>SXGQ01238168.1_pt1 | contig 10654 bp, 9 predicted proteins | sample 3178371 | NCBI WGS metagenome assembly SXGQ01 (sample SAMN11356859, study PRJNA531348) | freshwater metagenome | isolation source: freshwater sample F1-20 | place: China: Fuxian Lake, Yuxi | collected 2017-12-25 | reverse complement strand
AGCCAGAAACGATCTTCAGCCAGCTTGAGTAGCACCGGGTCATTGACCATACCGCCTCGTTCATCAACCAGAGGCACATACATACACTGGCCTACCCTGGCCTTGCTGATGTTGCGTGGCGTCATCCATTGCACAAGGCGTGCGGCATCCGGGCCGGTGATCTGCACCTGCCGCTGGCATGAAACGTCCCAAAGCTGAACATGCTCACGCAAGTTCCAGTAGTCCTCTTCAACGGTCTTCTGAAAAGCCTTGGGCAACAGCATATGGTTGACAACGGAAAAGCCGCGCACACCGTGCTGCTCGACGCGATCGGTGTAAGGTGTGCGCCGTATGCGGCGAGACATGTTAAGGCCTGAGGTGGACATGGAAGTGATCTCTTGAGGGTTGCAAGTTCAAAAGCGAGGAGCTGATGTATTTCGATAATCCCCGCCGGGGTCAGTCCAACTTGATTCCGGTGCTGAGAATGAGCTCTGACCAGCGCGCCGACTCCGCGCGAACATAGGCGCTAGCCTGCTCAGGGCTTGTGGGTTCGGCAAAGCCGCCGCTGGAGGAGATCCAGGCCTGCAAGTCCGGCTGCATGATGATTTGACGGACTTCATCGGCCAAACGGTTGCGCACCGGCGTTGGCAGCCCGGCCGGGCCGATCAAGGCCAACCAACCCTCGGTGACGAGGCCGGGAAAGCCTGCTTCAACTACGCTGGGAACGTTCGGCAAAGCGGGGTGGCGCTGTGTGCTGGTGATGGCCAGCGGTCGCAACTGACCGGAGCGAACAAAGGGCATGCCGGCTGTGACGTTTTCGACCAGCATCGCGGCGTGTTTGCCCAGCACCAGAGAAACAGCTGCGGCGGTTCCCCGGTTTGGAACATGGGTCAGCTTTGCGTTGGTGGTGCGGACAAATTGCTGACCCACCAAGTGCATGATGGAGCCGGTCCCGGCGGATGCGAAGTCCAATCCGTTGGGGGTGGCTTGCGATTGTTGGACCAACTCCTTCAAGCTGGTGATGGGGGAGGCCGGGTCGACCATAAACAACATGGGCCCACGGTAGACAATAGCAATGGTGGTGAAGCCAGTTTGAGCGTCATAGGGCAACTTTGAGTAGAGCGTCGGGTTAAGCGCAAGTTGGCCGATCCCGCCTATACCTATGGTGTAGCCATCGGCCGGCGCTGCGGCAATGGCAGATACACCGATGCTGCCGCTGGCACCGGGCTTGTTGTCGACTACAACCGCCTGGCCTAGGCTTCGGGCCAGCCGCTCACTAATCATGCGCGCGACCAGATCGGCCGAATTGCCCGGAGGCTGCGCCACTATGAGCTTGATGGGTCTGTTTGGATATGTCTGTTGTGCCCAAGCATTGCCTGATGCGATCAATGTCAGCAAAGAAAGGACTTGGGCCCAGATTCCGATTGACGTCCTGATGCTCATTTGGTCATCCTTTTAATAATTTAGGAGTTTTTGGCATTGCCTGTGTCGCAATTGGGAAAGTGACTCTTTGGCTGCATTCAGCTTGACAACCACACGCTGTACCCGTTGGGGGCCATCACCAAAGGCATGTGGTACGCCCCACGTGGATCTGGCATACAAAACCGTATCACTACCTCTTTCTGGATGCGCAGGCCCGGCAGCTTCAGGCCAAGTTTGTCGAAATAGGCCCCTGTCTGGAACACCAGTTCGTAGTCTGCCGCTGTGTCGACCACGGCCGGCTCGATGAGTTGCGACAGGCGACCGCCGGCGTCGGTACGGCTGTTAAAGACGTCGATGCGTTCGCCGCTTGGAGCAATTTTTAGCAGCGTAATGTCTACCGCAGCAGCATGGCTGCCATCGACCGAATTGAGGGTGTGGGTGCTTAAAGTTGCCATTTCGCGCTCCTATTCGATCGACGCTTTGTCGCGTTTGCTGGTGGTGGCCAACACGATGGGGCTGATGACGCCCTTGGCTTTGACGTTGACGCAGGCCGTCTTACCGCTGGCGATAGCGCGACGAATTGCTGGCCCCAAATCTTCCCGACGTTCGACCAACTCGCCATGGCCGCCCATGCCTTGGAAGAGACTGTGGAAGGGAATGTCTCTGAAGTCGGTAGCGAAGTGTTTGCCATTGGCAAACAGGCGCTCTTGCTGCTGCGAAATGCAATCAAGACCGCCGTTGTTGTCAATCACCACGACGATGGGTAACTCCTCCTGGAACGCTGCCTCAATCGACAAGCCCCCCGATAAAAATGCCCCATCGCCGCTGATCAGCACCACCGTGGACTCGGGATGCGTGTTCTTGGCGGCTAGGGCAAGCGAAACACCCACGCCCAGCAGGCTGAAACTGCCCGGGTGAAGGATGCCTGCCAGTTGCTGTCCGTGCCAACCGGCCAGGTTGACCGCAATCTCGGACCAGAAATGGGTGTTGCCTCCATCAAAAACCAGCCAATCATGTGCGCCCATTTCAGCCTGCACATCCAGTGACAATTGCAAGGGGTGGATTTTGCCGCCGTGCAGGGCGGTGGCATCGGTATCCTCCTTCAAGTCGGCCAGGGTCTTGGATACCCAATCACTGCGCCATTGGCGGTTCATGTCAAACCAACTGCGATCGAGCGCCCAAGCACCGCTGGTCTTGAGCGACAGCAGCGCGTCTAGAAAGGCTCCGGGGTCGCTGAGCAATACGTGGTCAGCCGAGCGGTTCATTTGGATTTCTTCGTCCGATCCGTTGACGCACACCAATTGCAGTGAATCTGGAAACAGAGGCGCATTGCCAAAATTCATCTGGTTGTCCAGGCGACCACCGATCATGATGACCAGATCGCAAGCTTCCAGTGCTTGGCGCGAAGGTTGATACTGATGGATATCAGCCAAGCCCATATAGGCCTCGCAGTGTTCGCCGAGTAGCTTTTGGTGATAGGGGATGTTGAAAATCGGGATGTTCAATGCGCTGGCGGTAGCTTCCAGCTTGGGCGCATTGCCCGACCACCAGACACCGTGTCCGCCGATGAAGATCGGGTTTTTGGCGGCCGCGATCAGAGCCAGCAAGGGCTGCAGCGCCTCCGGATCAGGCCAGGCACGGGGTGGGCGCGCGGCTGTGCGTAGATAGGGCCGTTCGTCCCGCCCAGCATCGACCGGAAAGGAAGAAAACATGATGTCCACAGGAAGACTCAGATGTACGGGACCCGGGTAACCACTGGTGGCGATCTTCCAGGCGCGGTCCACGCATTCGCTGATGCGGGTGCCGTCAGTGATACCCACGCTGTGCTTGGTCAGGGGCGCGGCGATAGCCACATCGTCGATCTCCTTGAAACCACCGGCGCCCTTGCGTTTGAGCGTGCTCGAGCCGGTTACAAAAATGACAGGCGAACGTTCGCCCCAAGCCTCCATCATGGCCGGAACAGCATTGGCAAAGCCCTCTGGTCCGACAAGGCAGACCGCCGGCTTTCGGGTGATGCGGGTATGGGCATCGGCCAGGTGGCCGGCCACTTGTTCATGCGGGCAATTGATGACGCGCATACCGCATTCCATAAAGCCTTCCAGTGCTGGATTGCAGAACCCGCCAGAAAGTGTAAAGACGTGCTCCACGCCCTTTTCAATCAGGGCCCTGGCCAATATGGCGCCGCCACGAAGCGTCATGTTTGTTGAGTTTGACATGGTGTTTCCCTAGGTTGGTTTCAACTGAGCGGCGCCGCAAGGTGGTTGGAGTTGATCTCGTTGATATCGGACAAGCCAATTTGGGCCATGGCCACCAACAGGGATTCCACGATGGCGTCAAGCAAACTGGACAGTCCACGGGCACCGTCAGCGCCCAAGGCATAAAGTAACGGGCGGCCCAACATCACGAGGTCGGCGCCGCAGGCAAGGGCTTTAAGAATGTCTTCGCCAGAGCGGACTCCACTGTCAAAAATGATCGGAAAGTCAGGCCCCAAGGCCGCCCGCACCTGCGTTAGGGCATTTATGGCTGCCGGTGCGCTGTCAAGTTGGCGACCGCCGTGGTTGGATACATAGACAGCATCAGCGCCAGCCGCCCGTATGCGCTGCGCGTCATCAGGGTTAAGCACACCCTTGACGACAAGCTTACCTTTCCAGCGCCTACGAAGTTGGTCCATAAAGTCCCAATTAGCGTCTGCACGGCTGGCATAGCGGTCAAAGCTTTTACCCCCAGGGGTGGCATCAAAATTAGCCGCTGCCGGCACTCCCGCAAGCAGGCTCGCCAGCGACCAATGCGGATGACGCGCAAAGTCCATGAATTGCTGAGTTCCGATGCGAAACGGCATAGTGAAACCGTTGCGCTGATCGCGAGGCCGTGGAGCGAAGCGTGGTACATCTACCGTCAGAATAAGTACCTGGTAGCCGCAAGCCTCGGCCCGGTCCACCAAATCCCAGGCAGTCTCAAGCGAGCCTGTCACGTAAAGCTGAAACCAGGCGAGCGTTCCGGCTTGTTTGGCCATACTCTCCAAGGTCGTCGAGGCCGCTGTGGAGACGCCATGCGGCATACCTCGCCGGACGGCCTCGGCTGCCAGCATCTGGTCTGACCCAGGCCAAGCCAGGTTGCACATGCCCATGGGCGCGATCCCAAACGGCAAGCTCAGGTTCTGGCCCAAAAACGGCTTGGCCAGCAGATGCTGCTTTGTTGGCGCAAGCACGCGGGGCATTAGACGCAGACGCCCCAGTGCGGCCAAGTTGTTGGCGGCTGCCGATTCATTGCCAACGGCACCGTCGATGTAATCAAAAACGATGCGGGGCAGTCGTCGATGCGCCTTATGACGTGCGTCATCGCTAACGTATAAGCTGTTGCGGCTCACGGTTTGCGCAGTCTTTGGGTAAAATTATGGCAGGCTTGTTTAAGCTGTGAACAGGACTATTTTTCAGTCTTTTGAACCATTTGGCAAACGATTAAATTTACGAAATGCATAAAAATTAGTTTATCAATACACTTCCAATATGAAAATACAGCTTCACAGTTTGCCGTTGACCGCACTGCGATCGTTTGAGGCTGCGGCACGGTTGCTCAGCTTCAAGGCAGCAGCTGAAGAGCTTCGAGTAACACCCACCAGCGTCAGTAACCAGATCCGGCGGCTTGAAATGCAATGGGGTTGTCTGTTGTTTGTGCGAAAGACGCGCAAAGTCTTTCTCACTGATGCGGGGCGGTCACTGGCGCGAGTGACCAGCCGGGCCTTTGAGGACATCCTGGCCGAGGTTCAAACCCACATCTCATCAAATCGCGTCACCGTCACGCTCGCTTTAGGCCCGATTTTTGGCACACGCTGGCTGATTCCCCGACTCAGTAAGTTTTATCGATTCAATCCAGATATCGAACTTGTACTGCATCACGGCTCACGCATAACCAGCTCTGAGCAATTGACGGCCACCATCGCAGTCGATTGGGGTCTGGGTGACTGGCCGGGTCTGGATGCTTACCGTTTGCTTGATATCGTCTATCGTCCCATCCTGAGCCCGAAGTTGCTGGCCGATGGCGGTGGAATCAAAAGCCCTCGTGACCTGGCCCGCTACCCCGTCATCCACCAGTGGGACAGGGAGGAGTGGAATGCCTGGCTCAAATTAGTGGGTCATCCCGATCTGGGATTTGCCCGTGAAACCATCATGCGCGATTCAAATTTGGCACTGCAGGCCGCCATGGACGGACAAGGCGTTGTCATGGGCACTTTCCCTTTTTTGGAAAGTGAACTGTCATCGGGGCGACTGGTCTGTCCCTTTACTGACGAACTCAGCCCTGAGCGCGGCTATTACTTGCTCAGCCGGCCAGGCGCGCGCTCAGTGCCGGCGGTCAATGCCGTGTGCGCCTGGATTGAGGCCGAGGCCGCTTCGCCGCTTTGAGTCGAACGAGTGATTCGGTAAGCACCCGCACCAGCGCGGGCGGAGAAAGTTGACGATTGTCCATATCCATCAATCAGCAAAGCGACCCCATCATCTATGGCCACGCCATCAGGCAGTTCACCCTGTGCGATGGCGGCGGCTAGCGCCGGTTTACGTCGTGGTTCACTGTCATAGTGAGGGCAACAACTGCCGGCCACCAAGCCGATGCCAGATACTGGTTGCAGACCCAGGCCAACTGTGTCTGACAGGGCACTTTCGAACCAGACGCTGGCGCCTGCACTGACACCCGCCATTAAAACGCCCCGTCTGGCTGCGTTAATCAAAACCTGATCCAGTCCGCTTTGGCGCCAATGGTTGATCAAGCTTTGGGTGTTGCCTCCACCCACGTAAATGATGTCAAGAGCCTGTGCCCAGCGCGCCGTGTGCTGAGAATCACTGCCCGGGGCAAGATGCGAGAGATGCTCTGAAAGCGTGCTGAAACGTTCGTAAAAACGCTTGATTTTTATCGGGTCGTCGTCACTGGCGGTCCCAATGAAGCCCACACGAGGCCGCTGGCAGCCCGATATCGCCACAATGAAGTCTTCAAGCTCAGGGTCAATTTTGTGGGTAAAACCGCCTCCACCAATTGCAATGAGACGTTGGATTTGCTTCATGGCTGCATTGTATTTGTCGGCTTTAACGCTTGACTGGGGTCGACTTGCAGATAACGTCACCAAGTCCGCAAATGGACTTGGCAGACAAGGGTAGATGCGAAAATTTTTAGTCCATTAAGTGCATAAATGTTGTTCATAAGTGATTCGTTTTTTGGACAAAATTTGATACCCTAACACTGATTTCGAACCTCACAAAACTTCTGACTTGATAGAACATCTGGTTTATTTCGCGTAAATTTTAAGGAGACTTGTCATGAATAAATTTGTTTTCACTTTGACCTTGGCCTCTTTGATGGGTGCCTCCGCCGGTTGGGCTGCTCCATCGGGCACCTTGCGTCAAGCCCATGAGGTGCAGTTCGGTAATGCCTCTGATTTAGATCCGATTTCAAGGGGCCGGGTATTCACGGTGACTGAAAAAATCATGAGCCGTCTCGTGAGACCAGGCATGGACGGTAAAAACGCACCAGACCTGGCTGTGAGTTGGTCGTCCAATTCTGCAGCTACTGAATGGACATTCGTCCTCAGAGATGGCGTTACGTTTCATAACGGAAGGCCATTCACAGCGGCCGATGTGGTCTATTCCTTGCAGCGCGTGCAGGACCCTAAGCTGGATTCGCCCGTACGGGCCTCGATTGGCATGATCAGCAAGATCGAAGCTGTCAATCCGAAAACGGTCAAGATGACGCTTAATGCGCCGTTTGCTGACCTTCCCCTCGTGCTCACAGATTACAGACTGATGATGATTCCCAATGGCTCGGGTGACACCATCAAAACCACGGGTATCGGCACCGGGCCTTTTAAGTTGGAAAAATTTGATCCTCAAGGCACCTCCGTCTTGGTAGCCAACCCGACTTATTACGATGGTCCTCCGGGCGTGGCGAGAATGGAAATCATCGGCATACCAGACTCAAATGCTCGCTTCCAAGCCCTCATGAGCAAGCAAATAGACTTGCTTCCGAGCGGTGTCTCACCCCAACAAAAATCTTTGCTTGAGCGGGCGGGTGGGTTTACCTTCCAAAGTGTGCCGACAGGAAACTGGCGAGGTATTGTTTTTCGCACTGACATGAAACCCTGGGATGATGCGCGTGTTCGTCGCGCTGTCCGCCTCGCGGTCAATCGCAAGGCAATGCTTGATTTGGCGGGCGGCGGCCTCGGAAGCATCAGCTGCGACACCCCGGTCGGGCCTACTGATCAATATCGCTGGAATGGAACCTGTAATCAAGACATCGCCAAGGCAAAAGCCCTGCTCGCGGAGGCTGGCTACCCTAACGGCCTAGACTTGGAGTTGCCTGTCAGCACGCTTCAAGACGTTTGGCCTGCCATGGCTGAGGTATTTCAACAGCAAGTGGCTCCTGCTGGTATTCGCGTCAAAATCGTAGCGGTTCCGTCTGACGGCTATTTCGACAAGGTGTGGATGAAGGCACCCGTGTCTATGACGCGCTGGAACCAGCGTCCCGCCGACGGTATGCTTAATGAGATTTACCGTGGAGGAGCAAGGTGGAACGAAAGTTTCTTCAAAGACCCCAAATTCGACGCTGTCCTTGATGACGCTCGCAAAGAAGTCAACTTCGACAGGCGCAAAGCCAAGTATCAGCAAGCGCAAGAGTACCTTTGGGAAAACAGTGGTACTTTGGTCGGGTTTCATGCCACCGTTTTGGGCGCAACTACGGCGCGCGTGAAAAACCTTGACGCTGTTGAGAATTTTTCAATTCGTTGGCACCTAATTAAAGTTGATTAAGAGCCGAGTAGAAGCCGCTGCGCTGTGGTCCTGAGGGCAGCGCGACGGCTTCAAATTTAAGAGGCCTGATGGATGTTACGGATGATTCTGCGGCGCCTTATGCTGGGCGCTGTGACTGTCGGACTGGTTTCATTGATTATTTTTACGGCAGTAGAAGTTTTGCCTGGTGACGCTTGTACGGCTTTGCTTAAGCAAGATGCCCAAGGCCAGCGTTTAGCCAATTGTCGTCAAGAGCTTGGTCTAGAGCGTTCGGCAACACTGCGCTACTTCGATTGGGCCGGTTCTGCGCTGACGGGGGATCTGGGATTTTCTGCTCACAGCACTAAACGCATCAGCGAACTGGTAGCCGACAGGCTGAAAAATTCTTTACTGCTAGGTATTACAGCCCTGGCTGTGGGTTTACCTCTGGCTTTTCTTGCTGGGATTCTGGCTGCTTTGCAGCGAGACAAGTGGCTTGATCTGGTGCTTTCAGGATTAGCCATCGGTGCTATGACAATCCCCGAATTTGTGTCAGCCACTTTGCTGATACTTGTTTTCAGTGGCTGGCTGGGCTGGCTGCCTGGCATTGTCATAACGCCCCCCAGCGCCCCTTTGCACCAATTTTTCCCTGCGATAGTCTTGCCTGTGGCTGCGCTGGCCATGGTGATGACCGCACATATCCTGCGCACCATTCGCTCGAGCATGATTGAGGTGCTTGACAGTGACTACGTCCGCATGGCCACCCTCAAAGGCGTGCCCTATCGCACCATGGTCTGGCGTCACGTTCTACCCAACGCCTTGCTCCCGGCCATCAATGTGGTGGCCTTGACGGTGGCTTGGCTCTTGGGCGGGGTGGTCGTTATCGAGATGGTTTTTAACTACCCGGGCTTGGGGCGCCTGATGATCTCGGCCATTTCGGACCGCGATCTGGCACTGGTGCAAGCTATTGCCTTGATTGTTGCCGCGGTCTATGTTTTGGTGAATTTATTGGCCGACCTGTTAACCCTGGTGGCCAACCCTCGGCTGCGTACTGCGGCCAGAAGGCAGTCATGACCAGCAGCATAGCCCCTGGAAATGCGAATACCTCAACATGGCTAGTGCGTTCAGGGCAGGCCCTGCGCGCGATGGCTTCGAGGCCTTCCGGCGCCATTGGTTTGGCAATTGTTTTGATCCATCTGTTTATTGCTGTGAGCAGTCCTTGGCTTGTGCCCTTTGACTACAAGGCAATCAGCTCCTTGTTGATTCTGAGCCCTCCGGATGCCGTCCACTGGTGGGGTACTGATCATTTGGGGCGTGATGTGTTCACGCGGACCCTGCTTGGCGGCCGGGAGGCCATCTTGGTAACGCTGATTGCCACGCCGTTGGCGGTTGTTTGGGGCGGTTTTGTTGGTATCTATCTCGGGCTTGTCGGCGGTAAGTTGGATGATGTGTTGATGAGGCTGGTGGATGCATTTTTGGCCTTGCCCTGGATTCTGAAGATGCTGCTGATGATTGCCACTTTTGGAACCGGCTTGGGAGTGCTGATTCCAACCCTGGCATTTTTTTACGGTATACCGGTTATCCGAATTGCACGGGCAGCTGCCCATAACGTGGTGGCGCGCGACTTCGTACTGGCCGCACGAGCCCGCGGCCACGGCAGATTTGCCACTATCCGCCGCGAGTTGTTGCCCAACGTCCTGGACGCACTGTTGGTTGAAGGTGCTATGCGTTGGTCCTGGATGCTCTTGGCCTTCAGTTCCCTTTCGTTTTTGGGATTTGGTGTATCCCCGCCAACGCCCGATTGGGGTCTTATGGTGGCCGATTCGCGAACCTTCCTGGCTATTGCGCCATGGTCTGGCCTGTTTCCTATTGCCGCTTTGAGCTCACTGATCATCGGTATTAACCTGACTGCCGATGCCCTCGCCAAGACCCTGGGTGTCGACAGGGCACAAAAGGCGCCAATCTGATATGGACAAGGAAACCGTTCTGTCCTTTCGAGACCTCAGCATTGGCTTTGTGAGCCGGACGGATCAGCTGTTACATGTGCTCAGAAACATCGACCTCCAGATTCAGCGTGGTGAAACTGTGGGCTTGGTGGGTGAGAGCGGCTCTGGCAAGAGCACGCTAGCACTTGCCGCTATGGGCTATTTAAAAGCTGGCTTGCAGGTGACCGGCGGCAGTGTTCATTTTGGAACGCACGACATGTTTGGCTTGTCTCGTTCTGCCTTGGAGTCTGTCCGCGGTGGCAAGGTAGCGCTTGTGCCACAAAACGCCGGCCAATCGCTCACACCGACCCTGCGCATTGGAAGCCAGCTCTTGGAGGCGGTGGCGCTGCACAGTGCCTTGCCTGCGGCCGAACATGAGCGCCGCGTGATGGCTTTATTGCGCCAGGTGCGAATGCCCGATCCGCAAGCCATGGCATCGCGCTACCCGCATGAACTATCGGGCGGCCAGCAGCAACGTGTCGCGATTGCCATGGCGCTGGCGGGCGAACCCGATGTGCT
>SXGQ01457558.1_pt1 | contig 10655 bp, 11 predicted proteins | sample 3178371 | NCBI WGS metagenome assembly SXGQ01 (sample SAMN11356859, study PRJNA531348) | freshwater metagenome | isolation source: freshwater sample F1-20 | place: China: Fuxian Lake, Yuxi | collected 2017-12-25 | reverse complement strand
GCGATCGAGTGCGCCCCACGCCGGCTGTCCAGGTATCAGAACCAGGTGAAGTGGTAGCCCGCCACGCCGAGGGTGGCCCCGGCCGACCCCCCCGCCAGGCCGGTGCCGACGACGAAGACCATGATCTTTCGACGGTTGGCCGCGTTGACCAGCTTGGCGTCGAACTGGCGCTGCTCCCAGCGTCGCTCGATCGGGCCCGAGGGCGCCTTGGTGTCGTGGATGTCCTCGCCGTGCTCGATGAACTGCTCGGCTGCCCCGGTCGGGGTGTAGGTGTCACTCATCAGGAACCAGCTCCGAAGAAGAAGACGGCGAAGGGGACGATCAGGAAGCCACCGGCGATGACCACCGAGAGCACCCACGACGCGATGGTGATGGCGGAGTCCTTGCGGGTGCTGCTGCGGTTCTGGCCGAGCGTCGTGAGGGCGCTCCAGAAGCCGTGCCACAGGTGGAAGCCGACCGCGACGAGGCCGATCGTGTACAGCAGCACGACCCACCAGATCTCGAACCCGTTGACGACGCGCTCGTACTTGCTGTCCGACGCTCCGCCGGGGGCGAGCCAGTTCGGCAGCATCTGGGCGAGGTGGCCGATGATGAAGAGCAGCAGGATGACGCCGCCCCAGCGCATCGTGAACGAGGCGTAGGAGCGCTGGATGCCCGTGCGGTTCTGCTTGGAGTGGTAGCGCTTGCCACCGGTGTAGCCCGCCGCCACCTTGTTGCGCCGCCAGAGCGTGACCGCGCAGTAGACGTGCGCGACGAGCGACGCGAGCAGGACCACGCGGAGGATCCACAGCGCCCCGCCGTGCGGCAGGTAGGGGTAGAAGATGTCCTCCAGGCCCTCCAGGTAGGAGTCGAAGAACTCCTTGCCCTCGAAGAACTTGAGGTTGCCGTACATGTGGACGAGCAGGTAGCCGAGCATGATCAGCCCGGACACGGCCATCGTGTACTTGAGCACGACGGTCGACCTGCGCGCCGACGCGCGAGTCAGAGTAGTGGCCACGATCCGACGTTAACGCGATTCTTACCTAGGCGCTAAGTCATCATGAGGCCAACCTTCATAGCCTGTGGCTATGAGAGAGTAGGCTGGGAACCGTGCAGTTCCAGCAGCTCTCGTACTTCGTCGCGGTCGCGCGCACGCGCAACTTCACCCGCGCGGCCGCCGAGGTCGGCGTCGCCCAGCCCAGCCTGTCCAAGCAGGTCCGCGTGCTGGAGAACTCGCTCGGCACCCCGCTGTTCGTGCGGCAGCCCGGGGGCATCGAGCTGACGAGCGCCGGCGAGGCACTCCTCCCCCACGCCGAGCGCATCCTCATAGACGTCGAGTCGGCCCAGCGGGCCGTCCACGAGGTGGCCGGCCTGCGGCGCGGACGGGTGCGCCTCGGCGCCACCCCGTCGATCTGCGACGGCCTGCTCCCCGAGGTCCTGACCCGGTTCCACGAGTCGCACCCTCTCATCGAGCTGGAGGTGCACGAGAGCGGGTCGCGGGTGCTCACCCACGAGCTCGCCCAGGGCCGCCTCGACGTCGCCCTGCTCATCACCCCTCTGTCGGAGGAGCGGCCCGACCTCGAGACCGTGCTGCTGCGGCGCGACCGGCTCGTGCTCGCGGCGCCCGTCGACGACGCCTTGCCGGACGCCGTCGACGTGGGTGCCCTGCGCGACCTGCCACTCGTGATGTTCCGCACCGGCTACGACCTGCGCGAGACGACGCTCGCCGCCTGCGCCGCCGCCGGGTTCACCCCCCAGGTGTCGGTCGAGGGCGGGGAGATGCTGTCCGTGCTCCGCTTCGTCGAGGCCGGGCTCGGGTACGCGGTGGTGCCGGAGATGGTGCTGGCGAACCGGCCGGCGCTGCGCCCGGTGTCCCTGCGCAACCCGTCGCTCGACCGGCACATCGCCCTGGCCCACCGCCGCGACACCCTGCAGCTCGCGGCCCTCGCCTTCCACGACGAGCTGCTGCTCTCGCTGCAGGAGGGCGTGCTGCCCTGACCGGGCTCACGGGTCGCGGCGGCGCACGTACTCCTCCACCACGACGCCCGACTCGAACGGGCGCAGCCGCGTCGGCGTGAAGCGCGCGGCGCCGGCGGGGATCCCGCCGAACAACGGGACCCCGGCTCCGAGCACCACGGGATGACGCTTCAGGACGAGGCGATCGACCTCGGGGAGCAACGCGCCCGCCAGCCGACCCCCACCGCACAGCCAGACGTCGAGCCCGTCGCCGGCCTTGAGCTCACGCACGGCGGCGAGGGGGTCGCGCACGAGCGAGAGCGTCGGGTCGACCGTCCGTCCCCCGCGGCTCGCCACGACCTGGCGCAGGTGCGGGTAGGGGCTCGCGATCCCCGCGTCGAGTGCGGGCAGCAGGGTGTTCCACCCCATGACGACGGTGTCGAACCGCGTCCCCGGCGGCTCGGTACCCAGGGCGGCGTGCGCCTGGGCAGGGAGGGCGTCGGCGTACTCCTGCAGCACGACCGACTCGTGGTCGCCCTCGGCCATGAACGCCTCGAAGCCGCCGTCGGCGTCGGCGATGAAGCCGTCGATGCTGACGGCCACGTAGTAGACGAGCTCGCGCACGCATCCCCCTTTCACGACATCTGTCGTGGTCAGACTACGACAGATGTCGTGGTCAGACTACGACATCTGTCGTGGTGACGCTAGGGTGGTCCCGTGCCTCGCAACGACCACCGCCGCGCCGCCCTCGCCGACGCAGGGATCCGCGTGCTGGCGGAGGAGGGTGCGCGAGGCCTCACGCACCGTGCCGTCGACAAGGCCGCCGGCACACCGGTCGGGACGGCGTCGAACTACTTCCCCCGTCGTGACGACCTCGTCGCGGCCCTGGTCGAGCGCATCGGCGAGCGCCTCACGCCCGACCCCGAGGCCGTGCGGGGAGACGCCCCGGCCGATCGCGCCCTGTTCACCGCCTACGTGCGCGACGTCGTGCGACGACTCCGCGCCGACCCGCACGTGGCGCTGGCGCTCTTCGAGCTGCGCCTGGAGGCCGCGCGTCGCCCCCACGTCGCCGCGACCCTCGGCGCCTGGCGACAGCGCGCCTTCGAGGACGACGTCGCCTTCAACGCCCAGGCCGGGCTGCCCGGCGGACGCACGGAGCTCGCCCTGCTCCACCACGCCGTCGACGGCCTGGTGCTGGACCGGCTGACCGTGCCGCTCGACACCGGCGTGTCGCTCGAGACCGCGATCGAGGAGCTGGTCGACCGGATCCTGCGCTGAGGTGACGGACCGTCGGGCTCAGTCGGGGCGCGTTCCCTCGAGCGCGAACGTGCGGTGGGTCGACCACCCCTCGCCCTCACGGTGCAGGTAGAGCGCGACCTCGGTGACGTCGAAGTCGCAGCCGAAGTCCTCGAGCGTCACGTAGGCGTGGTCGAGGGCCGCGTCGTCGAGGTGGTGCGCCACCGTCACGTGGGGATGGAAGGGGAACAGCGGCTCCGGCGCGTCGAGCGCGGCCCGCAGGTCGGCCGCCAGGACCCCCGCCTCGGCGATCCCGCGGCTGACCGTCACGAAGACCACGGGCGACACGGGCCGGAAGGTGCCGGTGCCCTTCAGCGTCACCTCGAACGGGGCCGTCCGGGCAGCCACGTGCTCGAGCCGAGCCGCGAGGTCGTCGAGCCCGTCCTCGGTGACCTGGTCGGGGGGCAGCAGGGTGATGTGGCTGGGGATCTGTGCGGCCGCGGGGTCGCCGAACGACGCCCGGTGGGCGCGCAGCTGCTCGCCGAACGGCTCCGGGACGGCGATCGCGACGCCGAAGGTCAGCGCGCCGTCCTGCGACGTCATGCCCTCCAGGCAGGGGTCAGACACCGCGGACGAGCCCGACCTTGTCGTACACGTCCACCACCACCGGCGCCGCGACCTCGCGGGCCCGAGCCGCCCCCGCGGCGAGCACGCGGTCGAGCTCGGCGGGGTCGTCGAGGTAGCCGCGGGTGCGCTCGCCGAAGCCACTCACCAGGTCGGCCACCAGGTCGGCGAGGGCGACCTTCAGGTGGCCGTACTGCTGGCCCTCGAACTGCGCGACCACGTCGTCGACCGTCGTGCCGGCCACCGTCGCGAACAGCGTGAGCAGGTTCGCGATCCCCGGCTGGCCCTCCGGGTCGTAGCGGATCGTGTCGCCGGAGTCGGTGACCGCCGAGCGGATCTTCTTGGCAGCCTTCTTCGGGTCGTCCAGCAGGTCGACGATGCCGTTCGGCGACGACGCCGACTTGCTCATCTTCGCGGTCGGGTCCTGCAGGTCGGCGATCTTGGCGGTGCCCTTGACGATGTAGGCCTCGGGCTGGCGGAACGTCTCGCCGTAGTGGTGGTTGAAGCGCTGCGCGAGGTTGCGCGACAGCTCGAGGTGCTGGCGCTGGTCCTCGCCCACGGGCACGTGGTGCGGGTTGTAGAGCAGGATGTCGGCGGCCTGCAGGATCGGGTACGTGAACAGCCCGACGCTCGCCTTGTCGGCGCCCGCCTTCGCGCTCTTGTCCTTGAACTGCGTCATGCGACCGGCCTCGCCGAAGCCCGTGAGGCAGTTGAAGACCCACGCCAGCTGCGTGTGCTCCGGCACGTGGCTCTGGCAGAACAGGGCCGACCGCTCGGGATCGACGCCGGCGGCCAGCAGCTGGGCGGCCGAGCGGTGCACCCGCGTGCGCAGCTGGGCCGGGTCGGGCTGCACCGTCAGGGCGTGCAGGTCGGCGATGAAGTAGAAGGCGTCGTGGTCCTCCTGCAGGCCGACCCACTGGCGCACCGCTCCCAGGTAGTTCCCGAGGTGGAACGACTCGGCCGTCGGCTGGATGCCGGACAGCGAGCGGGGACGGGTGCTGCTGGACATGCTGTGCATTGTGCCAGTGGCTCCTCGCGGGACAGGTCCTAGGCTCGGGGCCGTGGACGACGTACGCACGTGGCAGGTTCCGGGTCGGGTCAACCTCGTCGGGGAGCACCTCGACTACAACGGCGGCCCCTCGGTGCCGTTCGCGATCGACCGCTTCCTCACGGTGAAGGTGCGTCGCCGCGACGACGACGCGGTCAACGTCTGGAGCACGCTGCCCGACGGCACCCGCGAGCGGGCGACCTTCGGCACCGGCGTCGCACCTGACGACGGGACGGTGTCGGCCGACGACTGGTCCGCCTACCCGGCCGGCGCCGTCTGGGCGGTGGGGACCGTGGGCCCGCTGCCGGGCGTCGACCTGGTGCTCGAGTCGACGCTCCCGCTGGGCTCCGGACTCTCCTCGTCGGCGGCACTCACCGTCGGCGTCGTCTCGGCGCTGGCCGACGTCGCCGGCCTCGACGTCGCACCGCTGGAGGCGGCGCGCCTCGCGCAGCGCGCCGAGAACGACTTCGTGGGAGCGCCCACCGGACTGATGGACCAGCTCGCCGTCACGTTCGGGCGGGCGGGCGAGGCGGTGGTGACCGACCCGCTGTCCGAGGACGACCCGACGCGTGTGCCGTTCGACCTCGCCGCCGCCGACCTCGCGCTCCTCGTCGTCGCGACCGGCGTCGACCACTCGAACGTCGGCGGCGGGTACGGCGAGCGTCGCGCGGAGTGCGAGCGCGCCGCGGCCGAGCTCGGCCTGGAGCACCTCGCGAAGGCCGGGCTCGACGCCCTCGTCCGCCTGCAGGACCCGGTGCTGCGCCGCCGCACCCAGCACGTGTTCACCGAGACCGCACGGGTCAAGGCGGCGCTGCGGACGCTCGGCGAGAGCGACTTCGAGCAGCTCGGCACCATCCTCACCGCCTCGCACGTGTCGCTGCGCGACGACTTCGAGGTCAGCTGCGCCGAGCTCGACGTCGCGGTCGAGGCGGCCGTCGAGGGCGGGGCCCTCGGGGCCCGCATGACCGGGGGCGGGTTCGGCGGGTCGGCCATCGCGCTCGTGCCACAGACCAAGGCGCGCGCCGTGCGCGAGCTCGTCGAGCAGCGCTACGACGCGCTCGGGTGGAGGGCGCCGGAGGTCTTCGCCGTCCGGCCCGCGGCGGGAGCCCACCGCACCGCCTGACGCGGCGGTGCCACACTGGGCGCGTGACCGCCCGCCGCATCGCGTACCAGGGAGAGCCCGGCGCGAACTCCCACATCGTCTGCCAGCAGCACCACCCTGACGCCGAGGCCGTGGCCTGCGCGTCGTTCGAGGACGTGTTCGCGGCGGTCACGGGTGGCGACGCCGACCTCGCCATGATCCCGATCGACAACTCGATCGCCGGCCGGGTCGCCGACATCCACCACTTCCTGCCGACCTCGGGGCTGCACATCGTCGGCGAGCACTTCCTGCGCATCCAGTTCATGGTGATGGGCGTCCCTGGCACGACGCTGGAGACCGTCCGCACCGTGCACAGCCACGTGCATGCGCTCGGGCAGTGCCGCAAGATCATCGGCCAGCACGGGTGGACCCCGATCGTCTCCGGCGACACCGCCGGCGCCGCGCGCGAGATCGCCGAGGCCGCCGACGTCACGTCCGCCGCCATCGCGCCACCGCTCGCGGCCGAGATCTTCGGTCTCGACATCCTCGCGGCCGACGTCGAGGACGAGGACCACAACACCACGCGCTTCGTGGAGCTCTCGCGCGAGCCGGTGCGGGCACCCCGGGGGGCGGGCCCCGTCGTCACCACCTTCATCTTCAACGTCCGCAACCTCCCCGCCGCCCTCTACAAGGCGCGCGGCGGGTTCGCCACGAACTGTGTCAACATGACGAAGCTCGAGAGCTACATGGTCGGCGGGGAGTTCACGGCCACCCAGTTCCTCGCCGAGGTCGACGGACACCCTGACGACCCGCACGTGGCACGGGCCCTGGAGGAGCTCGGGTTCTTCACCACCGAGACCCGGGTCCTCGGGGTGTACCCGGCCGACCCGTTCCGCGCCCAGCAGCGCTGAGGTCGCGGCCGTCCACAGGTCGACCACGCAGCCCTTGGTCGCGGGCGCGCACGCGCAGTAGCGTGGCCGCATGACCCCGCCGGACCGTGTGAGCCAGCTGCGCAACGACGTCGACGACCTGTACGAGATCGTCTCGGAGATCCGTTCGACGGTCGACGGCCACACGGGCACCCTCGCCGAGCACACCCGGACCCTCGCCGACCACACCCGCATCCTCGGCGAGCACGGGCGCACCCTCGACGAGCACACCCGCATCCTCGGCGAGCACGGGCGCACCCTCGACGAGCACACCGTGAAGCTCGACGCGATCCTCGACATCCTGCGCGCCCGGTGAGCGGCCTGCCGTTCCCGCTGTCGGTCCCGGTGCTGACCGACGGCGTCGTCACCCTGCGCGCAGCGACCCCGGCCGACGTCGAGCCCATGTGGGAGATGACGCAGGACCCCGGCATGCAGCGGTGGACCGCCGTGCCGATCCCCAACACGCGCGAGATGAGCGAGCAGTTCGCCCTGCAGGTCGCGGCCCGCGCCTGGGACGACGGCACCGCCTGCATGTGGGTCGTCGAGGCCGAGGACGACGACGGTCGTCCGCGCTACGCCGGGAACGTCGACCTGCGCGGTCGCCCCGTCGCCGACATCGGCTTCACGCTCCACCCCTGGGCACGGGGTCGGGGCATCATGACCGCAGCCGTGCGGCTCGCCGTCGGCCACGGCTTCACCGAGGCCGGGATCGAGGCGGTGCACTGGCGGGCCCACGTGGGCAACGAGGCGTCGCTGCGGGTCGCGCACGCCTGCGGCTTCGAGCTGGTCGGCGCCGCACCCGCCCTGCTGCACGAGCGCGGCCGCACCCTCGACGCCTGGACGGCCGTGCTGCGCTTCGGCGACGCGCCCTACGCCCGTCGGCCGTGGCAGGACGCGCCGAGGCTCAGGACCGACCGCGTGCAGCTGCGACCGCTCGTGGAGGGCGACGCGGACCGCGTCGCGCAGGCGTGCTCCGACCCGACCACCCGGCACTGGCTGCGGACGCTGCCCCACCCCTACACGCCCGAGGTGGCCCGCGCCTTCGTGGCCGACTGCACGTGGCGCTCCGCGACCGGGGAGAAGATCACCTGGTCCGTGGTCGACCCGGTCTCCGACGAGCTCCTCGCGCTCGTGACGCTCATGCACCTCGGCGGCGTCAACCCCGGCACGGCCGAGGTGGGCTACTGGGCGCACCCCGACGCGCGGGGTCGCGGACTCGTGGGCGAGGCCGTGCGGGCGGTGACGCGCTGGGCGTTCTCACCCGACGGCCCCGGGCTCCACCGACTCAGCCTGTTGGCCGCCGCGGGCAACGTCGCCAGCAACCGCGTGGCCGAGCGGTCCGGGTTCTGCCGGGTCGGCGTCGAGCGCCAGGCCGAGATGCTGGGCGACGACACGCTCGACGACCTCGTCTCCTACGACCTGCTGGCCACCGACGAGCCGTAGCCCACCGGCAGCGGCCGGAGCCCGTGCTTCCGGCCGGGTCCGGGCCGACCGGAGCGTCCCCGACCCGTGAGGACGGCGACGGTGAGACATCGACCACTGGCGCTGCTTCTGTCGGCCCACGACGGCACACTGGTTGCGTGACCCAACTGAGCGAGCCGCAGCAGCCCGGCGCCACCTCCTCGACGACGCCGTCCCCCTGGCCCGCCCTCTGGGCGATGGTCATCGGGTTCTTCATGATCCTCGTCGACAACACCATCGTGTCCGTGGCGACGCCGGCGATCATCGAGGACCTGCGCACCGACTACAACAGCGGCATCTGGGTCACGAGCGCCTACCTGCTCGCCTACGCCGTGCCGCTGCTGGTCACGGGACGTCTCGGCGACCGCTTCGGGCCGAAGAACGTCTACCTGCTCGGCCTGACGATCTTCACCCTGGCCTCCCTGTGGTGCGGGCTGACGGGCTCGATCGGCGGGCTCATCGCCGCCCGGGTGGTGCAGGGGATCGGCGCGTCGCTCCTCACGCCGCAGACGATGGCGGTCATCACCCGCACGTTCCCGGCCGCCAAGCGCGGCAGCGCCATGGCCCTCTGGGGCGCCACCGCGGGCGTCGCGACGCTCGTCGGCCCGATCCTCGGTGGCGTGCTCGTCGACGCGGCCGGCTGGGAGTGGATCTTCTTCGTCAACATCCCGGTCGGCCTCATCGGGTTCGTCCTCGCCGTCCGCCTGGTGCCCGTGCTCGAGACGCACGCCCACACCATCGACTGGCTCGGCGTCGCGCTCAGTGCCGCCGGCATGTTCCTGCTCGTCTTCGGCATCCAGGAGGGCGAGCGGTACGACTGGGGCACCATCACCGGACCGATCAGCGTCCCGCTGCTCATCGCGCTCGGGGTCCTCGTGCTCGGCCTGTTCGTCGCCTGGCAGGCGCGCGTGCGCCGCGAGCCGCTCGTGCCCCTCGGCCTCTTCCGCGACCGCAACTTCTCGGTCGGCAACGTCGCCATCGCGATGGTCTCGCTCGCCATCACCGCCATGAGCCTGCCGTTCATGTTCTACGCGCAGGGCGCCCGCGGGTGGAGCCCGACCGAGTCGGCCCTCTTCATGACGCCCATGGCGGTGGTGCTGCTGCTCCTCTCGCCCGTGGTGGGCAAGCTGTCCGACCGCGTGCACCCGCGCCTCCTGACGCTCGTGGGCTTCGGCACCGCCGCCGTGGCCATGCGCTGGCTCGGCAGCCTCGTCGACCCGACCACGCCCGCGTGGCAGCTGCTCCTGCCGATGGCGCTGTTCGGCGTGTCCAACGCGTTCCTCTGGGCCCCGCTGAGCGCCACGGCCACGCGGAACCTGCCGATGTCGTCGGCCGGCGCCGGCGCCGGCGTCTACAACACGACGCGCCAGGTGGCCGCGGCCCTCGGCAGCGCCGCCGTCGCTGCACTCATCGGGTCGCGCCTGGCCGCCAACGGCCTGCAGGGCGACGCGAGCGCGTTCCAGTCCGCGACCGGCGGCTCCGGGAGCATGCCCGCGCCGGTGGCCGAGGCCTTCTCCCGGGCCATGTCGGAGGCCTTCTGGCTGCCGGCGGCCGCGTTCGTCGTCGGCCTGGTCGTCGTGCTGCTGTTCGAACGCCCGCGCCACCAGGGCACCGCCCCGGCCACCGCCCCCGCGCAGGCCGCACCCGCTGCCTAGACTGCGGCGGGTGACCAGCACCCACGTCCTGACGCTGTCCTGCCCGGACCGGCCGGGGCTCGTGTACGCCGTGACCCGGTGGATCCACGAGGCCGGCGGCAACATCCTCGACTCCCAGCAGTACACGGAGCAGCCGGCCGACGACGGGTCGGGCGAGTTCTTCCTGCGTCTGCACGTCGACTTCGGCGCCGACGCGCAGACCGGGGACCTCGCGGACGGCTTCGGACCGGTCGCCGCGGAGCTGGACATGCAGTTCCGTCTCGTCGAGGCCGAGCGGCCCGCGCGCACCCTCGTGATGGTCTCCAAGGAGGGTCACTGCCTGAACGACCTGCTGTACCGGCAGAGCTCCGGCACCCTCAACATCGAGGTGCCGGCGATCGTGTCGAACCACCGCGACCTGGAGCGGCTCGCCGACGCCTACGACGTGCCGTTCCACCACCTGCCGGTCACCCGGGAGACGAAGGCCGACGTGGAGGCCCAGGTGCTCCACCTCGTCGAGGAGCTGGAGGTCGACCTCGTGGTGCTCGCGCGGTACATGCAGATCCTCAGCGACGACCTCTGCCGCTCGCTGGCGGGGCGGGCCATCAACATCCACCACAGCTTCCTGCCCAGCTTCAAGGGCGCGCGCCCCTCCCACCAGGCGCACGCCCGGGGCGTCAAGCTGATCGGCGCGACGGCCCGCTCCG
>SXGQ01767001.1_pt1 | contig 10658 bp, 10 predicted proteins | sample 3178371 | NCBI WGS metagenome assembly SXGQ01 (sample SAMN11356859, study PRJNA531348) | freshwater metagenome | isolation source: freshwater sample F1-20 | place: China: Fuxian Lake, Yuxi | collected 2017-12-25 | reverse complement strand
GCTCCCCGCCGATGAACTTCCTGCCCGCCACCGTCGAGGACGGCCAGGTCACGCTCCCGTTCGGCACCTTCCCGCTGCCCGCCGACAAGGCCGAGCGCACCGCGGGCAAGGGGCTGCTGCTCGCGGGCATCCGCCCCGAGCACTTCGAGGACGTGTCGGTGATGGCCGACGACGCCGTCGACGGCACGCGCACGTTCGAGGCGCACGTGGACGTGCGCGAGTGGCTCGGCGACCAGCAGTACGCGTACGTACCCTACGACGCCGAGGCGCAGGTGCAGGACCAGCTGCGCGACCTCGCGCGCGAGGCCGACAGCGAGTCGCTGCGCACGCAGCTCGTCGTCTCGCTCGACGCGGCCAGCGGCGCGCAGGGCGACGACGACGTGACCCTGTTCATCGACTCCGACCGGCTGCACTTCTTCGACCCGCAGAGCGGCGAGAACCTGACGGTCGGCCTCTGACCGTCGGAGGCCGGACGAGGACCCGGCCGTCGGGGCGCGTCAGCGTCGCGGCGGCCGGGACCGGACCCGCACCTGCCCCATGACCTCGGCGTTCCAGTCGTGCTCGCGGATGAGGCGGTACCGCTCGCAGGCCACCCGCAGGTACGCGGCGGCCAGACGCTCCTTCGGCCCGCGGACGCCGGCGTCCTCGATGAGGCGCGCGACGGGCTCGAACTCCTCGGCGTACCAGCGCGCCGCCATCGTCGGCTTGTCCATGTAGGCGCGCTCGGCATGCATCGTCCGCGCCCCCCAGGCCTCGACGGTCTCGGCGATCTCGCCGTACTGCTCCGGGTGGTCGAACGCGATCGCCGCGCGCGCCTCCCCCGTGAACGGGACGCGCTCCAGCATGAGCCGTCGCCAGTGCTTGAGCTCCAGGTCGGACCGGACGTCGACGCCCGTGGGGGTGAGCAGCGTGTCGACGGCGGTCACCCGCGCCTCGATCACCGAGTCCCCCATGCTCCGGGCCACGGAGACGCGGTGGTGCCCGTCGCGCACGAAGTAGTAGTCGCCGACCTGGTACACCTCGATCGGCGGGATGACCTCGCCCCGGCGGGTGGCCAGCGCCAGCCGCTCCCAGCGCTCGCGGCTGCGCGTCGACGTCGGGCGGAAGCGACGGTCGAAGTCGCGCTCCTTGTCGACGGACCCCACGATCGCGTCGAGCGGGATGACCTTCGTGCCGACGTAGTGCTCGCCACGGCGACCGAGGGCCTCCACGACCTCGTCGAAGGACAGCGACCGCACGACGTCGTCGCGGTCGTTGCGCAGCCGCGCCGCCAGCGACGCGAGCACCTGCGCACGGCGGGCGCGCAGGAAGTCGCTCTCGGCGTCCACGCGGGGCGAGCCGGAGTCACTGACCATCGGAGCCTCCTTCGGCGGCGACGCCGACCGGCCGACGGATCGGCTCGACGTCGATGAGCTGGTAGGGGATGACGTTGCGCAGCGTGGTCGGTCCGACCTGCCGGTCGGGCTTGGCCATGCCGTAGGGGTGGACGTGCCCGTGCAGGTGCCACGTCGGGCGCAGGACGTCGAGCACCTGGTGCAGCGCGTCGAAGCCCCGATGAGGCGGGTCGTCCTCGTCGCCGAGGCCGCTCGGCGGGGAGTGCGTGAGCAGCAGGTCGACGGGCTCGCCGCCGGCGCGGCGCAGGAGCCGCCGGGCGCGTCGCGCGAGCTGGCGCTGCGTGTACTGGTTGGCGCCGTGGCTGTAGCGGATGCTGCCGCCCAGACCCGCGATCCGCAGGCCCGCCGCCTCGACGACCCGTCCGTCGGCGCTCCTGCAGCCGAGCGGCCGCGGGTCGGCGTGCGGCATGCCGTCGCCGGTCAGCACCGCCCGCCAGCCGGTCGCGCGCGTGACGACCTCGGGGTCGTGGTTGCCCGGGACGAAGACGACCGGGACGTCCAGGGCCGAGGCCAGGAACTCGAGGTAGTCCCAGGGCAGGTCCCCCGTGCCGACGACGAGGTCGGGCGCGAGCCGGCGCACCTGCGGGTGGTGGATCGAGTCCACCACCTCGTCGGACACCGCCAGCACGCGCACCATGACCCCACCGTAGGCACCACAGGCCCGTGGCGCGAGGGCGTCAGGCCGGGTCGGGGCCCTCCTCGGCCCAACGTCGCTTGTCCTCCTCGATCCGTCGGCCGAGCACGAACGCGCTGACCCAGAGGAGCGCGAACATGCCGCCCACGAAGAACATCGCCGGCACGAGGAAGCCGAGCGCGACCGACGCCACCTGGATGACGTGCCCGACGGTGTAGCCCCAGGGGCGGCGCAGCATGCCCGCGGTGAGGATGCACAGCACCGCCAGCCCCAGCCCGAGCGGGAGCGCGGTCGAGGCGGGCACGTCCTCGACGGTGATCATGACCGGGGTGCTGAGACCGAGGAGGATCGCCTCGAACGTGAGCATCGCGGCGCACATGCCCCTCATGCGGCACCGCCGGCCGGTCCGCCGCCGAGCAGGATGCGCGCCTCGCCGGCCGTGACGACCGACCCGATCACCAGCACGCCACCGCTGCCGATCGCCTCCTCCATGCCCTCGCCGGTCTCGGCCATGGAGATCGCCCGCACGAGGGCGTCGTCGAGGCTGCGCACGACGGTCACGCGGTCCTCGCCGAACACCTCCTCGGCCAGCTCGCCGAGCTCCTCGGCGCGCATCGAGCGGTCGAGGCTGTTCTGCGTGCACACGACGTGCGCCAGCACGGGCTCCAGCTCGCGCAGCATCTCCTCGACGTCCTTGTCGGCCATGGCGCCGACGACGCCGACCAGCGGGCTGAACGTGAACGCGTCCTGCACCGTCTCGACCGCCGCCCGCACGCCGTGCGGGTTGTGGGCGGAGTCGACGAGCACGGTGGGGCTGCGGCGCAGGACCTCGAGGCGACCGGGCGACGTGACCTCGCCGAACGCGGCGCGCACGAGGTCGGCGTCGAGCTCGGCGTCGACGAAGGCCTCCACGGTCGCGAGCGCCACGGCGGCGTTCTGCGCCTGGTGGGCGCCGTGCAGCCGCAGGAGCACGTCGTCGTAGCGCGCGTTGAGCCCCTGCAGCGCGACCTGCTGCCCGCCGACGGCGTTGAGCCGCTCGACGACGCCGAAGTCGACGCCCTCGCGCAGCACCGTGGCGCCGACCTCGAGGCTGCGGCGCACGAGCACGTCGAGCACGTCGGGCTCCTGCGCGGCGAGCACCGCGTGCGAGCCGGCCTTGATGATCCCCGACTTCTCGACGGCGACCTCGGCGGCGGTGTCGCCGAGGTAGCGGGCGTGGTCGACGGCCACCGGGGTGACCACGGCGACCTTGCCGTGCGCGACGTTGGTCGCGTCCCACGAGCCGCCCATGCCGACCTCGACGACGGCGGCGTCGACGGGCGCGTCGGCGAACGCGGCGAACGCCATCGCGACGGTCAGCTCGAAGAACGAGACCGGGTGCGGCTGGCTGTCGTCGACGACCTGCGCGTACGCGGCGACGTCGGCGAACGCCTCGACGAACTGCTCCTCGGTGAGCGGCTCGCCGTCGAGGCTGATCCGCTCGGTCATGCTCTGCAGGTGCGGGCTGGTGAACCGCCCCGTGCGCAGCTCGAGCGCCCGCAGCAGCGCGTCGACCATGCGCGCGGTCGACGACTTGCCGTTGGTGCCGGTGAGGTGCACGACGGGGTAGGCGTCCTGCGGGTCGCCGAGCAGGCGGCAGAGTGCGGTGATGCGCTCGAGCGACGGCTCGAGCCTGGTCTCGGGCCAGCGGCCCAGCAGGGCGGCCTCGACCTCGGCGTAGGTGGGGTTCATCACCGCCAGTATCCCAGGCGGCGCCGCACCCGCGTCGGTCGGCGCACAGGCCCGTCCCCGGGACCGGACCAGGGTTCCCACCCATTCCCTCGGGCACCCCGGGTCCGCCATGCTGGTCCCGCCGCGGCGAGCGTCGCGCGGAGGGTCGAGGAGGTTCCGATGGGCCGGCAGGTCAGCAGCTGGATCACGCACCGCTGGGGCAAGTGGCCGGTGCTCGTCGTCCTCGTCGGCCTGCTCCTCGGCCTCGGGCTGGCCTTCGGCACCAAGCTCAGCGACGTGCAGCGCAACGAGGCGTCGTCGTTCCTGCCGGCCGACGCGCAGTCGACCCGGGTGATCGAGCGGGCGTCGCGCTTCGCCGACCCTGACGTGCTGCCGGCGATCGTGCTCCTCGTGCGCGACGGCGGGGCCCGACCGCAGGACCTGCAGCGCCTCGTCGCGCTGAAGTCCGAGCTCGCCACCGTGCCCGAGGTCACCGGGGACGTCGTCGGGCCGATCCCGTCGCGGGACGGCGAGGCTGCCGAGCTGGTCGTGAACCTGCGCGTCGACGCCGACGCCGGGCTGGAGCGGCTCCCCGACGCGGTGCAGGAGCTGCGCGACCTCGCGGAGAAGGACGCCGACGGCGCCGAGGTGTACGTCGCCGGTCCCGCCGCGCTCGGTGCCGACCAGGCGCAGGCGTTCGCGGGGATCGACGGCATCCTGCTGCTCGCGGCGGTCTCGGTCGTCGTCGTCATGCTGCTGCTGACCTACCGCAGTCCCGTGCTGTGGGTCATCCCGCTGTTCTGCGGGGTGCTGAGCGTGTTCGCGGCGCAGGGGGTGGTCTACCTCCTCGCGAAGCACGCCGGCCTCACCGTCAACGGGCAGAGTGCCGGCATCCTGTCGGTCCTCGTGCTCGGCGCGGGCATCGACTACGCGCTGTTGATCGTCGCGCGCTACCGCGAGGAGCTGCGCAACACCGCTGACCGTCACGAGGCGATGGCGCACGCCCTCCACCGGGCCGCGCCGGCCGTGCTGGCGAGCGGCTCGACGGTCGTGGTGGGCCTGCTCTGCCTGATGCTCGCGCAGATGCAGGCCACGGCCGGCCTGGGTCCCGTCGCCGCCGCAGGCATCGTCGTCGCGCTCGTGACGATGCTGGGGCTGCTGCCGGTGCTGCTGGTCGTGTCCGGACGCTGGGTGTTCTGGCCCTTCGTGCCGCACCACGGCGACCCGCAGCCCGCCGAGGACGGCGTGTGGGGCCGCGTCGGACGCCGCATCGCCCGTCGTCCTCGTGCCGTGTGGGCAGTGACGACCCTCCTCCTGGCGGTCTTCACGGTCGGACTCGTGCAGCTCGACGCCAACGGTCTCTCCGACGCCGAGCAGTTCACCACCGAGCAGCCGTCGATCGTCGCCGAGGGCAAGCTCGCCGAGCACTTCCCCGGGGGTGCGGGCTCGCCGGTGCAGGTGGTCGTCGACGCTGCGCACGTCGACGACGCGGCGGCCGCGCTGCAGGACGTCCGGGGCATCGCACCGGACTCCGTCTCCCGTCCCGTCGTGCGAGGCGACGTCGGCTACGTCGAGGGCACGCTGGAGGCTGCGCCGGACTCACGAGCCGCCTTCGACACCATCGACCGGGCCCGCGACGCCATGGCCGACGTCCCGGGCGACCCGCTCGTGGGTGGCACGACGGCGATCAACCACGACGTCCAGGAGGCGTCTGCAGCCGACACGCGCCTGATCATCCCCGTCGTCCTGCTCGCGGTGCTGCTGATCCTCGGCGTGCTGCTGCGCTCCGTGATGGCACCGATCGTCCTGCTCGTGACGGTCGTGCTCTCGTTCGGGGCGGCGCTCGGCATCAGCGCGCTGGTGTTCCGGCACCTGTTCGGGTTCGGCGGCACCGACTCCTCGTTCCCGCTCTACGCCTTCGTGTTCCTGGTGGCGCTCGGCATCGACTACAACATCTTCCTCATGACCCGCGTGCGCGAGGAGTCGCTCGTGCACGGCACCCGCCGTGGTGCTCTCGTCGGCCTCGCGGCGACGGGCGGCGTGATCACGTCGGCAGGACTGGTGCTGGCCGGCACGTTCGCCGCACTCGGGTCGCTGCCCATCGTGTTCCTCGCCGAGCTCGGCTTCGCCGTGGCGCTCGGCGTGCTCCTCGACACGCTGGTGGTCCGGTCGGTGCTGGTCACCGCCCTCACCCTCGACCTCGGTCGCTGGATGTGGTGGCCGAGCGCGCTGTTCCGCACCGACGGCGGTCATGCGACGTCGACCGGGCACGCCGTGACCCACCACGTCGCCGACGCCGCGCACCCGGCGGAGCCCGCGACGGGCCACGACTCCCCCGAGCACCGCGCCTGAGGGGCAGGGGCGCCCACCGAAGGCGTCGGTCACCTCGAGACCAGGCGCGACGCTGAGGCACACTCGGGACGTGGACCTCTGGCACGACCTCGCCGACCAGTACCGCGCGTTCGCCCGGGACGCGGCGGACTCCCCCACCTTCGCCGCATGGTCGGCGGCCGTCGCCGAGGACGCCGAGGTCCTGGCGTGGCTGGGCAGCCTGCCCCGGCTGAAGCAGCAGCCGAACCTCGTCCTCGCCGCCGCGAGGCTGCACGGCGTGCCGGCGCCCGGGCCCTACGCCGCGCTCCGCGACGTCCTGCTGGGTGACGGCGCGGACGGTCCCGTCCGGGCCACGATCCTGTCCCGCTCGACGCAGACCAACGAGGTCGGCCGGCTCGCGACCCTCGTCCCTGCGCTCGCGCTCCTCGCCGCGCGGCACGGCGACGCCCCGTTGTCGCTGCCGGAGGTCGGGGCGAGCGCCGGCCTGTGCCTCTACCCCGACCGCTACACCTACCGGTGGCGCACGGGCGACCGCGACGTCGTCGTCGGCGCGGGTCCGGAGCTCGTCTGCGACGTCGCGGGTCCGGCGCCCCTCCCCCGCCACGTCCCCCCGGTCGCCGCACGTCGCGGGATCGACCTGAACCCGCTCGACGTGACCTCGCCAGAGGACGTGGCCTGGCTCGAGACGCTCGTCTGGCCCGAGCACGACGACCGCCGCGCCCGGCTCCGCGCCGCGCTCGAGGTCGCGCGTGCCGACCCGCCGCACGTCGTCGCGGGCGACCTGCTCACCGAGCTGCCGCGGCTGGTCGAGGAGGCCGCGGCCGACGGACCGGTCGTCGTGCTCCACAGCGCCGTGGTCGCCTACCTCGACGACTCCCAGAGGGTCGCGTTCGACGAGCTGGCCCGCGGCCTCGTCGCCGACGGCGCCTGCCACTGGGTGAGCAACGAGTCACCGGGCGTGCTCCCGTCGATCACCGCCAACGCCTCCTCCCCCGCTCCCGAGCACCACGCGTTCGTGCTCGGGGTCGACGGCCGGGCCGTCGCGTGGACCCACGGGCACGGCCGCACGCTGCACTGGCTCGCCTGACCGCACGCGACCTGGACACTTCACTCGGATCCGGAACCCGACTACGCTCCTGCCCATGAGCGAACCGGGGGGACGCGAGCCGTTCTGGGACGTGGTGCGACAACGCCATCCCGACGTCGACATCGTGCTGCTGCCACCCGCAGCGACGACGCCGCCGCCCGTCGGCGGCGAGCCGGTCACCGCTGAGGAGGCGCACCGCGTCGCCGACCGGCTCGACGACGACTTCGCGACGCTGTGGGAGGGGTTGTTCGGCACGGCTCCCAAGGCGTCGCCCGTGCGCTGGACCGGCGGTCTGGTGCCCGGCACCGCTCGGCCCGTGCGGTCCCAGCGCAGCGCAGACGCCCCGCTCGACCTGATCGGGGTGGCTCGACCGAGCCTCACAGATCTGGGCTGGACGATGTCGGAGCCGCCCGCAGGCCTCCCGCTCCTCGTCGCCGACCGCGCGGGGCAGGAGCTCCAGCTGACCGTGCACGACGGCGTCGCTCGGCTCGAGGTGCGCGGCACCGCGGTGTCGATCGACGCCCCGACGCTCCGGGCACTGCGGGCGGAGGGCCGGGCGTGAGCGGCTCGTGGTCCGTCGATCCCGGCGCGCTGGTCACCGCGTCGTACGACTGGCGCGACCGCGCCGACACCCTGGAGGGCCTGTCGAGGCGCCTCGGCTCCGCCGACGTCTCCGGGTTCCCGCCGAGCGTGAGCGGCGCCGCCACGACCTTCCGGCAGCAGTGGGTCGGCATGGTCGACAGCCTCGAGACGACGGCGCGCGACTTCGAGAGCCGGATGCTGGACGCTCACGCCGCCTACCTCGACTCCGACGTCCGCAGCCAGGAGTCCTTCGAGGCGTGGCTCCTGCAGATGGGCGAACGATGACCACCGTCACGATCGCGATCCCGGCTCAGCCCGTGGCGGTCGCGGAGGTGCCTGGCGACGTCGCGGCGGTGACCGCGTTCGCGACCGATCTGCTCACCGTCTCCGCCGGTCTCGACGACCTGGCTACCTTCGCCGGCGACGTGGTGGGTGGCGACCGTTGGGACGGCGAGGCGGCCGAGGCTTACCGCCGGGCCGCCGTCGGCACCGCCGACGACGCCGACGACCGCTCGCTGGTGCTGCGCAAGGTCAGCGGGCAGGTCGAGGACTACGCCACTGGTCTCGCCGACCGTCAGCGTCGCCGCGCCACGCTCGTCGAACGTCGCTCCACACTCGTGTCGGACCGGCAGCGCCTCCTCGCCGACGTGAACGCCGCCGTCGACGTCAGCGACGCGGAGATCGACGCCCTCGAGCAGCGGGCCGAGCAGCTCCGCGTCTCCATCGCCACCTTCGACGAGGACCAGGCGACGCTGGTGGACGACTGCCGGACGGCCGACGAGCAGATGGCCGAGCAGCTCCGCGCCGTCGACACCGCCGGCGAGGTGACGCAGTCGGCCGTCGGACTGGCCGACCCTGCCGACGCGTTGCTCCGACGCCCCGGCGCTCCGGGCACCGACGGGGCCACCGTCCAGAGCGTCCACGACTGGTGGACGTCGCTCGACGCGGACCAGCAGCAGGCGTTGATCGCCGCCCACCCCCAGGTCATCGGGAACACCGATGGCATCCCCACCGCCGCGCGCGACGAGGCGAACCGCATCTCCCTCGCGCTCGACCTCGACCGGCTCGAGACCCGCGAGGACAGTGGGGAACCGATGTCGTTCGCCGAACGCCGCCAGCTGGAACGGGCACGGGCCGCGCAGACCGCCCTCGACGACGTCGCGGCGCGGGAGGACCCGGTGACCGGTGAGGCGCTCGACGGCTATCTGAGCCTCTACGACCCGACGGCGTTCGACGGCGACGGGGCTGTGGCCGTCTCGGTCGGCAACCCCGACACCGCCCAGAACGTGTCGGTGTCGGTGCCCGGGATGCTCAACGACGGCGCCTCCATCGAGGGTGGCACCGAGAGCGTGGGGAACCTCTACGCCACGGCCCGGCTGGCCAACCCCGACCAGTCCGTGGCCTCGGCGATGTGGATCGGCTACGACGCACCGTCGAACTTCGGCCTGCACGGACTCGACACCGTCCAGGTGATCGACGAGGGCCTCGCCGACGCCGGCGGCGATCGTCTGGCCGACTTCCTCGACGGCATGCGCACCGTCCGCGACGAGGACGCCCACGGACGGGCACACCTCACCGTCATCGGTCACAGCTATGGGTCCACCACGGTCGGCAACGCCGCCACGGACCACGGCATCCCCGCCGACGACCTCGTGCTCATCGGCAGTCCCGGCGCAGGGCACGCAGCCGACCACGCCACCGACCTCGGCCTGCCGGCCGACCACGTCTGGGCCGGTTCGGCGAGCGAGGACGCCGTCAGCCACCTCGCCCGCAACGGCTGGGTCGGGACCGGTCTCGGGCTCGACCCGACCGACGAGGACTTCGGGGCGCAGCGCTTCCAGGCCGAGAACGTCCAGCGCGGGACCCACGACTGGATCTGGGACCACAACCAGTACTACCAACCGAACACGGAGTCGCTGTACAACATGGGCCAGATCGTCGCGGGCAACGACGACGGCGTGCTGTCAGCCGAGCACCGCCACGACCCGTGGTACGGGCCGATGCAGGACCCCGAGGAAGATCGACAGCCTGTGCGCCGAGACACGGGGTTCGAGCAGTGAACCGTGCTAGGAGAGGAATGATCGTCGTGGGTCTCGTGAGCCTCCTGCTGACCGGCTGCGGGGGCGGCGACGACGTTCCCGAGGGCCGTGAGGGACTGACCGTCATCAAGACTCGCGCCGACCGTGGACTCGCCGAGGCCACCGCTGCGGTGCGAACCGAGGTCGGCGCCGAGCCGCGCGACGCGCGAGGCGCCTACGTCCAGGCGGGGTACTCCGGCGCCACCCTCCTCTACACCTACGAGGCACAGGCGACGTTCCGGACGCGGCAGCCGATCGACGTCGACGACGTCCGCACCGCTCTCGTCGACCTCGATCTCGACACATCGAAGGTGCTGGACGGGCTCGAAGGGGGACTCAGCATGACCGCCGGCGCCGAGGACCACGTCGTGTCCGTGGACCTCGACGCCGCGCGGACCACACTCACCGTGACCTCGCAGTCCTCCGGAGCGGAGATCAAGGCCTCCACGCTCTCCACGAAGGAGAAGGTCGACCTCCGCGAGCCCAAGCCGCTCTCCCTCGACCTGGACTGAGCGCCACCGCCATCCCGCCCACGGCCCGGCACCCCCGTTGCACCCCTCCGCCGCCGGCCCGGCACCCCCGCCGGACCCGTCCGCCGCCCACGGCCCGGCACCCCCGCCGGACCCGTCCGCCGCCCACGGCCCGGCACCCCCGCCGGGCGACCTCCTAGACTGTCCTCCCGTGACCACCGCACAGAACCGCGTCCCCGCCAAGCCCGCCCTCGAAGGTCTCGAGGAGCGGTGGAGCGGGGTATGGGCCGAGCAGGGCACCTACGCGTTCGACCGGACGAAGAGCCGCGACGAGGTGTACTCCATCGACACCCCGCCGCCCACCGTCTCGGG
>SXGQ01159127.1_pt1 | contig 10659 bp, 9 predicted proteins | sample 3178371 | NCBI WGS metagenome assembly SXGQ01 (sample SAMN11356859, study PRJNA531348) | freshwater metagenome | isolation source: freshwater sample F1-20 | place: China: Fuxian Lake, Yuxi | collected 2017-12-25 | reverse complement strand
GGGGTGGTGGCGGAGGCGGTGGTGGCGGAGGCGGTGGTGGCGGAGGCGGTGGTGGCGGTGGTGGTAGCCGTTCCGCATCTTTGGCAAATAAAATGGCCAGCCAATCCGCATACCAGTTTGGGCGATCTCTGGCCTATGCTGAAAAGACAGGCAAGATGTTTGGAGCAGGGCTGCAAAAAACCGGTGCGGCTGTGGGTTTTGTGGGTTCCGCAGGACTTACCACAGCAGGAAAATTACGAGACGCAGCTATAGCTGGGGCAAGTCTTGCAACTTCACTGTCAAATGTTGAAGATGGTCTTGCAAATGCAGCAAATGCGCTCACTCCAATTCCAATAGTAGGAGGACTGCTGTCTGGTGTACTGGGAGCTGTGGCAGGAGCTGCAGAAAAAGTTGTTGGCAGTTTCCAAGAAGCAGCATCGTCTGGAGCGACGTTTAGCGGCAGTATCACGCAGTTCTCTTCAGCTGCCACAGCTGCTGGTATGACAATGCAACAATTTGGCCAGTTTCTTAAAGGCAATTCGCAAGCCTTGCTTGGCTTTGGTGGCACCACAGAAGCAGGTGCCAAACGCTTTACACAGGTATCTGCAGCTGTGAGAGCCACCAGCAGTGACCTATATGCACTGGGATACGGCACCAAAGAAATGAATCAAGGCATTGCCAATTATGGTAAACTTTTGAAAATACAAGGCATACAAGAAGGAAAAACCACAGGAGAATTAGCACGAGGTGCAAAAGGATATCTCAAAGAAATAGATGCATTGGCCAAGATCACAGGCGTTGAACGCAGTGCCAAAGAAGCAGAAATGGCTCAGATGGCTGCAGATGCACAGTTTCAAGGAGCTATGGCTGGGCAGAGTGCAGAAGTTAGAAAATCATTTCTTGATACACTAGGCGGACTTGCCGGAGGTATGCAAGGACCATTAGGAACTTTTGCCAAAGATATTTTAGCTACAGGCACAGCAACCACTCAGGAAAACCAACAACTACTGGCGCAGATGCCTCAAACCGGAGCCATGCTGTCGCAGTTGAGAGCAAAAATGCAAAAAGGCGAAGCTGTAACTGAATCTGAAAGAAACGCTCTTAACAACTTGATGGCCAAAGAAGGTGCAGCTGCAGCCAAGCAGATGGGAGGAGCATTTGCTACTCTACCTGAATTTGCTCCTACAATGAATGCAATTACTCTTGCATCTAGCATGCAGCAAAATGCACTAAAAGAAGCCACAGCTGAGCAAGAAAAAGCGAAAACAGAAACTGATAAGATGAACGAATCTATCAGTAAATTGAAAGAAGCACTCGCTGGATTGACCAACAAAATTACAATGATGTTGGCAAACAGCGGAGGACTAGGCTTATTGATGGCTGTGTTTGAAAAATTAGCTATGTTTGTTGTCAACGTGGTGATACCTGGCATAGGTATACTGATTCCTATCATGGAAAAAATCTATAATGGCGTGATAATGTTAATGCAGCCAGTGATAGAATCTATTACCAAAGCGTTTGGTGGACTAGGCGGACCATTAGCAGCTGTTGATAACATCCTTAATTTTTTGTTTGACACACTCAACGGAGCTGTGCGTGGAGGCATTTTAATATTTGAAAGCGCACTTAAAGCCTTTGACACATTAGCTGGACCATTCCAAAGATTGTCTGCAGCTATATTTGGTACCGAAGAAAGCGCAGGTGGATTTGGAAATGCACTGATAAGGATAGGCGATGCAGTAGGACAGGCCTTGGAAATTCTTGCAGTGGTTATTGGATTTGTGATAGACAATGCAATAGTACCGTTGATAGACTTTATTGTGGTAAATCTTGTGCCTGCGTTTAAGTCAATATGGAATATGATCAACGATTATCTAGTGCCTATACTGGTAGCAGCAGGTGTGGCATTTTTGGCATTCAATGCCATAACCATAGCTGCTACCGTAGTCAAATTCGCTCTCACTGCAGCTATGGTAGTAGTCACTGCAGGGTTTGCACTGTTATCTGCAGGGGCGGCCATAGTAGCAGGTGCGTTCGCTCTGCTAGCAAGTCCAATTACCTTAACGATTGCTGCGATTGCTGCGTTGATTATTATTTTTAAGAAAGCTGGCGGAGACTTCCAGGTGGTAACAGATGGTCTCAAATATCTTTGGAGTGGATTAGAAACTTTCTTTAGTATGTTAAAACTGGGATTTTTTAAAGTTCTAGATGCACTTCCTGGAGTAGATTTTGGTAAAGAGATAGAGGAAGAGGAAAAAAAGATAGTAGAGCAAAAAGCAGCAAGAGAGGAACTGGTAACAAAAATGGCTACCAGGATGGAGGACAATAAAGCAAAGAGAGCAGCAGAGGACGCTAAAGCAGCACAAGAAGAAAAAGACGGTAATAAAAAAGGCCTGTTGGGACTCTTTGGCGGCCTTAACGATGACAGGGCCAAACAGCATATTGAAGCTAAAAAACTTCAAACAGCCCAATTTAAAGGGCAGGTGCCAAAGGCAATGGCCGGCGCAGTTGGACCAGCTGTAGGCGCTGCTGTCAAGGAGTCATTGCAAGAACCTGCAAAAATGGATTATAATGCCAGTGCAGAAGGACTACTAACACAGTTTGCAAAGAGAGAAGGCAGTGCTCTTGCAGGCGCAGAAGGCGCAACGGGAGCATTAGGTGCAGCAGCTAAGATGAAAGAGCACAATGCTCTTGCAGGCGCAACAGACACTAGAGGAGCACTAGTAACAGAAGCTGAGCAGAGAGCAGCTGCACTGAAAACTAAAGATGAAGCAGCGGCTGCTGAAGCAGCTAGAGCTGCTGCTGCTAAGTCAGATCCAAGAAGGCTGGATCAACAGACTCCTCCTAAGACTCAAGAAAGTGCAGAAACACTGTTGGCCAGCTTAAATACAAAGATGGAACAACTTATAAAATACGCTCACAATACCACAGACAACACCTATGCCACAGTGGTAGCTGCAAGAGGTCTTACCAAAGATCTGTTTAAATCAGTGTAAGGACCGATAATGAGCTGGAAAAAACACTTTACTCCTGTGAAAATAGACAATTCAGGTGGAGCCATGAGTCCAATCAGTGGTCGTGGTAGACCTGGACCAGCCAGAGCCAACTACTCAAGTTTCCTACCAGATGTTTATGCAGGTGCGCCTAATCGTGTTGAACGCTACATGCAGTACGACACCATGGACATGGATTCGGAAGTCAATGCTGCCTTAGACATACTAACGGAATTCTGCACTCAAAAAGACAAAGAAAATCGCACACCGTTCCAAACATTTTTCAAAGGTTCGCCCACTGCCACTGAAGTAAAACTGCTGAAAGATAGCCTACAGAAGTGGAGTAAGCAGCAGCAGTTTGAAACCAAAATATTCCGTATCTTTAGAAACGCACTGAAGTATGGTGACTGTTTCTTTGTGCGTGATCCTGAAAACAAGAACTGGTTGTTTGTGGATGCTGCCAAGGTCACAAAAATCATTGTCAACGAATCGGAAGGCAAGCTGCCTGAACAGTATGTGCTCCGAGACATCAACTTCAACTTCAAAGAAATGATTGCGGTTACACCACATGGCACCACAAACACAGCACCCAGCGGCACCAGCTCATACACCACAGGAGGCAGCTTTGGCCGAGGTATGGTAGGAGCAGCTTCTCAACCACCTGGCACTAGATTCAGCACACAGACCAACGAAGTCACTGTAGATGCCAAGCATGTCATACACATATCTATGAGTGAGGGGTTAGACAACAACTATCCTTTTGGTAACAGCATTTTAGAAAGTGTTTTTAAAGTATATAAACAGAAAGAGCTGTTGGAAGACGCTATCATAATCTATCGCATACAGCGTGCTCCGGAACGCCGCATATTCTATGTGGATGTGGGCAACATGCCCGCACACATGGCCATGGCTTTTGTGGAACGTGTAAAAAATGAAATACAACAACGGCGTATTCCAAGCTCAACTGGTGGCGGTGCTAATGTAATAGATGCTTCATATAATCCGCTCAGTGTCAATGAAGACTACTTCTTTCCACAGACCGCAGAAGGTCGTGGCTCAAAAGTTGAAACACTCCCTGGAGGTACGAATCTTGGAGAAATTACAGATCTGCGTTATTTTACTAACAAATTGTTTAGGGCTTTGCGCATACCTAGTTCATATCTGCCTACGGCCATAGACGAACAGCCTAACACCATGGCAGATGGTAAAGTTGGCACTGCTTACATACAAGAACTGCGATTTAACGAATACTGCAAACGTCTGCAGAGCATGGTAGTAGAAACCTTTGATTTGGAATTCAAACTGTGGTTGAATTCACAGGGCGTCAACATTGACAACGGCCTGTTTGAGTTGAAGTTCAATGCTCCACAGAACTTTGCGGCCTATAGACAGAGCGAACTAGACACTGCTCGTGCTGCCACATTCACACAGGTCATAGCTATACCACAGCTCAGCAAAAGGTTTGCCATGAAGCGATTCTTGGGCATGACTGAAGAAGAAATCAAAGAAAACGAAAAACTATGGAGAGAAGAAAACGGCACTGTGTTGAAACCAGATCCAGATGCACAGAGCCAATTACGAAGTGTAGGAGTGTCAGCAGGCGGCATGGCAGCAGATGCTGCTGCACAGACAGCAGAAGCACCACCAGACATGGCAGCTGCAGCAGAAGCAGGTGCAGAAGGTGCAGAAGCAGCACCTGCAGAAGCACCAGTTCAATAATAAATACATTATGCTTCTAAACGAATTTTTCTATTTTAACGAAAAGAACAACGATTTTGCCAATGATCGCAGGTACGATGCTGGCAGAGATTCGTCTGTGGTTAAAAAAAGTGATACAAGAAAAATACGTTTGACCCTGCGCCAGATCAATCAACTGAGACTGCAGGCCGAAGCACATCAGGTAGAAGCAGAGTCAGAACTGGGATTTATTAGGCAAATGTATGCAACCCCAGCAGAAGCAGCACCTGCAGCGTAATCCGGCATTCGTCATAGGCAACGGCACCAGCAGACTGAAACTAGATCATGTCAGCGTGATGAATCGCGGCATAGTCTATGGCTGCAACGCACAGTACCGAGAATATTCCCCACACTACCTGATAGCTGTGGACGTGAAAATGGTCAACGAAATCATAGGTGCAGGCTATCACAAAAAACATCAAGTCTGGACCAATGCCAACAAAGGCATCAGCACCAAACACAACATCAACTTCTTTTCACCACACAAAGGCTGGAGCTCAGGACCCACGGCACTGTGGTTCGCTGCCACACAAGGACATCAACAGATCTATATATTTGGCTTTGATTATCAGGGTGATAACGGCAAGTTCAACAATGTCTATGCCAATACCCACAACTACAAAAAGAGCTCAGATTCTGCCACTTATTTTGGTAACTGGCTCAGCCAAACAGAAAAAGTAATCAAAGAATTCCGCCACGTCAAGTTCTTCCGGGTGGCAGATCCTGGTGCATTCATACCAGACAAGCTAGGCCCTATGCTGTCAAACCTCAGCCATATCACCTTTGAGGAATTTGATAAAACGTTTCCGGGCACTATATATTCAAATCAAATCAATCAAAAAACTACCATTTAACCCTGGTTTGTAATCTTAGTGTTAAATAACTTACAGCCTTGACTATACAAAGGAGAACATAACATGGCAGATCAAAAACTGTTACAGCAGATGCTTGAGCATCTCGTAAACGACGACCAAGCGAAAGCTGAAGAATTATTCCACGAGTATGTGGTACAACAGTCCCGTGAAATCTACGAAAGTCTTATCGACAGCGAAATCGCTGAAGAAGAAGAAAAAGACGAAGAAGATGACGATATGAAATCCAAAGAAGACGACGACGGTGACATGAAAGAAGAATTTGAAGACATTGCCATCGAAGGCGATGACGAAGACCCAGACATGATGGGCGGTGATCCTACAGATGATCTAGAAGGTGACCTAGAAATGGGTGACGACGATATGGAAGAAAAGTCTGAAGAAGAATTATTCCAAGATCTAGACAGCATCGTAGACGAACTACAGGCCAAATTTGATGAACTCAAAGGCGGTGACGACATGGGCGACATGGGCGATGACAGTATGAAAGATGATTTTGATCTCGAAACTGTGCGCGAATATGTTGAAAAGGTGCCCGCTGGACATGGCGCAGAAAAGAAAGGTCAAAGTGAAAAAGCTGACGGATCCGGTGGCGGAATGAAATTTAGTAAAAATGACATGGGCGGCACGACGGCTAATATTTTAAGCGGCCGTGATAATCCAAGCGAAGGTACCAAAGGTGGCCTAGCTGCGCCAACACCAAAAGAAGATAATGCTGGTAATATCAATGTTCCAGGCGGTAAAGCTGGTGGCGCTTTTTCAAAGAAAGAGCCAGGACATGGTGCTGAGAAAGCTGGTGCAAAAGAATCACCAGATAACAAGCAAAGCCTTTTCCGTGGTCGTAGATAATAGGACCTAATGGTGAAGAAACTTACGCTAGCAGAACATTTGAGTTACGATCAGGCTAAGATTGTCTTGGAGAGCGAAGAAGGCAGCGACGGCAAAAAGTCGCTGCATTTAAACGGTATTTGCATTCAAGGAGATATCCGCAATGCAAACCAACGTGTTTATTCTTCTCAAGAAATTGGCAAGGCTGTCAAAACGCTCAACGAGCAGATCGCTGGAGGTTACTCTGTGCTAGGGGAAGTTGATCATCCTCAGGATTTAAAAATCAATCTAGATCGTGTTAGTCACATGATTACCAAGATGTGGATGGATGGTCCTAACGGCTACGGAAAACTTAAAATACTCCCGACTCCCATGGGTCAGTTGATTCAGACCATGTTGGAGTCGGGAGTGAAACTAGGCGTCAGTTCCAGAGGTTCGGGCGAAGTTGACGGCCAAGGTAAAGTACAAGGATTTGAGATTATCACAGTAGATGTGGTGGCTCAACCCAGCGCACCTGGCGCTTATCCTACACCAGTATATGAACACTTGATGAACAACACAGGTGGCTATCAGGCTTATAGAATTGCACAAGAAGTTCAAGGCGACCCACAGGCACAAAAATACCTAGCAGAGAGCTTGAAACGTATAATTTCAAGTCTCAAATAACAAGGAGAATCACATGTTAGATATCGTAAAACAGTTGTTTGAAAACAATGTGATTTCCGAAGAAATCAAATCGGAAATTGAATCCGCTTGGAACACAAGAATTCAAGAAAACCGTGAAGAAGTCACTGCTACACTACGTGAAGAGTTTGCACAGAAATACGAACACGACAAAGGCGCTATGGTAGAAGCTGTTGAAGCCATGCTAACAGATCGCCTACAGGCAGAACTAGGTGAGCTTGCAGAAGACCGCCAAGGACTAATTGAAGCTCGTGCCAAGTATCACAAGAAGATGAGGAGTGATTCCAAAGCCATGGAATCTTTTGTGCTTCAAAATCTCAAGAAAGAACTGTCAGAACTACACGAAGATCGCAAAGCAGTAGCTGATAATGTTGGAAAATTAGAATCTTTTATTGTGGATGCACTGGCGAAAGAAATCGCAGAATTCCACACAGACAAAAAAGATTTAGCTGAAACCAAGGTTAAATTGGTTCGCGAAAGCAAGGCTAAATTTGAAGAAATCAAGAAAGATTTTATTTCACGCTCAAGCAAGATCATAGAAGAAACAGTTGCAAAAGGACTGCGTTCTGAAATGACTCAGCTGCGTGAAGACATTGAGGCTGCTCGTAGAAATGACTTTGGTCGCAGAATTTTTGAAAGCTTCGCTAGCGAATATGCTGCAAGTCATCTAAATGAAAAATCTGAAACAGCCAAACTATTAAGAGTAGTTGCTGTGAAAGAATCTGAACTAGAGCAAGCAGCAAGAGTTGTTGCAGAAACACAAACACTGGTAGACACTAAAGATCGTGAACTACGCATCATCAAGGAAAGCAGCCAACGCAAGGAAGTTATGAGCGAATTGTTAGGCCCATTGACTGGTGACAAGCGTGCAGTAATGAACAGTCTATTAGAATCAGTACAGACAGAAAAGCTACGTACAGCTTTCGACAAGTATATCAGTTCAGTAATGAACGGTGCTACTCCGGCGAAGAAAGTGCTATCTGAAGGCAAAGAAATCACAGGCGACAAAGCACAGGCACAACAGATTGGCAGTGAAGAAAAAACTGCTGAAATATTTGACATCCGCAGGCTTGCGGGACTAAAAGTTTAAGGAGAACTATAATGTCACAATTACTCGAGTCACGCTGGTCGGAAACCAAAGACGCCCTTCTAGAAGGTCTTCAAGGTAACAAGCGTTCAGTAATGGCAACTACTCTAGAAAATACCCGCAAGTATTTGTCAGAAAGTGCCACAGCTGGTGCTACCTCCGCCGGTAACGTTGCAACCCTAAATCGTGTGATCCTTCCAGTGATCAGACGTGTGATGCCTACGGTCATCGCTAATGAACTAGTTGGTGTACAACCACTAACTGGACCAGTTGGACAGATCCATACTCTAAGAGTGCGTTACAGCGACACATTTGCTGGAAGCACAGGTGGTGCTACAGTAGCTGGTGAAGAGGCTCTAAGCCCATTCAAGATTGCTGAAGGCTATTCCGGTACTACGACCGGCAAGCCAGCTGCTACAAGCGCACTAGAAGGTGTAGCAGGTAACAAACTAAGCATTCAGATCTTGAAACAAACAGTTGAAGCTAAGACACGTAAGTTGTCAGCTCGCTGGACTTTTGAAGCTGCTCAAGATGCACAGGCTCAACAAGGCATTGACATCGAAGCAGAAATCATGGCTGCTCTTGCACAAGAGATCACCGCTGAGATTGATCAAGAAGTTCTACGTTCATTGGCTACATTGAGCTCTACTGTATTGACCTATGACCAAGCTGCTGTGTCTGGTACAGCTACATTCGTTGGTGATGAGCATGCCGCATTGGCAGTTCAAATCAACCGTGCTGCTAACTTGATCGCTCAGCGTACACGTCGTGGTGCAGGTAACTTTGCAGTGGTATCACCAACCACATTGACACTGCTACAGAGCGCAACAACTTCTGCATTCGCAAGAACAACAGAAGGCACGTTTGAATCGCCAACTAACACCAAGTTTGTTGGTACATTGAACTCAGCAATGAAAGTGTATGTAAACACATACGCTGAGAACGACAACGTTCTAGTTGGATACAAAGGCTCTTCTGAGTCTGACGCAGCAGCATTCTATTGCCCATACATTCCATTGATGAGCAGTGGAGTTGTGTTGGATCCAGCAACCTTCGAACCAGTCGTATCATTCATGACACGTTATGGTTATGTTGAGTTGACAAACACAGCTTCATCACTAGGTAACGCAGCTGACTACCTAGCGACTGTGGCTGTCACAAGTGCTAACCTACGTTTCGCCTAAACAACGACACGTATTTGCAAGTTACAAAAAGGCTCTTCGGAGCCTTTTTGTTTGACTTAAATATCTGATGCAGGTAACCAGTGATCAAGACTTCCCCCAACTGCGCAGGCACATTAATGAATGGCGCAGGCGGTTTCCTATGTTTGCACATGATGTTATACGTATTGAACGCATTGTAGAACAGCATATCATACAGTTCAGTACAGCAGGCATTCGCTATAGGCAGACCCATAGCCGCAGTCATTTAGAACAAGCACAGCGAGAACTGGATGAAATCAACAGAATAGTCAGCACCGTGGAAAAAATTGAACTGATGAGTCTGTTGAGTCGCGATAAATAAAGTATCTAAGTTCATTATGCGGTACCCGCCGCGTAGACCTAGAACGTCAAACACAAGGAGAAACAAATGGGACGTCCACTCAACAAGAGATTTTTTGGTTTATTAGATGATGGCACTAACATCACTGTAAACTGTCAAGTAGGAGCAAACGCTGAATCGGCGGTAGGATATATTGTTCGACAACGTTCACCAAAAAGATTTATCGTGAACGATAAGAAAAACGGCACAAATAAATTAGTTGGAGATACTGAAGCAGGAAACAGCCAAGGTAATGTAGGAGTCTGCCAACTGGTAGACAAGGCCGACGGAGCATTAGATGCGAACGAAATGAGCATAGTAGGATACAATGCTGCAGGTCAAGGCATAAGAATCGCTAAACTGTTCAATAAAATTGTAGTAGATTTCAGCGGAAACAGATACAAGTGGTCTGTGGTCAACGATTCAACCGCAAGTTTAATTTCATTGACCAATCCCTAATCAAGGACTGTAAATGGGCCAGTTTCTTAGAGTCAACGGCGACTACAATATAAAAACAGCGGACGGTGCCAAGATCATTCTTGACACTGGTCCTGCTGTCAGTGGTGGCTCTGTACGAGTTACCGGAGACCTTGTGGTTGAAGGTTTAACCTTAACTGTAGCAGCTGAAAATCTCAACGTCACTGATAATATCATTACTGTTAACAATGGTGAATCTGGTGCCGGAGTCACGCTGGTATATGCCGGTCTAGAGGTTGATAGAGGATCTTTAAGTTCAGCCAGTTTCGTCTTTGATGAGTCTGCAGACACTTGGTTAATAGCCAACGGCTCTGCACCCGGTCCTTTTAACTTTGATGAGGCTAATCTTAGACTGAGAAGAATATTTACCAACTCTTCTACAGATGACGGCGATCTAACACTGATAGGCACAGGTACAGGAGTTGTCAAGGTGTTTGGCACCACCAACTATGAAGCGCAG
>SXGQ01732323.1_pt1 | contig 10663 bp, 12 predicted proteins | sample 3178371 | NCBI WGS metagenome assembly SXGQ01 (sample SAMN11356859, study PRJNA531348) | freshwater metagenome | isolation source: freshwater sample F1-20 | place: China: Fuxian Lake, Yuxi | collected 2017-12-25 | reverse complement strand
ATTTTTAATAACATTCTTACCGTAAGACCGAATAAGACAGATCCAATCATAGCAGTCGGAGCTAATATGGTATATAGAGTCATTATAGCACCGAATGCTAAGACTCCCCATCCAATATTAGTAACTGCATAAATAGAAGATATAGCTTGATCGCTTGCACCTTCTCCAGCGGCAGCCAATAATAAACGTATGTTCAGTCCGAATAATATAGAACCAGGAAGAGAGAGTATTAAAAGAGGAGTGGCGAGCATTGTAAAGAATGCAAAAGATAAAACACCAGATCCTATCGTACCTAAAGCGGCAGCTGCTGGTTGAACAGCTTTTTCATTTGGTGCCTCTTGTTTAATCTTTTGTAAACCTTCAACAGTTCTATCAAAAAAGGCTTTTACGTTATTTCCTGCTTCGGGAGTTGCATGTTTAATTAAGTCTACAATAGCTTGAGCCATCGATCCGAAAGCCTTAGTATAAGAAGCCATATCTGCAGTATTGACTGCAGGATTCTGAGATTGTTTATCTAGCTTGGCATCGATACTCATTAAAATCTGAGTCTGCACACTTAGCTCCTTGGCTATAGACGATTCGAATATAACACCAAGTGAGCTAAGTAATGAAGTTTGTTGTTGTGCTTGTTCGGCTACAACCATAGACATTTCGTCTAACTTCTTGGACAGATTAAGGATGGCCTCTTGACCAGTGTTTTGGCGAGCTCCTGCCATTTACATATTTACTATATTTTCATTGAGGATGGAATGCCTGGAAAATTAGGCATGGATGGCATATTGAATCCTCCTGTATTGAAGTTTCCTGAAGAGGCTTTTGATGCCATATTGGATAATCCTGCCGGCATATATTTTCCTGCTTCTTTCATTGCTCCTCCCATCGATTGCTTTCCTTCCGCTTCCTCGTGTTGTTTTTCTTCTGCTTCTTGCTTTTCTTTCAGCAAATCAATCAGATTTTTTACTATATATTCATACTCATAGTAAGGCATCTGATATACCTCCGACGGTTGAAGTCGGAGGTGATATAGAAGATATGTAATTGACTTAAATAAGTTCTCCAGAGATATCTGAAATAACGAAAAGAGATTTGATTCCACCGGGAAAGCTAATGGGAGTGGTTACCTCCGACCCACACTTTTCACATTCCGTGTGAAGCGTTTCTTTTACTCCAGTTCTTGCCATCTCAGTAAGAGAATTGTAAGTTTGATATTTAATATCAGACCATTGCATAGATTCAATCTCTAATTGTTTAATTCTTTCTGAGTTAAGTCCTCTCCAGTCAGTAATCATGTAAGGAAGAACCTTAATAAATGATTGATCTATTTTACGTCCTTCTTGTTGTTGATTTCTAATCCATTTAGAAATTTCCATCATAACTCCGATAGATGGAGGGGTTAATTCAATAGTTCCTGAAGAACGAGTTTGTACCAAGAATCGACGAGTTTCTTCATCGTAATATCTCATAATAGTATCTGGTGGAATGACAGTTTGAAAACTATCTTTTGTAAGAATAATTTCATTTTCATGATTACATTCTTCACAAATTTTCTTAAGACCTAATTTATTTTCACCATCAACGAAAGTTAATTCTCGAATAGTCATAATGATGTAAATACGATCTTCTTCTTTCAAATCCTTAAAAGAAGCTTGTTTTCCGGGATATCTTAACATTAAACATCCTTTAACGATTTCATTCAAAGCTTCATCGATAGAAAATGGATCTTCTTCGTTAATTGTAGAGAAATGACGAATCTCTTTAACGGAAGCTGCTCTAATAAAGAATCGAGCATTTTTAGGGTAGAAAATTCCTTTAGTTGGAAAATTTTCAGAATAGACTTCATGATATCCAGGCAATAAAGCTGGTTCATCATTTGCTCCTTCTCTTCCGGCATAATTTGATGCCTTACCCAAGGATGTAGGTTTAACCTCTTCTTTAGAAATTTCCGGTCTGGTAGTTTCTGAGGTTTGATTTTTTGCACCAAATTCTCTATTTTCTAGATCGCCTGCTGCATTAGCATAGTTGTTTGTTTCTTCACTCATGATTATTTTCTGTTTTTGTTTTTGCGATTAATTTTTTTACTGTCTCATTTACGAATGAAACTTGTTCTCCCTCATATTCTTTTATATGCGTAAGTATCAGTTCACGTATATAAGCAGAAGTTGTCATCAATTTACCTTGTTGCATAGAGTATTGCAGTATGATATTTTTTAATTTGTGATGATCTTGAGAAGAAAGAAGAACTTGTATTTTTTCGTCCTTTGAATTCTTCATTGTTCATGTTTTATTTTATTTATCTCGGACTTTTAGATTATTTTATTATTTGAATCAAATAGTATAAAAAAAGTTGAAAATTTCCTAATAAGTAATACTATATAAAAAGAACAACGGTTCACTAGAAATCATCTAGTGAACCGCAGCATATCTTCTAGTATATCGATTATTAAAATCTTCCTTCGGAATTACGATATTTAGTTGTTAATTTCGGCACATAAACCATTTTATGAGAGTTAGATTCGTCTTCAACGATTCTCTTAATTCTTTCTGTATTGTCCCAATCTCCGGGAAAACATTCTTTTCTTCTAGGATCTGTAGATTTTTGTTGATCCCAAGTACGATATTTAATGTACTTAAGAGGTTCCATATTCCAAGTCATTGCAGAGTGACATTGACCACCTAGACCTAATGTGTAATTGTTTTCTTCGGGTGTATATTTTCCTTTCTCTGGGAAGTACATATATGAACCTTTATCTCCTTTAACTCTTTTCTTTCTTGCTTGAGTTAAACAATAAACGACATCTGGAAATTGTGAATATGCTTGAGCGTGAGTTTTCAAATGATCTTTTTGCCATGCATCATCATGATCTAATCGAGAAAAGTATTTAATGCCATCTTTTTTCATTTGATCGATAATTCGATTTGCAGCAGTATTTCCGCCTGTTAACCAAGGAATTGATCCATCATATTTGTCTCTTTCTCCTGGCTCTTTCATGTTATCCATCCAGAATTTATCTTTAGGAATAATCGAAGCAACTAACTTTTCGATTTCTGGCCATTCTTCTTTCGGATATCCATCTCCCATAACATAAACTTTCCATCCAGGAAATGATTGTTCCTTAATAGATTCTAAGCATTCGGTAAGTACTCGTTCAGTAGTCATATGAGCTCCTCTTCTACCTCCGTCAATTTTATAAGTTGTTATACAAACACCGAATTTAATATCTTTGCTAGGTGAAGAGGTAAGAGCAGCTTCATTAATGGATTCGATTTCTACAAACTTGGATTGTTCAAAGAGAAAATCGTCGTATCTTAAAAAGTTCATTTAGGAAAGTCTTATTTTCTATATTTATCTCAGGAGTTTTGCAGGAACTCCTACATAAGTTCCTGGTTTTGTGATATTTTTATTGACTACTGCACCAGCACCGATAACAACATCATCACATATTTCTACGTTAGGAAGGATAGTTGAATTAGATCCTATTCTACAAGAATTACCGATTTTAGCCCCACCTAGAATTTTGGCTCCTGGCATAATCTCGTTATAACTGCCCAATACAACATCATGAAAAATACCGGCATAACAATTAATTAGATTGCCTTCTCCCATATTCACATCAGATTCGACTAATGCAAAATCTAAAATTAGATTACCTTCACCAATTTCAGATTTTTGACTGATACTCGAAGTAGGAGAATAGATAGTAACTGGAGTTGCACCTAGATTCATCATTTTTTCATGGAAATGTTTTCTCCATTTAGGATTTCCAATACAAATCGTGAAATAAACATCGACTTCATTCTTAATTTGCTTTTCTACAAATTTGAAATCGTGAATAACCTGATATTCATGAAGTCTTTTAGGAGCATCAGCAGTATCATCTAGAAAGAATACATCAAATCCACATCCATTGAAATGTGGATAAACTTGTTTGGCTAAACCTTTAGCACCAATTGCGACTAACATATTACTTTACTAATTTTTTTCTAAGTTCTTTAAGATCGTCAGAATACATTTGAATAGGTTCTAATTTAGAAATTCTAGTCGATTCTTCGATATTTTCTTGAACTTCTTTAAGAAGGGCTTCGTAATTTTCTTTAGTCAATGAATGAATAGCCATTGAAAGGAGATATGAATACGAATCATCAATTTTATCGAATTTCATTTTCTCTAGGTCTAAAATGATTTCGTTCTTAGGACGATTGTTTATCTTTAACTTTCCATCGATAATTGACTTAATGAATTTTGCTCGATTTGAAAGATAAATGTTTCTTTTACTTAGCTCATTGAGTAAGTAGTCTTTTCTTTTTTGATAGAATCCTAAACGGAATTTAACGAAGTAATTAATCAAATCGTTAACGTTTTTGAATATAATTAATTTGCCATTTTCGTCTAGACATGTAAGATTTTCAGAATGAGATTCAACTAATTTGAATAGCCAAGGAAGATGAACATCTCCATGATCGATTCGTTTTTTCATTTCAGCTCGACTGAATTGAATCATGTAATTGATAGATTTAGTGCAGTTATCATCATATAGCTGAACGATTCCCTGTTCTTGATATTTGTTTAGAATAGATTCGAATTTTTGATATGTCATACCAGGAGGTAATTCAGTGATTTCGAATCTTTGAGAATCTCTTACTCGAGAAACTCCAGAAACCGAGAATGATGAATCTGATCCATCGATTTTTTGTACAGTTCCGTTAAAGTCTCTCCACCAAGGAAGAGGTTCTTTGAATTTCTTTCCTTCTAAAGATTTTATACAAGCATCGATTAGATCTATCGGATTTCGATTTAAGATATTAGTTGCAAATCCTACAGCAATACCGGAAGAACCATTAAGAAGGACTGTAGGAATAATAGGAAGAAAGAATTTAGGTTCGATTTCTTGTCCTTCTTCGTATTGTTTTTCTAACAATTCAAAGTCTTTATAAAGCAATCTAAAGTTACCGTTTAGTTTTGTACTAATATATCGAGGGGCACCAGGTTCAGGAGAACGTAGAGATCCAAATTGACCGATTTCATCTAAAAGAGGAAGTGAATTCTTAAACGATTGTGCCATTCCGATGATGGCAGAATTAAGAGAACCATCACCGTGATGATAGTGTGCATCAGCAGCTATTCGACCACCTAATTGAAATATCTTAACGGGTTTTTCAGATCCTGTCTTCCATACCTTATTTGCAACGTATATGATTTTACGTTGAGTTGGTTTGAAACCGTCGATTACTGAAGGAATAGCTCGATTTTCGATAGTGTACATACCGTAAGCTGCATATTCTTCATTCAAATAATCAGTTACGGATTTTTCAGTTGATTGCTTAATCGATTTTTCGCTTATCATTTTTTTGTTTGTTTAGAATTTACCTCGGCCAATAAAAATTTGTGCCTTTATTTTTTCTTCGTATATGAACTTTAAGTAGTTCCAGTATTTTTTTATCGTTTTCATTTTCCTAATAATTTAGCTTTTCTAGGTGCACTATCACCACCGAACCAGGCTTTAAGAGATTCTCGATAAGCCTTATCGTTTTTAATTTGTATGAGTTTTGGATTTTTTATGATTTCTTCGTATTCATAATCTTCGAGAGAAGCAAGACCTTTTTTGTATTCAATATCCCATTTTTTAGGATCCGACGTATTTTCCCATTGTGTGTATTCGTCGTTAGAATAGAAATAAAGAATTTCCTTTCCTTTCTTAGCAACAACTAGAGGAGTTAAGACTTTGAAGATCCTACCTTCATCAAATAGTTCCGGCCAAAACTTATCGAAGAAATTAATAAGTAGGGCTGCAATTGCATCTCCATCAGGATCGGCATCAGTGTATATAAGAATTTTTCCATATCGTAGATTTTCAGGCGATTCTCCTAATCGTAAACCAATAGATCCCATAAGATTAACTACTTCATCAGATCCAATGATTTGTGTATTTTTAAGTTCCGATACATTCAAAAACTTTCCTTTTAGAGGAAAGGCACCAAATGTTTGTGCATCTCGAAATTTTCGAACAGCAGATAACGCTGACATACCCTCAAATATACCGAGTGTACATGTTTCTCGTTTATCTCTTAGCTTTGCATCGATTAACTTAAGAATTTTAGCAGTAGAAAGATTTTTATTTAATTTCCTTAGTTGTGCTCGTTCATCAGCTTGTTTTTTTCTTTCGATCCAATCTAAAATGGAAGCAACAATTTCTGATTGAAATGCTTGCTTAATCATTTTTTCACTTACCGTATGAAGAGTACCAAAATCTTTCGGTTCAGTAATTAGCTTTTCTTTAGTTTGTGAGGAGAATGCAGGATTGATGATGGTCGAATTAACAAATATCATCATATGATTTCGTATATCGTTAGGTTTAACTTCGACTTTATGTTTCTTAAGAATTAGTTGTCTTAGTCTTTCTACGATTTGTCCTTGAATGTAATTAACATGAGTTCCTCCATCTTTAGTTTCTACGGAATTCACATAAGAAATAGTTTGATATCCACTTTGTGAAGGGGATATAGCAATTTCCCAATTCTCAGATCTTTCATAAAGGGTACCTTCAGTATATAAGTCTGCATATTCCTTGAATGTTCTGAATCGGAATTTTTCACGATTAAAAACGACCTTTAATCCAGGATTACAAGCAGCAATGTCAACCATTCTTTTACGAAGCATACGGATATGAACTTCATCAATGGAATCCATACCGAATCGAGAAAGATCAGGAATGTAAGTTATTTGTGTGTATTTTCTATCTGAAGGTTTAATCTTCGGTTCAGTTTTCTTCGACATATTATTTTCGAAAGTTTGATCAAATTCAGATTTGCCATCTGCAGTTTGAATTCTAAATTTTGTCGAAAATATATTCGTAAGTGTAGATCCTACACCGTTAGTTCCTGCACCTTGTCGGCTTTCATCGTCATTAAAATTAGATCCTGCTCGAAGATTAGAAAAGATCATTTCAGGAATGTAAACTCCCACTTCATCATGTATAATCACAGGAATACCACCATTATCCCATACAGAAATTTCTCCTTTATTAGAGACTTTTACTTCAATGTGATTTAGATTAGTATTACGTTTAGATTCGTCTACTGAATTGGAAACGATTTCATCAAATAGCTTTAGAAAGCCTGGATTAAATTCTACATCGGTTTTAACGAATCGACCTTCTTCGTTTTGTAACCATTCTTGAGATTGATGAGGTTTCGTAGAACCGATATACATTCCAGGTCTTTTGAGAACATGTTCTACCTCATCTAAAAGTTGATACTTTTGACTGATTTCTTTTACACTCATTAAAAAGATTTTTTAATTATATGAACAACTAGAAAAGTGATTAAAACAAATCATTGTTAGGTCTACCGATTCTTGGATATTTTTCAATGATTCCAAAGATTTCAGAGATTTTTGCACCCAAATCGGAATCAACATGAGTTATCGTTGCAAGTTCATGAGAGTGTATTGCAACATCTGAATAGTCGTAACCATCGAATGAACCATATAACCAATTCTGCATCGTAAAAGTGGAGTGACCTAAAGGGCAATCGTAAAGATCGTTGATTGTTTCAAGAATCATTTTACGAGTTTTGGAATTCATAGATTCGTGACGGTTAAAGTAAGTGATTTGTCTATTCATATTGTATTAATTAATTATAGTATAAAAATAATACAAAAACCCGAGATAAAAAAATCTCGGGTCTGAAAGTTATTAACAATTTTTGTCAATTTATTAACATTATTTCTTTTGTAGAATGTATTCGTTTAGATTCTCAAGATTCAAATTATCATGAGCTTTTGCAGCATTCTTAAAGTTACCGATAACATTGAATCCTTCAAATTTACCATTTTCACGCATTTCATCAACTGCTTTTCTTACTCCTGGAGAGTCTTTGTGATCTTCATAATCATCGAATACGATGAATCCACCAGGATTAACCATTTCATTGAAATTTTCAAAGTCTTTCTTAACCATTCCATAAGCATGAGAACCGTCAATAAATAGAATATCTACTCCTTCTTTACAACCATTCTTTGCATTTTCAATGATTTTAGCATCATCAGAAAGTCCAACTAATTTATTTACATTCTTACCTTCTTTGATGTATTTCTTGATATTAGCATCGAATTTTTTCTCTTGTTCGTTGATAGCTTTGAAAGGATCGATTGCATAGTAATTTTTACAATTCTCATTTTGAAGCATTAAACACATAGATCCACCACAGAAAGAACCAATTTCCATATAGTTATTGAAAGATTCTCCCATCATTTCACCTAAAGTATGCAATACGTGAATGTGATGATGGAAAGTTTTTCCTTCGATATTCTCGGCAATTTCTTTTACCATATCGTTTCCTTTTGGATAACTAGGATGATTGATGATGTCTTCCGCAGTTATCATTTTAATTTTTGGTTCAACGGATGTCTTAGACTCAAAAACCATCCATTCGCTAAAGTTCATTAGTTTTTTCATTTTTGTATTTCTTTTATTATTTTTGTGAGTGTGAGTTCATCTAGCTCGTTGTGACAAGGAATGCACAAAATTCTTTTATAGAGATCCTTTGCATTCTTTGTAGACTTCAAAGGAACGTAGTATTTTTTAATTTCAGCAGTACAATACTGAGGTATATTCACAGGTTTATCAAAAACTACTGTGAAGCAATTAACAAAAGTCGAATCTAAATCTCCGTAATTGGGAATGGTTTTTAGATTGTATTTTTTGAGTAACTTAAGAAATAAACTGTATAATTTTTGATGATGAGAAACATACTCATCAAAATTTCTTTTAATGTGTTGGAATATAAATGCAGCTGATACGTCCGACATTCTTAGATTGGATGCTTCGGAGTGCCAAATCCCCATATCGAATCCGAAATTAAGAGCTTTTCTAATATCTTCTTCAAAAACTTTATCACATATAATCAGACCACCTTCACCAAATCCCAGAGGTTTTGTATGATGTAGACTAATAAAAGAGGCGTTTCCGCAATTAATCGAATTTCGACCTTTATATTTAGTCATCGGTACTGTAGCACTATCGAATATAAGTAACTTTCCTCTTTCTTTAGCCCATCTCTCGTATTTATCGATATCCACATTTAATCCAAATAGATTAGTGACAATGATTCCGTCGACTTTATCTTTGACTAGATCCAGATCTAAAGAAAAATCTTTAGCATCGATATCTACAATTTGAGAACCGGTAAAAGGACCTTGTACCGAAGAGGGAAATGTATATGATTGAGTCGACCATTTGAGTTTTCTTTCAGATTTCCGGTTCATACCATGTCCTATAGCATGTAAAGCCGCAGAACCATTTCCTGTAAGAATACAAGCTTTGTTATCTTCGACTCCTAGTATTTCTCGAAAGTAACCCTCTAGCTTCGTTACCAATGGGCCATAATTGGTGTAATGATTTCTATCTTTAGATGTCTGAAGAAGATCTTCAACTTCTTGGAAGTCAATATCTTTTCTGTTTAGCCAATTGATATACAAACGTAATCTCTTTTTTTGGAGGGACGTGAATAACCTCGTGTAACACTATTTCCTTTCAACTGAATCAACCATTAATGGTTATATGTTAAATTGAAAGAGTCAGTTTCATTTCCCTTTCTATATTTATCTTTGTTAAAAAACAAAAAAAATGACTTCATATCTTAATTATATGTTAAGAATTTATAATTTATTCAAAACAAAACCTCAGTCGATAGCGAATCTCTGAGGTTTCTATTGCCGAAGCAATAATCGGTCCTAAGCCAATTTTTTTTATTCTTCTACGTGTACTACGGAATCTTCGCTATTTTCATAGTCTACATCAAATCCCGAAGAGTCTCCTAGATCTATAAAACGATCAAATTCCTTTCTATCTAGAACATAGTATTCATCGCCTTTTACTGTCTGAAAATCCAGCTGTCTAGAAAATTTAGAATTTAGTAATTGATCTAGTTTTTCGTCGTCTACGGTAAAAACTACATCGTTTTCTCCAATACCTCCAGGTTTTCTTAGCAATTCTTGACGTACTTTACTGCTTCCATGTCCCATAGACTCATTTAAGAAGCTTTCAAATGTGTGTAAGTTTTTCATATTATGCTTTCTTTTTAACCATTTCTAAACGCTCTTTAGCTTGAAGAACCATTTGTTTAGCGTTAACTAAATCAATTTGTGCCTTGTAAACATCTGCCTTTTCAGGTCTAGTTTTGATTAATTCTGTATACTTTTGTAATTGCTCCTTTAATTTCATTTCGGCATCTCTTTGTACCTCATGAAATTCCCTTTTCTTTTGTGCTTCGAAAAGTAATTCGTCAATTTCTTCGTTAAGAATTTCCAAGTATGCTTCTTCGTAACTCTCTAATAAGTAGTTATTCAATTCCATTGTAGTGTTTTTCTTTATTTATCTCAAAACAAAAGGAGGCCGTAGGACCTCCTCTGCTTCTTTGTATGTGATAAGCTCTAATTTTCCCGAGCTTAGGGCTACGTAATTAAACGATATTTTCTTCCCACCAGTCACAACGCCAAGCTAGACCAGGGAATTCAATTTTTTCTCCACCGCCGTAGTCAAGACCTAATTCAGGAAGATCTCCTTTAGGAACACAATCATGGAATGTACGTTGCCAGAAGATATCTCCTTTACGATTAAAGTTAGTAACGATAATAGTACCAACATAATCTTTCTTTAAACCTTGT
>SXGQ01534049.1_pt1 | contig 10663 bp, 8 predicted proteins | sample 3178371 | NCBI WGS metagenome assembly SXGQ01 (sample SAMN11356859, study PRJNA531348) | freshwater metagenome | isolation source: freshwater sample F1-20 | place: China: Fuxian Lake, Yuxi | collected 2017-12-25 | reverse complement strand
TCTTGGCATAGCAATGCAACTCACGAATATTTGCAGAGACATTGCAGAAGATGCAGATAGAGGTCGCATATATATTCCACAAACCGAGTTGCGACAATTCGGCATAAGCGAACAAGATATTTTACAGAAAAAACCCACTACTGAATTTCTCTCATTGATGAAGTACCAATTGGAGAGAGCCAATGCATATTATGACAGTGCAGATAAAGGCATTCCATATCTTGATAAAGACAGCAGATTAACAGTGCAACTCATGAGCACGAATTATCGAAGAATTTTAAACAAATTGAAGTCAATGCACTATAACCCTTATGTGGAACGTGCACATTTGACATTCATAGAAAAGCTCCTTGCAGTTCCCAGAGCTTATCTTCAAACGCGTGGAATGAAGTAATGAATATTCTGAAACCACATGTGCTTTCACCCGGAGCACGAATTGGCATCATTTCCCCGGCTTCCCCTCAAAGAGATCCAGAGCGATTACAAAGAGGTATCGCATATCTTGAAAGTAAAGGGTATGAAGTAAAACTTGCTACAAATGCCCTTGCTACATATGCAGGATATTTGGCAGGAACAGATCAACAGCGCATTGATGATATTGAAGCAATGTTTGCAGATGATACGATTGATGCGATCATGTGTGCAAGAGGAGGATATGGAACAACACGCATTCTTGGCCAATTGAATTATGATATTATCGGTGCAAATCCGAAACCATTCATCGGTTTCTCGGATACTACGGCATTGCAAACAGCAATTTTTGCACGTACAGGTTTGATCACATTTTCAGGAGCCATGCCATCAGTCGATTTTGCAGATGACATCGACTCATTTACCGAAGGTTCATTTTGGTCAATGCTTACACATGATGTGAAGAATACCTTTATCCATGCAGACTCACCCACAGTTTATCAAGAAGGTACTGCAGAAGGAAGACTTATTTGCGGAAATCTTTGTTTGCTTGCAACATTGTGCGGATCCTCATACACATCTATTTTCAATGATGCGATATTGATGATTGAAGATATTGGCGAAGAACCATATCGCATTGACAGATACCTATCACAGTTGGAATTATCGGGCGCGCTCCATTCAGTCAATGGAGTATTGATTGGTGATTTCACACCACCAAAGCAACCGAGTGCATCAGTCCCGCAAAGATCATATCAAGAAATCATCTCGGATTATGCAAGCCGTGTTCAATGTCCTGTTTTAGGCACATTCGCTTATGGACATATCAAAAGAAAACTTACGCTACCTTTTGGAATACATGTCCTAATGAATACGACGGATGGAACAGTAATGTTTGGGGAATCTCAGTGTAGCTGATTCAGGGGAGGAAGGGTTTACTCAAACCGGGTTGAATGCGCTCAAGATTTCTCAAAGCCGTAGAAGAAATGTGTTCATATTCCTTATCGCATTGAATGAACACCACCTTGAGTTGAGGGTACATGGTTTCCATGAAACGCAATTGGTTCACTTCATAATCCAAGTCATCTCCATTTCTCAATCCCTTGACCAATGTGACATTTCCATATTGAGCATGTGCATCTATGAATTGGGTAAGGAGTCCTGCAAATTCGGCAGTTTCAAACATGTCAAGCGCACCGGCATTCCATATTGCTTCGTCAGTATCTTTTTCCGGATTGATACCACGAGCAATAATTACCTTTTCGAAAATGGCGGCTGCCTTATGAACGATATTCAAATGTCCCAAATGAAATGGATTGAAAGATCCGGCATAGATCGCAAGATTTGGACGATATGATTGAAGGAAATGAATGATGTCAGCACTTGATTTGGATGCTTGCAAATAGGCAATGCGAGCATCTCGCAAGATTGGAAAAGGGATAGATTGAAATACACTCAGCAATGATCGCTCATGCTGCATACGCACGAATGCATCGGCATCTGCCGGCAAGCTTGCATCAAAAGCAATGAATTGTTTTTGTAAATCTTGTGCCATGAATTTCTCTACAATACAAAAAGGGCAATGCACAATGCATTGCCCCATGATTTTCGTTTAGATTGCTTCCACAATCATTGCACTTGCTTCCCCACCACCTATGCAAAGCGTAGCCAGACCATAGCGTTTGCCATGTTGTTTCAGTGCATGCAACAATGTGGTGAGAACTCTTGCGCCGGATGCGCCAATAGGGTGACCGAGGGCTATTGCACCGCCATGGACATTCATTTTTTCAACCGGAATTCCAAGTGTGTTTTTTGCTGCAAGAGCAGTGACTGCAAATGCTTCATTTACTTCAAACAAATCAATGTCATTCAATGTAAGGCCGGCTTTTTTCAAGACTGTTTCAATTGCATGAATCGGAGCGGTGTTGAAGTCTTGTGGTTTATGTGCATAAGATGCATGAGCAATCACTTTTGCAATTGGCTTAAGATTATGTTTGCTCACCGCATCCTCAGAAGCCAACACAATTGCGGCTGCTCCATCATCAATTGAACTGGCATTTGCCGCAGTTACCGTTCCATCTTTTGTGAACACAGGTTTGAGTGATGGTATTTTGTCGAAACGAACTTTGCCCGGTTCTTCATCTTCTCCGATTGTGACCGTACCTTTTTTGTCTTCTATGATGACAGGTGCGATCTCATTTGAGAATGCACCTGATTTCTGTGCTTCAATTGCACGATTATAGCTCATGATGGCATATTCATCTTGCTTGGATCTATCAATCGAGCATTCACTAGCGCATTGTTCTGCAAAATTTCCCATTGGGGCAAGTGCATATGCATCTGTCAATCCATCATAAGCCATGGAATCAATCACTTGTCCATTGCCATATCGATATCCGGTTCTTCCTTTTGGAAGAAGATATGGAGCATTTGTCATGGATTCTTGTCCACCGGCAACAATGATGTCAGCATCACCGCAGCGAATGGCCTGATCACCGAGCATCACTGATTTCAATCCACTTCCGCAAACTTTGTTGATTGTCATGCAAGGGACGCTTTCGGGTAAACCTGCACCAAGTGCAGCTTGCCTTGCGGGAGCTTGTCCCACACCGGCTGTCAGAACATTCCCCATGATAACTTCACTTACTTGATTGGGTTGAATGCCTGCTTGTTCCAAAGCGGATTTAATTGCAATTGCACCCAATTGAGGAGCAGTGAATCCGGAGAGGGATCCAAGAAAAGCTCCAATAGGAGTTCTTTTTGCTGAGATGATATATGAATGAGCCATGTTAAGATTTTTGGTAATGGTGAAAATTATTTTGCTATCGACATACTTCTTCGTTCACGAATAACCACAACTTTGATTTGACCCGGATATTCCATGTCATTTTCAATTTGTGCCGCAAGATCATGCGCGATTTGATCTGCTCTCAAATCATCCACTCTTTCCGGTTCAACAATCACACGAACCTCACGACCGGCTTGGATCGCATAAGTTTTTGTGACGCCTTCGAAAGCTGTTGCCAATTCTTCGAGTTTTTCCAAACGCTTCACATAATTCTCAACTGATTCACGTCTGGCTCCGGGGCGAGCACCACTGATACTGTCGGCTGCTTGGACTATAACCGCAATTGCACTTTCCATTTCAATATCTTCATGGTGAGCACCAATCGCATTGCATACAATTGGATCCTCTTTATATTTCTTTGCAAGGTCGAATCCCAACAAAGCATGTGGCCCTTCAATATTGCGGTCGACACATTTACCTACATCGTGAAGAAGACCTGCTCTTTTTGCTTTATGAACATCAAGATTCAATTCAACAGCCATAACGCCGCAGAGATAGCCCACTTCAATTGAATGATGCAGTAGATTTTGTCCGTAGCTGGAGCGATATTTCATTTTTCCGATATGGCGAATCAATTCGGGATGCATATTCGGAATATTGAGTTCCATCAAAGCTGATTCACCAACGCGAATGATCTCTTCTTCCAATTCTTTGCGGGCCTTGTCAACTACTTCTTCAATGCGTGCAGGATGAATTCTTCCATCGGACATCAATCGTTCGAGTGCCACTCTTGCAACTTCTCTTCTGAATGGATCAAATCCTGATATCACTACTGCTTCCGGCGTATCATCAATGATCAGATCAATACCTGTTGCAGCTTCGAATGCACGAATATTTCTTCCTTCACGACCAATAATGCGTCCTTTCATTTCATCACTGGCAAGATTCACCACAGAAACAGTTGTTTCCACGCAATGATCTGATGCAGTTCGCTGAATTGCTTGTATAACCAATTTCTGAGCTTCTTTATGGGCATTGATTTTTGCCTCATCGCGAATATCTTTGATCATTTGAGCAGCTTCAAGCTTTGCATCGTCAACCATGTTTTCCATGAGGAATTTCTTGGCATCTTCTCTGGACATACCGGTTATGCGTTCCAAACGCACTGTTTGCTCTTCGAGCAATGTATCAATCTTCTTTGCCTTGTCGCGTGCTGATTGTTCTTTTTTTCGAACTTCATCTTCTCTTTGAGAAAAAGACTGTTCTGCCTGCTGAATTGTTTTTTCCTTACGGGTAATCAATTCAAGTTTATTCTCAATGGAATCCTCGCGCTGAGACAATTGCTGCTCGAGTTGTTTGATTTGCTTGCGTCTGTCTTGAGTTTCTGTTTCAAATTCTTGTCTGTTCTTATGCCACTCTTCCTTAACCTCGAGTAATTTTTCTTTTTTCAAAGCCGCGGCTTCTTTTCCCGCTTCCTCGATGATCAGTTTTTTTCTTTCTTCCGCTTCGCCGATCTTTGCCTTACCAACTCTACTACCCACAAAATATGCGAGCACAAAGCCGACGGCAAAACCAACGATGCTTAATGCGATAATGTTTATTTCATTCATGACTATCTAAACCTTTACATTTCTATGAATGCCTGAGCATGTAAATATGGAATGAATGCATGCATCCAAACCGATCTATATTTATTGTATGTTGCAAATAATGCCGCTTCATACTTTACCGTATCCGGGGATACTTTGCCGAAGACGAGACAAAAGAACTCTCTTCACACACGGTGGGTATCATCCTTCATATATTTTACGTCCACTGAACCCCCATGTTGCATGCCTATGGCTTGCGAGGATTACGGTCACCCGTTGAGGCCTGTAATTTATATCAAGAGCCTGATTCCCTATGATTTCATTTATAAGTTCTTTATTATGACGTGTGACAAAAAAGTATGAAGCGGTGATTTGATTTATTGACCTTTCAATTGCTGTTTGAGAAACACCGCCATGTTCTCAAGTTCGGAAGCAAGCAAAACTGAATCTTTTTGCAATTGCTCTTCAGCATGTATTTTTTGCTCTGCCAAATTCAATGCAGCAACTATTGCATGCATTTGCGTTGACTGATCAAGCATTCCGGATTGAAGTGCTTTAATTTGATCATCCACTTCCTTCGCGGCACGAATCAACTTTTCTTCATCATCCCCACGAAGGGAAAATTCTTTGCCACCGATGGTGACTTTAACTTGTATCGACATTGTTTTGCTCTTTATGCTGTTATTTCAGTGATCGAGAATACCGCTCAAGAAAAGCCTTTTCTTCATCCGATAAACATTCAATGTGATTATCGTGAATTTTTTCCAAAATCACATTCAATGCATCTTCCTCATTCATGTCTTCATCTATAAAGGATGAATGTATGTCTTCTCTTTGATCTATGATAATATTGATCATTGCCTTTTCATCCCTACGTATGGGTTGACTAGCAATTGGCACATATAATGGATATGCGGATTCGGTGTTTTTGGATCGATCTTCTTCACGAGAAGCTAGGCGGAAGTGAGACCATATCAATCCGGATAGAAGCCCGATCATGATTCCACTTCCAGACTCAAGTGAATATGTATACATCTGCATCATGTTTCCGGAAAACATTGATGCTCCTAAAAACACAAATCCAAAACCGATAATGCAAGTTGCAATGATACTGATGCGCAATTTTGTCAAGGCGGAGATGATTATTGCCGGAGAACGGACTATGGTCATTGCAATTGAAGCGCTATATAACATGCCAAACAATCCTGCACCCATAGGCGGACATTCAATTGGCATCAATGTATATATGAGCCCAATGATTACTCCGCCAATCAATAATCCTAGCAGAAATACAGAATCATGCGTCAGTTGCGCAACTTCTCTCCCCAACCAGAAATACATTGGAATTCCCAAGAATGCAATCCAATATGAATCTACAGCAATGATATGCGTTGCAATGCGCCACCATTCATTCCCTTCAATCACTTTTTGGGGAATGAGCGTCAGTGAAGCTGCAAAATCACCAATGATGAGTTGTGCAAGAAAGAACAGCGTCATCAAGGCGAGCAATAGCATCAATGCAATTGGTCTATGCGCATTCTTTGAAGACATGTCAATCTGCCAAAGATGCAATCAATTGTTCAACATCGGCCATCGAAACATGTTCATGATACTCTTCATTGATGGCAATCATCGGAGCACCACCACATGCACCCATACATTCAACCTCCTCAAGAGAGATTTTACCATCAGCTGTTCGCTCATTATGACCGATGCCATATTTATTACAGAGCTCATGATAAATCTCTTCTCCACCACGAAGCATGCAGGACACATTTGTACAGACCTGAACATGAAACTTACCCATGGGCTTTTTGAAGTACATGGTATAGAATGTAGCAACCCCTTTTACATGTGCAAAAGGCAAGTTCATCACATCACCAACCATGCGCATGACATCTTCGGAAAGCCACCCGAATTTCTTTTGAGCCATCCATAAAACAGGCATGATGGCTGCTTTTGACTCAGGATATTGAGCTTTAAGTCGTTCGATTTCAGCAAGCTCATCCTTTGTAAATGCGATCTCTTGTGACATACGGTTTTCTAGGTTATTCTAAGTGTTTCAGTTTTGGCAAAAATACAAAACATTAGGCACTTTTTTGAGGACAGATTTCTGATCAAAAAAGAAAGGCCGTCAATTCCTGAGAAATGACGGCCTTTTAATTGGTATGGCAAATTTAGCGGATGATTACCAATGGCAAGAATGTAGGCATTCTATTGGCACCATCAATCTTAACATGGTATTGTCCTAATGGAAGTCCTGAAAGAGGTAAAGATATGGACTGAATGCCAATCGATCCATGCTGACGCTTATACTCTTGGACTTGTCTTCCTAGAGCATCATGAACAGAAATCACAATGGATTCAGAAGGTTGTTCTACCATATATTCCAATACAGCCACATCAGAAGCGGGGTTAGGCATCATACGACTACCACCCGTCATTGGTTCATCAAGTGATGATGCCCCAAGTAGGAGCCAATTGAATGTTCTTGACATGATATTGGAACGTTTTGCCTTATTGGACAATCCATCGAGCCCAAATCCAAACAAGACCATCCGAGCATTATTGTTTTCCCATCGAATGGCACCGATATCTGCTGAGTTATCATCATAAGTGAATATGGGGACAGCATTACTGCCTTGATTCAATGTAAACACATCAGTGAATCTTGTGAATGGAGTCAATAGTGGATCTTCGAAATATTCATTCAATGTGGCTTTTATGTCACGACTGATATAATCACCTGCTTTTCCATTGAGTACTACGGGGTATGCCATGAGGATGTCACCGGAGTTCTTGTCTTGTTCGAAACGCTTCACGGGTGAGCCTGCCTTCACAGAGACTCCGATTGTTTCATTCAGAAATGTTTTTGCTGCAGTATTATCGGATTTCAATAAGGTTGAAATTTCTTGATCTGATGCCATGAATACCTTTTTTCCATTTTGGAGCATGGAGGCAATGCCTGATAGTAGTGTTGTGTTTTTTGCAATCAAGCCTGCATTATCATTGTCAACAGAAATCACGGCTACATCAAACATTGAAGGCGGATATCCCGCAAGAACTTCTTCATCCATTGGTAGTTTAGCCGTTGCCTTGGGTTTGATTTGCTCTAATTCATTGAGATACAACTCATTCATCTTTGAATGCGAGCCATATACAACATGCTTGACCAATGGAGATAAAGCATAGATTTTGGATCTGAATGTCTTCTTTGCCAAGTTTTGACTTGTGACAACAGCATTCACGATGACTTTTGCAAAACCCGGATTATCATCACTTGAAACTGTTACCATGATATCCGAAGATGCTCCCGGTTCAAGATTTTCCGTTGTTTTTGATACGCTTGCTTTCCAACCTTTTGGCAAAAGTGATGCTGCTTGATCAACTTCATATGTTATGCTCACAGCTTCTTCATTGATATTCTTCATTGTGATCTTTGAATCACTATTCCCCATTGTGGTTGGTTTTTGGAATTGATCCACAATTCCGGATTCAACAGTGACAGGTTTGAGCAATCCAATTTGGTAGGAATTCAATACTTCTCTGGCTGTGATGGCTGCACCATGTTTTTGAACCACACCCACAAGTTGCAGATTACCTTCATCAAAATTGGCAGGAACCGTATATGTGAAGTTTGCTGTATATTTTTCACCTGTACTTGTTACTGCGGGGATGCTGTTTTTGATACCCCATACACCTGCTGGATAAGCTCTTACGACCGAACGATGCTCATAACCTACGATTTTGGCGGGCTTATCAAAATAAGGATGGCCTTTGAATGATGCATTTCCGCTGATATAATTGCTTTGATCATAACCGGATCCTGTGCCTGTTACATTATCTTCTACAACCATCAGATTTAAACGCAAGTCACCATTCATTGATTTTACAAATGTGGCTTCAACAGTTGCCTTCAACAAACGAGTCGCCTTGTCAAAAGATACATTGCTGATGTTCACATCAATGTCACTTCCTTTGTTCATTTGCAAAAGAACATATTCTTTCCACTTTTCACGGCTTGTGCCCACAGTGGCTTCACCGGGAAATGTTACTCTGTCTATGCTACCGCTTGGATAAAAGGGTACAAGAGTTTTGATCGAATCAAACACTTTGGGAATTTCCATATCATCACCTTGATGCACTTTCACACCAATGACATTATCAGGAAACTCTTTGATGAGTTCATCCATGACCACACTTCCATCAACACACCAGCCGCACCATGCGCCGGTATATTGTTCAAGCAAAACGCGCTTAACTGGTTTTTGGGCTTGAATTGAAACTACAAAGCCCAAGCAGAGACTTAGTGCTAGGGCAAAACGGGTAAAATTGTATCGCATGTTAACTCCAGATAAATACGAATCATTGGGTGGCAAACTATAAAAAAAAATGGGATTGCAAATCATATGCAATCCCATTGATCGAAAAAACTCGATTTTATCTGTTAATCATGACAGGCATAGTTTGAGTTTTGCCATTTGAACCAGTTACAACCAAGCGATATGCACCTGGCATGAGACCATTGTTCTTGATCATATAGCTGTTCATGCCGGTGGATACAGGAACGGGCATGCTTGTTTGTACATTTCTTCCGAGCATGTCAACAAGATTGAATGTGACAAACTGTGTAGAAGGATCAGAAATCATGAATTGAACAGTGGCTGCCCCGGAGAATGGGTTAGGCTGAATCAACATTGACAAGTCAGAATCTTCTTCAACAGAAGAAGCATTGCTGAAAAGCCAAGTATATGTTCTGTCCATGATGGTATTCTTCACTTCTTCATCTGAAATGCCATCCATATCAAATGTGAACATCACCAATTTTGCATTACCTTCTTGCCAGCGAATTCCGGCAACATTGTCGGCATTTTCATCCATGTACAAAACCGGTGTTGCCTTGCTGTCTGGATTTACTGCAAGAGCATCAGTGAAATACAAGAATGGCTCTGCATTAAGATTAGTAACATCATTCGCCAAATAATCGATTCCATTACCGATCACATCATCTTTGACACCTTGCAATTGAAAAGGAATTGTACCAGTGATTTGTCCATTTGCATTTGTTTGAAGACGGAGAACAGGATCATTGGTAACTGTCACACCCAATTTCGATTCAAAGAATGACTTTGTAGCATTTGTTGCTGATGTAGACTTAATTCCTAAATAGGCTTCTAGTCCACCAGCTATAAATACCTTCTTGCCTGCATCGAGCATTCCGCTTATTTGTGCAAGAATTGCCGGATTTGTACCAAGAGATCCTCTTCCATTATAATGCACTGCAAAGATGGCAGCATCAAATGTTGAGGCGGGATACATTTCCATGAAACCTGCATTCAATGGTAAGTCAATTGATTTGGTTTCAAATTCACCACCACGATTTCTAAGCGGTTGTGCATAATTTTCATTCATGCGTGGATGAGCATTGTACACTGCATACTTCATGCCTGGTGTCATGTTATATGCATAACCTCTACTGACACGGCCAATCACGCTAGGGTCTTCAGAAATTGCATCAACAGCAATAACAGCGTAACCCTGATTCCCATCAGTATTCAATGTAACATTTGCTTTTGCAGTACCATTTGCAGGAAGTGAAATCGTTGCAGGCTCAACTGTAGCATCCCATCCTTCAGGAATCAATGAGTTTTCTGCATCAACGCTCAATGTGACGGATGTAGCAGCAGATGAAAGATTTTTGATTGTGATTTCAGTACTGCCTTTTGAACCTTGAGCAACAAGCATTGCAGGCTTTTCAATTGCTGATTCAGTCTTGACAATTGCTTTTGTCAAACCTACTTCATTTGCATTAAGCATGATTTTCGCACTGGCAGCAGTACCGAATTTTTGCACTGTTCCAACCAATGTGATTTTG
>SXGQ01721582.1_pt1 | contig 10664 bp, 7 predicted proteins | sample 3178371 | NCBI WGS metagenome assembly SXGQ01 (sample SAMN11356859, study PRJNA531348) | freshwater metagenome | isolation source: freshwater sample F1-20 | place: China: Fuxian Lake, Yuxi | collected 2017-12-25 | reverse complement strand
CTAGACAAGCGGATCCAGAAACCGCTGGGCTGCCAATTACCCCATACCCCACTGGCTTATTTCTTTAAATATTTTTCAATTCTTGAAATTACTTTTTCCCGTCCCATAATCTCCATTGATTCAAACAATGGTGGAGAAACTCTTCTCCCAGTTACCGCTACTCGTAGAGCTGTGAAAACTATGCGAGCTTTTAAACCCATTTCTGTGACTAAAACTCTATTTAATTCATCATGCAACTTCTCAGTTTTAAACTCTGGTAATTCTTTTATTATTTTCACACTTGTTTCCAGAGCTGGCAAAATATCGTGCGTTAAAGACTTCTCAGCATCTTGGTGATCTACTACAAAGTCTTTTTCTTCAACAAATAGGAAGGAAAGCATTCCTGGTACTTGGGAAAGAGTTTCTAATCTTTCATGCACTAGAGGTGTTGCTGAAAGTAGTAAATCCTTTTGTTCTTTACTTGGAGAATTTGGCAATACCCCAACTTCGATTAATTGCTTTTCCATACGATTTGCTAATTCTTCTACGGAGAGTTTCCTGATCCAGTCGGCATTAATTGCGGTGCACTTTTTGATATCAAATCGGGCAGGATTAGCACTTACTCTGCTGATTTCAAAGTTATCTGCCATTTCATTCATGGAGAAAAATTCAATGTCATCACCAAATGACCAACCAAGAAGGGCCAAGTAGTTAAGTAATCCCTCTGGCAAGAATCCTTCTCTGCGATACATCAACAAGCTTGATTCTGGATCTCTCTTAGAAAGTTTTTTATTACCTTCACCCATTACATAAGGAAGATGACCAAATTCTGGAGTAATACCTTGGCCTACTCCAATTTGTTTAAAAGCTTCATAAAGAGCAATTTGTCGAGGAGTTGAAGATAATAAATCTTCACCACGCAATACATGTGTAATTTCCATAAGTGCATCATCTGTTGGGTTTACTAATGTGTAAAGAGGATCACCATTTGCTCTAACTAAAACATAATCAGGAATATGTTCGTGTTCAAAACTTAATTCGCCACGTACTAAGTCATTCCAAGTAATGGTTTTACTTGGCATTCTAAATCTTAAAACTGGTTCGCGACCCAAAGATTTAAAGTCTGAGACTTGTTTGCCAGTTAATTCACGACAATGAGCGTCATAGCCTGGTGTTTGGCCTTTTTCTTTTTGAGCTTTTCTTCTTTCCTCAACTTCATCTTGAGTGCAATAACAGTGATAGGCAAAACCTTTTTCATGAAGTTTTTTTGCAACATCTTTGTAAATATCCATACGTTCACTTTGGCGATATGGTCCAAATGGTCCACCAACTTCTGGTCCTTCATCCCAATTAAGACCTAACCAGCGCATTGAATCTAAAAGGGCTTTATATGACTCTTCACTATCTCTTGCTGCATCTGTGTCTTCAATTCTAAAAACAAAAGTTCCTTTGTTATGTTTTGCAAATGCCCAGTTAAATAGTGCAGTTCTAACCATGCCCACATGCGGATCTCCGGTGGGAGATGGGCAAAAGCGAACGCGAACTTTATTTGACATTTGCTTTTAGCAATCCATAAGTAACAGCATCTGAAATTGCATTCCAAGACGCAGCAATAACGTTCTCGTGGACTCCAACTGTGTCCCATTGGGAATTGCCATCAGTGGTTTCAATCAAAACTCTTGTTACCGCTCCTGTGCCCTTAACGCCTTCTAGAATTCGAACTTTGTAATCAATAAGTTCTAACTTGGCTAAGTCTGGATAAATCTTTTCTAAAGCGGCTCTTAATGCTTTATCAAGAGCGTTTACTGGACCATTTCCTCGAGAAGTTTGCTCAAGTATTTTTCCACCAGCATTTACTTTTACTACTGCCTCAGTTGTAACTTCACCATTTTCCGATTGTTCAACTGAGGCTTTCCAGGATTCAACGGTGAAATATTTTGGATCGTGTTCACCTAATTCATTTCTTAATAACAATTCAAATGAGGCATCTGCTGCTTCGAAGGTATAGCCGCGAGATTCCATCTCTTTAACTTTTTCAACAACTGATGTTAATACCTCTTTGTTGCCTTCCAAGTTATAACCCATTTCTTTACCTTTTAATTCAATAGAAGCTCTGCCTGCCATGTCAGAAACTAAAGTTCTCATGTCATTTCCAACTAGCACTGGATCAATGTGTTGGTAAAGCATTGGATCAATTTTTACCGCACTGGCATGTAATCCTGCTTTGTGCGCAAATGCTGAAAAGCCAACATATGGTTGATGTTGATTTGGATTGATATTAGTAATTTCACTTACCGCATGTGCAATTCGAGTCATTTCTTTAATTGCGTCACTTGGCACAACAATTTTACCTTTTTTCAATTGTAAGTTTGCAACAACGCTAAATAGGTTGGCATTACCACTTCTTTCGCCATAACCATTTGCTGTTCCTTGAACATGGGTTGCACCTGCATCAACTGCAGACAAAGTATTTGCTACTGCACAGTTAGTGTCATCATGGCAATGAATTCCAATTCTTGCTTTTGTAGCACTTAGAACTTCGTAAACAACTTCACCTAATTCATTTGGAAGCATTCCCCCATTTGTATCACAAAGCGCAACAATTTCTGCTCCACTTTGAGTTGCAGCATTGACAACTTCTAGAGCAAAGTTTTTATTGCTTCTATAGCCATCAAAGAAATGTTCTGCATCAAGAAAAACTCTTCTTCCTTCAGAAGTTAAAAACGCAACAGTGTCTTTAATCATGGCAATGTTTTCTTCTAACGTTGTTTTCAAAGCTAATTCAACGTGACGATCAAAAGATTTAGCAACCAAAGTAATTACTTGTGCTTTTGAATCAAGAAGTGCTCTTACTTGAGGATCGTCTTGTGCTTTTACATTTGGTCTTCTAGTACTTCCAAATGCTGCTAGGGTTGCGTACTTTAGTTTTAAATCTTTGTGAGCTTTAGCAAAAAATTCTGTGTCTTTAGGATTTGCGCCAGGCCATCCGCCTTCGATATAACCCACACCTAATGAATCAAGGTGTTTGGCAATGTTTAGTTTGTCTTGCACCGAAAGGTTTAAACCTTCTTGTTGAGCACCATCTCTTAAAGTTGTGTCATAAATATGAAACGCAGAAGCATCTAGAGAAGAACTGTTGGTCATTCTCTTTTCTCCTTGTTCTTTCTGGTTCCAGTAAACAAAAAACCCCTCGCTCTCGCGAAGGGCATCAGCACACTTGGTTTGGGTTTCATCACCCAAAAGTGCGCTTAACTAATAATTTCCTGGTTCTTCATTGCCTTTAGTTTGCCTCATCTGTAACAGCAGTATTAAGACAGGGGTAATTTAACCGACCGAAACGGTCCAATTGTGTTCATCCTTCGCTACCCCAGTTTGAATATCCAACAAGGCAGCACGGATTTTGGCTGTGACTGCTCCAGTTTCACCTTGGCCAACAATGAATTCATCATCACTTGATTTAACTAAACCAACTGGAGTGACAACTGCGGCTGTGCCACATGCAAACACTTCAGTGATATCGCCTTGTTCGCAACCTTTTTTCCAGTCTTCAATGCTTATTTTCTTTTCAACTGAAGTCATTCCTATATCTTTTGCTAGTTGCAAAATGGAATCACGAGTAATTCCTGCAAGAAGTGATCCTGTTAAAGATGGAGTAACAATTTCATTCTTCTTGCCGTAAACAAAATAAAGATTCATTCCGCCCATTTCTTCAATGAAGCGACGCTCAATTGCATCAAGCCAAACCACTTGATCGCAGCCTTCTTTCGCGGCTTGGGCTTGGGCGATTAATGATGCTGCGTAATTTCCCGCAAATTTAGCTTCACCAGTTCCACCAGGAGCGGCACGAACATACTCCTTACTTAACCAAACTGAAACTGGTTTCACACCCGCTGGAAAATAGTTTCCAGCAGGAGAAGCAATGATTAAAAATAGATATTTGCTGGCAGGTCTAACTCCTAAGCCAACTTCAGTAGCAAACATAAATGGCCTTAAGTAAAGAGATTTTTCTCTATCTTCTGGAACCCAACTCTTATCCACAGCAATTAATTGCTTTATAGCTTCTACAAATAATTCTTCTGGAATTTCTGGCATTGCCATTCTTTTGGCAGATTTTGCAAATCTTGCTGCATTTGATTTTGGTCTAAAAGTCTTTATGGAACCATCTTTATGTTTGTAAGCTTTTAAACCTTCAAATATCGATTGACCATAATGCAATGTCATGTTGGCTGGATCTATTGAAAGTGGAGCGTAAGGCACAACGCGAGGATTAATAAATCCTTTATCTTTTTCCCAATCAATTAAAGCCATGTGATCGGTAAAATGTTTACCAAAACCTGGGTTTTCTAATATTGCATTTCTATCGGCATCTGATTTTGGTGAAGGGTTTTTGGTGACACTAAATGAGGTCATGCACTCACCAATTTGGCGATTGCATCTCCAATTTCTGATGTGCTTCGCTTAGTTGTTCCTCTGGTAGCTAAATCTTTGGCAACAGCTGTTTCTATTTTCTTGGCAGCACCTTTTTCACCTAAATGTTCAAGCATCATTGACACACTCATGATTGCTGCTGTTGGATCTGCAATTCCTTTGCCAGCAATATCTGGTGCTGAACCATGAACTGGTTCAAACATTGATGGAGTTGTCTTTTCAGGATTGATATTGCCACTTGCAGCTAATCCAATACCGCCAGCAATTGCAGCGCCAATGTCAGTCAAGATGTCACCAAACAAATTATCGGTTACAACGACATCAAATTTTTCTGGGTTTGTCACAAAAAACATTGATGCAGCATCAACGTGTTGATAGTCAGTTTTAACATCACTAAATTCTTTAGCTATGCGATCAAAAGCTCTCTTCCACATATCCCCTGCGTAAACAAGCACGTTTGCTTTATGAACAAGTGTTAAATGTTTACGCCTATTTTGAGCACGCTTGAACGCATCACGAATTACTCGCTCTGCCCCAAAAGCTGTGTTTAAAGATTCCTCTGTAGCAAGTTCATCTTTGGTGCCTTTTCTTAAAACACCACCTGCTCCAACGTATGATCCTTCAGTTCCTTCTCTAACTACAACCATGTCAATGTTTTCAGGAGTTTTCCCAGCCAAAGGAGTTGTTACTCCTGGAAATAATTTAACTGGACGTAAATTTACGTAGTGATCTAATTCAAAACGTAAACGAAGTAATAGTCCTCGTTCCAAAATTCCTGGTGCAACTTTCGGATCTCCAACAGCACCAAGCAAGATTGCATCAAATTTCTTCAATTCAGCTAAAACAGAATCAGGAAGAGTTTCTCCAGATTTAAGGTAGCGATTGGCACCTAAATCGTAATTTTGGGTATCAAATTTCAAACCCACGGCATTTAGAATTTTGCACCCTTCATTAACAACATCGACACCGATGCCATCACCAGGAATTAACGCAACGCGATAGGAATTCATAATAAGTACAGCGTAGGGCTGCGCTACTTTTTTTGTGCCTGCTACCCTTATTTCATAATGATTCGTTGCTTGCTACTTCAAAGCCGCAGCGAGGCCTAACGACTGGCCTCCTCGCTGCGGGAGTTTGCCATTGCTGGTTTTTTCCCATAGCGACTAGTTGAAGAGGTCAAAAGCAAAATGAAAAACAATAATCAGAAAACTTCACCGATGAAGTTTCAGCGTTACGAAGCATTCACCCCCATTGATTTAAAAGATCGAACCTGGCCCAACAATAAAATCTCCAAAGCTCCTCGTTGGTGCGCGGTTGATTTAAGAGATGGCAACCAGGCATTAATTGATCCGATGACTCCAGATCGCAAAAGAAAAATGTTCGAACTTTTAGTCAAAATGGGTTACAAAGAAATTGAAGTTGGTTTTCCTGCCGCATCTCAAAATGATTTTGATTTCGTACGCCAATTAATTAAAGATGATGTAATCCCTGATGATGTCGTTATTCAAGTTCTAACCCAAGCAAGAGAACACTTAATTGAAAGAACTTACGAATCTCTTGAAGGTGTTGATAACGCAATTGTTCACGTCTATAACTCAACGTCTACTTTGCAACGAAGAGTTGTATTTGATTTAGATAAAAATGGCATTAAAGATATCGCTGTTCATGGTGCTCAACTTGTTGCCAAGTACGCCGAACAAATGGGCAAGAGTGAAATCTTCTTTGAATACTCCCCTGAGTCATTCACAGGAACTGAACTTGAATATGCAGCCGAAGTTTGTAACGCCGTTAATGATGTTTGGCAACCAACAAAAGATCGTCCCAGTGTTATTAATTTACCGGCCACAGTTGAAATGGCTTCACCAAATGTTTATGCAGACTCCATTGAATGGATGAATCGAAACCTAAATAGAAGAGAAGGTGTAATTCTTTCTCTACATCCTCATAATGATCGAGGCACAGGAGTAGCTGCTGCAGAACTTGGTTACCTAGCTGGAGCCGATCGCATTGAAGGTTGTTTATTCGGAAATGGTGAAAGAACTGGAAACGTTTGCTTAGTAACTCTTGGTTTAAATTTATTCAGCCAAGGAATAGATCCTCAAATAGATTTCAGTGATATTGATGAAATCAAAAGAACTGTTGAGTATTGCAATCAATTACCAGTTGCAGAACGCCATCCTTATGGTGGAGACTTAGTATTCACTGCGTTTTCTGGCTCTCACCAAGATGCAATTAATAAAGGATTAAAAGTTTTACAAAAAGATGCTGATAAAGCTGGGATTCCAATTGAAGATTTCACTTGGAATGTTCCCTATTTACCAATTGATCCAAAAGATGTAGGCAGAAGTTATGAGGCAGTGATTCGAGTTAATTCTCAATCAGGCAAAGGTGGCGTTGCCTACATTATGAAAACTGAACACCAATTAGATCTACCACGTAAATTACAAATTGAATTCAGTCAAGTAATTCAAAAAGTAACCGACACTGAAGGTGGCGAAGTATCACCGACTGCAATGTGGGACATTTTTAAAGATGAATACTTACCAAATCCACAAAAACCATGGGGTCGATTCTCACTAGTTTCAGTAGCACAAGATTCTGCCGTTGATGGTGATACAAAATTAACTGCCACCATTAAAGATAACGGAAAAGAATTTGTTATCAAGGGTGTAGGTAATGGGCCAATTGCTGCATTTTGTGAAGCACTTGCAACTCATGGAATTAATTTAAGAGTTCTTGATTATCACGAGCACGCATTAGCTTCAGGTGGAGATGCGCAAGCTGCTGCTTATTTAGAATGTTCAATTAATTCTCAAACACTTTGGGGTGTGGGAATTGATCCAAGTATTGTTACTTCATCACTAAAGGCAATTATTAGTGCTGTAAACAGAGCTAATAGTTAAAACTATTTTTTATCTCGACAAGCATCTGAGCAATACTTAACTTCATTCCAAGTCTTGGCCCAAGATTTTCGCCACGTCATTTTGCGACCACAACGAAGACAAATTTTCTCTTCTTTTGGATGCTTAGAAATATGTGAGCCCACATCCCTATTTTAGGTCTGTGGGCTCATTTGGCTAATTGGAATTTAGCGAGAAACACTTCCTTGGAAATCATCCTTGGTCTTATCAACCCAGGCCATTAACCCACGAAGCTTCTTGCCTACTTCTTCGATTTGTGATGCTTCGCCTCTTTTCCTGAATTTCTTGAACTTTTTAGCACCTTTGTCTTGATCATCAATGAATTCTTTAGCAAATGATCCGTTTTGAATTTCCTTCAAAATCTTTTTCATTCTCTTCTTAGTCTTCTTGTTGATAATCCTTGGGCCTGAAACATAATCGCCGTATTCTGCAGTGTCAGAAACTGACCAACGCATTTTGGCAATTCCGCCTTCATACATAAGATCCACAATTAGTTTTAATTCATGTAAGCATTCGAAATAAGCAACTTCTGGTTGGTAACCTGCTTCAACCAAAGTTTCAAACCCTGCTTGAACTAAAGCTGTGGTTCCACCACAAAGAACAGCTTGCTCACCAAATAAATCCGTTTCGGTTTCTTCTGTGAATGTGGTTTTAATTCCACCAGCACGAAGTCCACCAATTGCTTTGGCATAAGAAAGAGCTAATGCCCAAGCTTTACCTGAATTGTCTTGTTCAACAGCAACAATTACTGGAACTCCTCGACCATTTTGATATTCACGACGAACTAAATGTCCTGGACCTTTTGGTGCCACCATGCAAACATCAACATCCTTTGGAGGTTTGATGTAACCAAAACGAATATTAAAACCGTGGGAAAAGAACAATGCTTTATTGCTTGTTAAGTTTGGTTCGATTGATTCTTTATAAATGTGTCTTTGCACATGATCTGGAGCAAGAATCATAATTACATCTGCTTCTTGAGCAGCTTGTGCTGGAGTTACAACTCTTAAGCCCTCTGCTTCTGCTTTTGCTCTACTCGGTGATCCTTCTTTTAATCCAACTCGAACATCAACGCCAGAGTTGTGAAGGTTTAGTGCGTGAGCATGGCCTTGTGAACCATAACCAATAACTGCAACTTTTTTAGATTTAATAATCTCTAAATCTGCATCTTTGTCATAAAACATCTCGGCCATTGTTGATTTCTTTGTCATTATTATTTTCTTTCTGCTCGTTTTTCTTAAATTCTCTAGTTAGAGCGTAATGTGCGATCGGAAACGGCTTTTGCCCCACGTCCGATTGCCACCATGCCTGACTGAACTAGTTCCTTGATTCCGTACTCTTCCAAAACTTTTAATAGTGCTTGAATCTTGTCGTGATTGCCGGTGGCCTCAATTGTGATGGCATCAATTGCTACATCGACAACTTTGGCTCTAAAGAGTGCCACAGTTTCTAAAATGGCTGAACGAGTGTTGTTATCAGCTTTTACTTTTACAAGTAATAGCTCTCTTTGCACAGCTACTGAGTTATCCAACTCCACAATTTTAAGAACGTTGATTAACTTATTTAATTGCTTGGTTACTTGTTCTAAAGGTGATTCAGCAACGTTCACAACGATGGTCATACGAGAAACACCTTCTGCTTCTGTTGGACCTACTGCCAGAGATTCAATGTTGAAACCTCTGCGAGCAAATAAGCTTGCAATTCTTGCCAAAACACCTGGTTGATCTTCGACTAGAACGCTTAATGTGTGGCGACTCATTCGTCATCACTTCGCATCCATTGTGGTGCCATATCGCGAGCAAATTTGATTTCAGAGTTACTCATACCTGCTGCCACCATTGGCCAAACCATGGCATCTTTGTGAACTACAAAATCAATTACTACTGGAGCGTCATTTAGTTCTAATGCTTTTTCAATAGTTTTATCTACTTCTTCTCTAGTTTCGCAACGCAAACCATGACAACCATAAGCATCAGCTAATTTCACAAAATCTGGAACTCTATTACTGTTTAAGTCAGTGTTGGAATAGCGATTGTTGTAAAACAATGATTGCCATTGTCTAACCATGCCTAGGGCATTGTTATTTATCAAACCAACTTTGATGGGGATGTTGTTAATTGTGCAAGTAGCTAATTCTTGATTTGTCATTTGAAAACATCCATCGCCATCGATTGCCCAAACTGTTTTATCTGGAGCTCCAACTTTTGCTCCCATAGCAGCAGGAATTGCGTAACCCATAGTTCCTAAACCACCAGAGTTAAGCCAAGTTCCTGGTTTTTCATATTTAACAAATTGGGCTGCCCACATTTGATGTTGACCAACTCCTGCGGCATAAATTGCATCAGGCCCATTTATGGCACCAATTCTTTCAATTACAAATTGTGGTGACAAAGAACCATCAGTTGGATGATCATAACCAAGAGGATATTCAGTTCTTAATCTATTTAAATTTGCCCACCATGCTTCATAATTACCAGTTCGACCAGCTTTATGTTCATCTTTTAATGCCGCAATAAGTTCAATAATTGTTTCTTTGGCATCCCCCACAATTGGAACATGGGCAAATCTATTTTTACCAATTTCAGCAGGATCGATATCAACGTGAATCACATCTGCTTCTGGGGCAAAAGATGAAAGCTGACCAGTAACACGATCATCAAAACGCGTTCCTAAAGCAATTAACAAATCACTTTGTTGCAAGGATCCAACAGCAGCAACAGATCCGTGCATACCTGGCATACCTAGGTGTTGTGGATGGGAATCAGGAAATGCACCTCTTGCCATCAAGGTTGTCACAACAGGAATTTGAGTTAATTCTGCAAGTTGTAATAACTCTTTAGAAGCATTTGAGCGGATAACTCCGCCACCAACATAAAGAACTGGTTTTTTGGCAGCGATTATTCTTTCAGCTGCTTCTTTAACTCGTTTTGAATTTGGTTTGGTAGTTGGATGATATCCAGGCAAATTCATAACCGGTGGCCAATTAAAAGTTGTTTTTGCATTGAGCGCATCTTTGGAAATGTCAACTAAAACCGGTCCTGGTCTTCCAGTTGCTGCTAAGTGAAAAGCTTCGGCAATTGCTCTAGGAATTTCATCTGCTTTTGTAACTAAATAATTGTGTTTGGTTATAGGAAAAGTTATGCCTCGAATGTCTGCTTCTTGAAATGCGTCAGTTCCAATCGCATTAGAAGGAACTTGACCAGTAATTGCCACCATAGGAACAGAATCCATATGAGCATCAGCGATTGGTGTAACTAAGTTGGTAGCCCCTGGTCCACTTGTTGCCATACAAACACCAACACGACCAGTTACTTGGGCATAACCTTCTGCAGCATG
>SXGQ01278782.1_pt1 | contig 10664 bp, 8 predicted proteins | sample 3178371 | NCBI WGS metagenome assembly SXGQ01 (sample SAMN11356859, study PRJNA531348) | freshwater metagenome | isolation source: freshwater sample F1-20 | place: China: Fuxian Lake, Yuxi | collected 2017-12-25 | reverse complement strand
TTATGGGAACAAAAAATACGACCGTAGGGGTACGGTTGGCACACACCATTATACCAACTTTCGTCATGTCAAAAGCATTGACGATCTCGGCTCCTACATTGAAAAAAATGTTTCCATGTATGAAGGCAAAGTTAAAGTATTGGGAATTGACAATGTACCTCAAGCAAATGACATAAATTTTTATAATTTTGATTCTGATATTCATTACATAATGATTTTTGGGCAAGAACAAATAGGTATTCCCCAAAATGTTTTGGATATTGTCGATGATGTTCTTTACATTCCTCAATATGGTTCGGTGAGAAGCATAAATGTCGGTTCTGCTAGTGCTATTATCATGAACTCATATTGTTCAAAAATTTTTGCAACTCTGGGCCCCGGAGTATAAAAGGTTGGGGCTTTCCATTCCCCGGTGGTGTAACGGTAGCACCGAAGACTTTGGATCTTTTTGTCTAGGTTCGAATCCTAGCTGGGGAATTATAAATAACTTGTATGCAAATAATAACTCCATTACTAACTCTGCACAATCAATTAAGAGTACATCATTGGCAAACTAAATCATATGCACAGCATAAAGCTTTGGGAAAGGCATACGAAGATCTTGATGCATTGATTGATTCTTTTGTTGAAGTTTATTTTGGTAAATATGGCAATATCAATGCCAAAGAAAATTTTAAAATAACTTTGCAAAATTATGCAGAAAAAGACCCCAAAGAAGTAATAGAGGATGGTATGAATTTTGTCCAAAATCTTAGAGATAATCTCAAAGAAACAGACACAGAATTGCTAAATATAGGTGATGAGATGCTTGCTGTTCTACAGCGTACAAAGTATCTTCTTCGCCTTACATGAAAATTCCTGAACTAACTTACGAAATCCGTTCGTTGGCTCGCAAAGAAGAAGATCCTTCTCGCAAGGATCTTTTTTATCAGGTAGCAGGATTGCTAGAATTTACCGATGATTTGGTAAAGCAATGCGATCTCGCTGTCTGCGAGGGCCTTAAATCCGGAACAGGTCCCATTGAAATAGATGGGGAAACCAAGTATCCGATCAACGAAGAAGTTTTAGGGATGATCGAAGATCATCTCGTTGAGCTGATACAAAGAGGCTATATCAAAAAAGAAGAGCGCTGGGAAGAAATAAGAAGATCAGACGCAGCTTAATAAGGCGTCATATATCTTTTGAGGAATTGTTTGATGGCTCATTGCCTTAAAATTTGAAGGCATGATTCTTTGTACTTTCTGACTTCTGAATGGACTTTTTCGAAAAGTTGAAAATTTTCTTTTCTTCTCCATCATGTAATGGGCATATATGTAACAGTTTGCATTTTTTATGTATTTTACCTTATCAATAGGCAATTCATATTTGTCTATTAATTTTACTGCGTACTGCTCACATTCTCTTTCCATTTTACGAACCCAATAGAATGCTCTTTTTACTTTGTGTTCTGGATATTTTTTTCCCTGAAGCCAATTTTCCACAATTAAACAATGTTTTTCGGAAGTTTTGTAAATTTTAGATTTTTGGAGCCATTGAAGAAAATGGCAATATTCGTGGAGCAAAGTTTCTAAAAATGCAGAATTGTCTCCAGCAACTTTTATCAATTTTTTGTCTTGGTCGAAATATCCTTCGCATCGACCTTTTCCGATATTTACCGATTTGCCTCTCCCGACTACTAGTCGCATTCCATGTTTGCTTAGATGTTTTTTCACATGCTTGACAAACTGGCGATGCTTTAGGTTCATGGCAAATTCTCCAGTATAGCTATTTAGGTGAGATTTATGGGTATAATTTTTTAATTTGCCTATTGACATATTTAATTTTTATGTTATAATATGGTCTAGAAAGGTTTATATAATGATCGTTACTAAAATCAATCGTCCTACTAAGATTCAGCGTATTTGTGATTACATGGCTCAGGGAAATGCCCTTACGCCCGGACAGGCTCGTTCTCGGTTCCGCGTCAATAACATGCGCGCAACCATGAGCGACCTGCAGGAGGCGATGGACCGTTTTGGCCATCGTTTCAGCGTGGTTCGTGAGACGCGAAATGGCAGAAGCTATTATCGTCTCCGCAGCGCAACCCGTCGCTAAACTTACAAAGTTTAGCCTTTCAAACCCACCTCAAATTTGAGGTGGGTTTTTTATTTGTCGTATAAATATAAAGCAAGGTTTAAATTTTATGAGTAGATCTAGATGCTGCTGCGGAAAAATTGCACCGAACCCGGAATCATTTTGTTGTAATCCATTATTTTTTACTGACTTTATCACTCTATTTGGTGATAATATGTCAACGCATGCAGAGGTAAGCCCTTTGGATTGGGTTGCGCTTTATGTTCCTAGAAATAGTTTCAATACAAGCAACCAGACACTTCTTACCACTCTAAACACTACTTCATCTGGTTGTAATTGTTGTTGCGAAGTAAAAGAATCTATCTGTAATAGTTTTCCCCAAAGATCACAACAAATACAGTCCAAAAAAGAAGTTAGATTATCTAAAAATTTAAAATCTTTTGTGAACGGATTGAAAAAATATTACAAAACAGATGCATCTACTTTTTTGCAAACTCAATTATTCAATGTAAACAAATATAGAAAAAAAGTAACTTTTGATAAAGACAAAGAAGCGTTTATTCAAGATGGAGAACAAAAAGACCTTCTTTTACCAAATGTTGAATTTAGAGGAATGGGAATTCCCGGGGGTTCAGATCCAGACACTTCTGGTTCCGGAGGCCCACAACCGGGAACAATAGAATGGGAAACGTGTTTAGAAAAACATGGTCCACCTCCATGCCAATATCATGTTGGAGCATGGTGCGAAGGAGATACGGATGAAAATTCTCCACTACATTCATTCTGTTCTCGTTATTGCTGCAATTCCAAATATGCAGTAAATAGAAAACAACCCTCTGCTCCAATTGTTTTTGCATACAAATACTCCGGCTGCAAATTTATTTGGTATCCAAGAGAATATTCATTTGATTACGATCCTTATGTAAGTCAATGCACAGGTTATAGAGCACGCGGCCAACAAATAAACGAAGATAATTTGATATTCGATGTTGGTTGCCACCCCCATAACTATGCAGTAGAACTTTCCGGCGCGCCGAGTACAGACGAATATCAGTTTGAATGTTCTCAGGCAGTAAATAATGATAGAATTGCTTATAACATGGCATTTCCTTGTCATTGTGTTCCTTATCCCCATATTCATGGCGGCGCCCTAGACGGAATAGAAAATGTAGTCAACGTAAGCACCAAACAATTTTCAATGGGATACGTGGCATCTCTAGTGCCTTTTAGTGATCCTATTGAGGTAGCTGATATAGGATGTTGTTGGTGTGCATCTACTAGAAAAAGAATTCCTGAGTTTTTTAATAGAAATGGATATTATCAAAACAGAACTTCAAATTTTAGAAACACATATCCATTTCAAGATGGCCAGGGAAAATATCCTAGTACGGAATCAAACGGACCGGGGTATAATTGCGCTGGAAGTGGATTATCAAGAAATCCAAATTACATAAGAAGATGTTTTTCTAGAGGCATTTCTCCTTATCTTCTGAAGACTGCAAAGAAAAATCACCGGATGGCTTACGAAATTTGGGGCCATGGCGAGGATGATGGCGATGCCAAATATGATTTAGGCCCAACATATGTCGGAACCGCATTTGTAAATAACACAAATAAAGATATAGAAACGTCTTTTAGAAAAATTTACAATGTAAAAACAAATTTAAGATCGCAATACATTGGAATGGTATCTCTCACGCATCATTTTGAAGCATATGCTTACAGATCAGATGATGCAAGTAGAACAATAGAAATGCAGTCAATACAAAACAACTGCACTATGTTAGTTGGATCTTATGAGGGCTATGGTGGAGTAATTTCCAAGAGAGGAACTTTTTATAGATGGACTCCTTGGAAATATGATTCTTTGCAATGGCAAATGAGAAGAGGCACTCCAAGAAGAGTGCAGTATAAAGGATCTGCTCTTCCTATATTCCATTTCGATTTAGTAAACATGGAAGACATTTCTTCCAAGAAAAATATAGTATATCAAGGAAACTTGTTCGAAGGTACGAAGTTTTTAGAACATTATTACAGATATTTTTATTCTCTTAAATCATTTAATGGTGCAGGATGCGAAAGTCCACAAGATATTCCGGGCCCGCCCGAGTGGGACTTCAGCCATCTATTAAATTCATATGATTATGTGGTTTTTTGGTTGGAGAAGATGGTAGAAGAGGGAATACTAAGAATCAAAGATCATGCTATTGACATTTCCTCCGAAGTCAACAACATAATTAAAAGCGGAGCAATAGAAAACGGCGAGGTTGTTCTTCCGCAAGAACTTTCGATTTCAGTCGGTGGCCCTCAAGGATATCTTGATTTATTAAACTTTTTTGATGCGAGTGCAGGACAAGAAAACGCAACTACTCCAAAAATTATTAAACAAAAACTTCTTAATACTTCTGGATTGGAGACATCAAATCCATCTTTCGAAGAAGGTTGGGTTGGTCCATCCGGTGACCAAGAACAATTTAGATGCTTTTTACCAAGAAGAGCCAAGCTTTCCATAGGACCATCTTTTATAGGACCTACGGCCTTTGGTTTTACCGGAGAATTTGTAGAGGCTGCTTTTGCGCCACTAGTAGGAAATACTGTTGGAATCACTAATGCCTCATACTCTATAGGAAACAATCCTCCATCACACGACATAGTTTCCCTTTATTACAACGAAAATTATAAAAACTTTTTGTTTCCGGTTGAAGTTGAAGTTGGATTGGGAGGAGGATACTTAATTGATAATTCAAGAAAATTAACTGTAATTGGGGGTGTGGTCAATGGAAATGCTTCATTAGCTACGGATATTCCTTTCTATCTAACTATAAACAGTCTTTTTGAAAGTTTTGGAGATCCGAATGTTTCCCCTGTTCCTCTGGATGTAAATGAAGTTCCGGATGGGAGTGTAGTAAAATTAAGTGTTACTGGATATGATTCGGCAATTGCATTAGTAGATTTTGAAGAAGGCTTATGCAATTTTGATGTCCCCGCCCAAGGAGTGCCAAATCTAAATGGAGCAAATATTTATTCAGGGGACGCTTCTTCATTTGTTTGTCAGCCTGCATATCCTTTTGGCCTTCCTTTGGATGGTAATGGCAATTTTGCAGCCAGCCTTGGAAATCCCAGATCCAATGAAGTAAGACCTTCAAATGCATACAGATTAAAAGCATGGGGATCCAATGCAAACTTATGTCTGTTTTCTTTAGCATCCACTCAAGCACAACAAAATTTGGCAATATCCGAACAATTCTCTGCGGATATAAATCCAGACAATAAAAAATATCCAGGAACGAACACTTGGTTTATATGGACTGATGTTTCAATCGGGATGCAACATTGTGCCGCAATAGACGATTGGGGGGGGCTGTTTATAACTCCACAAAGCAGCAATCAATACAATCAATCAAGCAAAGGAATGGGCTCAAGTGAGAATACCGGGCACGATGGGCTTGGTTTTAGGGCATCTTGGAATGTAAGATTTAATTATTTCCCACACATTCCAAGACCGGGTTACATAGAAGAAGAATATTGGAATCAAACATTTTACAATAACTTGACTTTGCCAAATAGTTGCTATCGTAAGTGCAATGCTAGATGTCCGTATTTCTTTGTTGGTGAAAACGATATATTTTCTTCTTGCAGAAATTGCACATCGAGTGGTCCCGGAGGCGGAGGATTTGGTGGAGATGGGAATGCGCCACAAGATCCAGAATGTCCAGATTGTATATCACCACTCAGTCCTCAAGTATTTGGGCAAATTGAAATTGATGGAGAAATCATAGAGGGGTGCTTCGGAGTAGATGTTTTATATCCAACTCTTACAGCAGCACAGAGAGAAGAATTTTATGATTTGACTCCTCTTCTTTTAGGAAAGTATGTAAATTATACCGATAATTCTGGAACAGAAACGTTTGTCCAAGAAAATAATGCAAATGCCCCTAGATACACTAAAGTTGTTTGTGGTCATTATAATACTCTTTGTTTGACAAATGAAAATAGAATAGAAATATACGGCTCTTTCGGAAAAGTGGATGAACTCGGAAATTTGGATGAATCTACTAGAATAGATGCATTCGTACCATCTGCGGTAAAGAATTTGGCAGGCAAATACACAGTAAGATATTCTGGCTGCGAGATACAATGCAACGGAGTAACCCACAAACCAATATTAGAAGCTACCTATGCTGCTCCATCTAATGGAAATATAGTTAAATTTATGGATAGCTCATGTGACTATTCGATTGTCGTAACAAATGACAATACTGTTTACATATGGGGCGATCCTAGCATGGTTCCCGGAAACTTCAATCCCGAGACTTATGGGCTAGGACAAACAGCCTTTACTAGTTTTAAATTCAGCGGATCAGTAGATATAAAATCCATTTCAGCTGGAGTAAACAGTTTTTATATTCATTATGCAAAAAACCAATTCAATTCAGAAGATACTTTAACCTACGTTACATACACTCACACTAGATATGCTTTGAAAAATATAGGAACCGATGCGAGTTCCGTGGTTCAAAACAATCCAGTCCAATCCATTTCTGCTGGATATTCTCATGCAGTCGTGATATCTTCATCCGGAAGAGAAGCAAAATATTGGGACGTAAACGCTTTTGCAGAAGATACTCTAAAATATCAATATAAAAATTTCAGCAGTCTTCCTGCGTATTTCAAAAGACAGGCATTTTTTCATGCAATTCCCGGCGGCTGGGACTACTCAAAGTGGCTATACGGATCTATATGCTGTGGAGTTTTGGATAACGCAAACTTTTCGCCCAATGCAATCACAGGACATCCGGTATCCAGAAGCGATACTTGTTCTGCATTGGCTTACAACATATACAATGCAGATGATGGAAAAAATGGTTTCAATATAATGAAATCATATAGTGGAAATCCACATTATATTTGGATGCGTCCAGATTGGACAAGATTAACAACGCAAAGTTTGGAAATAGTTGGAGCCTTTACGACAGATTCATCGAATGATAATAAATGTGCTCCAGACAGTGGTATTGCGGCAGCACCAGGATCTATAAGTTCAATTGCAAACACACAGTCGAGCTGTCCGCAGGGATATGGACCTGTATGGGGAGAATCTAGACCGATGACGGATAAGCTTCCGACTACGGATAGAGTCCCGATTGTTCCTGCTTGTTTTCCTATACCTTGTACAAATCCTCCTATTTTTACGTATACAAATCCTGCACCTATGGAGTCGGCAACAAATTATGATGTAGATATTCCCCCCAAAATATCTTATCGAGCCACCAAAGATACATTCCAAAGCATGTTTGTTCGTTTTGGTCTAAAAGGCGATTCTTCTAGCAAAAGATGCGTTACCACAGTTTCAAAGGGAACATCTTATTTTAGATATGCCGAACGACACTACTATTTTGCATATGATAGAGATAAGGATGAGTATAGAATCTATTCAAACAGTCCAGATTTCTTAAGAGAAATAGCTCCTCTTCAATACTTCCCGGAAATAGACGAAGAAATTGGAAATACTTTTTATCCAGTAGGATGCACTTTGTGTGGATTCGGAGGGGGAACCGGACCAAACGGAGATGGTATTCCAGTTGAAGGATACCCAAGCCTGTTCAATTATCCATTAACTGGCCCAAACTATGGATTGGAAATTTCAGTTGAGCGTCCATTATTTGTCATAACAAGTCCGACTACTTATGGACTACAAACACAAATAGAAAATATACTTTGTAATTCAGGAGAAGACGGGGGAAGATGCGGCACTTGCGCGCTTTCAAATAATGGAGGAATTGAAGAAGTATTTGACAGATTTGTAGGTGGAGGAGGAATGATGTTTTATTCTTGTCAAAGAGGATCGGCATGCGGAATAGATATTGTTTCTGACACTACTACTTTGCTATGTCCTAGAACAGGAAATTTTGCTCCTCTCTTTAGATCAGAATATTACAGAAGAGCATTTGTTAGTGTTTTGTCCGGAAGAACATTGCTTCAAGGAGTAGGAAGCGAAATAAGTAAAACAATAGATCCAGCGGACGATCCTAACTTTTTACGAAAAACTTTTATAGACGTATTAAATGATCCGGAATTAACTCAACAAGAGACGCCTTGGTTCTATCCAAATTCTACTAAATGGATGCCATTATCTTGGGATTCCCCATTGATAATGCCAGAGTTCAATGAAGAACAGGGAATCATATCTCAGGCTCCTTTGTATTTGAGCACAGATGTAAATGATGAAAATTTTGGATACTTTTCCGCGTACTCTTCGGAAAATCTTAACACACAATCTTTGTCTTTTGAATTTTTAATAGAGGAATTTGAAGAAAAACAATTAGCCGCATTTATAACGGATCTCAATTTCCCCGGAGTTTCTATACTTAAAGAAGGAATGTTCTCATTTGAATTCTATGTAAGAGCAGAGAATAGAGTTACTGAAATTTTATTGCGTGCAAAGATATTCAAATTGGATTCGTCAGGAAATGAAACAGAACTGACAGGAAATTTTACAGATTATTCTGAACCAATTTATGCAGAATCTAACGTATTTCCTCCAAATATAAATGGGGAGTCATACAAAAAAATAGTTATTACTGATTATTTGAGAGAAGATTTGCAATTAAATACTACAGATCGTTTAATTTTTAAAATTTATGGAATAATGAAAGAACGAGACGGACAAAATCAAGATCCTAAAAATATATTAGAGTTTTCGTTTGGACAAGATAAATCTACGATTTATTACCAAAAGTTTGGAACTATATTCTCATTGGCTCCATGTTTTGCAGGAGATGATGATGAATTAATTGGGACGGATTCAAATGCAGTTAAAGTCACAAGAACCGTAGATGAATCTGGAGGCGAAATCTTTGTAATCTACACAACTCCAGTTCAATGCCAATTGTTTACATGCTGCCCAACTGAAGAATAAATAATAAGGTGATATTATGGATAGATTAGGCGACGTTCATTTTACTTTTAATACAACCGGATCGACTAGTTCAAAAGATAATTTTAAGGTTTACCTAGACCAAAAAGGTAATATCATAAAAAATAATCTTGAATACGGAATCTATAATAAAATTATAGAGATAAATTTTAATAAGTTATTCATGGTTAAATTGAATTATATTGGTTTAGGAGATGTAATAGATTTTATTACGACTATTACTGGAATAAAAAAATTAATAATTTATTTGACAAATGGAAACTGTGGCTGTGAAAAAAGAAGAGTAAAATTTAATAAATGGTTTCAATTTTATTATCTTACTTTTGGTTTTAGAAAGTTATATGTTGATGACTCTGCAATGCTTAAGAACAGCAATTTTATCAATCCAACCAAAATAAAAGATCAAGAAGTTGAAATTTTGTATGAAATGGAAAACTTTGATAAAGTTCAAACGGCACAACCCCCCGCTATTTCCAATCCTTTTGCTCCAAAGGAAAGCAAGCCTTTGACTACAGCACAGGTTAAAAAATCTTGCAATTGTTCTAAAAAGAAAAGACCACTTTAAATTATAAAATTATTTGGTATAATATAATGATGAAAACAGTTTTAATTAAGTTTAACTACGGCGAAGAAATTATTTGTGATGCAGTGGAGCAGAACGATGGCTACTACATCAAAAATGTTGCCACGCTGATGCCAACCGAGGAAATGAGCTGGCATTTGATAACATGGATGCCCTATAGCAACGTAAGAAATGGCGCGCATATCAAGAAAGGTGACATCTTACTTGTAACGGATCTTGCTCCGGAAATGATGGAGTATTATGAAAAATGGAAGCAAGCCTTGGAAAATAATGTATATCTAAAGGATCAAGAATAAATTTTTTCCTCTAAATATTTAAAGAATGTTTAGAGGAAATTATCAAAAGACCAATAACAACGGAAACAAATTTTATTATAAATTTGGAGACGTTGTAAATTACCAAGGCAGTCTTTATAAAGCAACAAAACCTACAATGAGCTCTCCCTTTCAGGATGGCTCCAGTTGGGAATACTTAGGACTAAGCGAGTTGTTTAGTTCCCCCACTCCTCCAATCAACCCCAAAGAAGGGCAGTATTGGGAAAAGGATGGGGTTGTTTATTACTACTTCTATGACGGCAACAATTACAGCTGGGTTCAGTTTTAAATAATTGTAAGTTGTAGTTTTAGTACCGTATCTAATTCAAACTTCAAATATATTACTGCTGGAGAATTTATGTTCTTTACGTATATGAAGGAAGCCCCTTCGTATCCGGGAACTCCATTGAAGTAAAAAGTTTCATCGAGTTCCAACGAACATTCTTCGTCATAATAAGCAGATATTTTACAAGAATACAATGAGGCATCCGACAGATCCAATTTTATGATTGTAGATGTCGGAGTGGCGCGGAATATTACTTCGCTTGTTTCCACGTTATCTACAAACAAAACTTGTACCAATTGCTCCGTGAAGAATTGACTACTATCAGCAAGTGTAAGCAAAGCTTTGCTCACGGTAGTTATTTTCACGAATGAAAAATGGTCTATTGATAAGGACAATCCATCATACGCGATGGGATTATATATGTTTTCCAAGTTTGATACTTGAATGGATCCATACCAACTGTATGTATTG
>SXGQ01171745.1_pt1 | contig 10665 bp, 9 predicted proteins | sample 3178371 | NCBI WGS metagenome assembly SXGQ01 (sample SAMN11356859, study PRJNA531348) | freshwater metagenome | isolation source: freshwater sample F1-20 | place: China: Fuxian Lake, Yuxi | collected 2017-12-25 | reverse complement strand
CGACTCGGTGGCGGTGGTGGTGCGGCAGTTGACCGAGCACGTCCAAGGCGACGTCGCACTGATCGGCAGACTCAAGGAGGCCGGCGTCGTTCCCAATGCCAGGGTGCTGGTGCAGACCAGCGTGGGCGGCGATGTCACGATTATGGTCACCGGACACGCCAACGTCGAACTCCCGCACGAGATGGCGCACGCCGTGAAGGTCGAGAAGGTCTGAGTCCGTCGCGGCCTTTGGTCACACCGCACGCCGGCCTAACCCGCGTCGCGGCGGCAACCTGACACCCAGCCGCTTGGCAAGGCGATACCCGGTCCCGGCCAGCTCGCGGATCTGCTCCGGCCGCATACCCGACTGCAAAGCGGTGTCGAGCATCCCGGCCATCCGGTGGTTGGGATCGCTGCGCAGCGCGGCCTCCAACGACAACCCTGCTAAGGGCCCGTCGCCGCGGGCGTACGCCGAGAATGCCAGTAACACAAGCACTTCCACCCGCCATGGGTCCGGCAGAGTGCGCGCCAGAGTGGCCCACAGCGCCTCCACGGCACCGGCGTCCGCGCCGACTGCCAATGCGTACAACGTGTCGCGGACAGCGACGTCGTTGAGCCCGCAGGCCAACGCCGCGAGCTCGTCGTCCGCTGGTTGCACACCGTCGCGTACCCGGGTGGCCACGGCCATCACGGTCTCGACATCGCGCCGACCGCAGCCATCCGGATCGGCCTGCCAGTCGGCGTGCCGACGAGCAGCCCTGGTCCGGATCGGCTCGACCAGGGCGGCTGCCCGATCCGGGTCGGCGACCGCGATGACGGCCTGGAGATCGGCGCGCCGCCGATAGAGTCGCCGGCCGTCCAGGACTGCCGCTGCGGCCAGCGGTGAGGCGGACGGATCCTCGACGTCGCCGTGCGCGCCGCAGCCGTCGACGCAGCACCACCTGCCACCGGATTCGACCCGGTCGACCACGTGAGCGGCATACAGTCCGACATCGACCTTCGCCAACGCTTCGGTCAGTGCGTCACAGAGCCTTTGGTGATCGGCGTTACACATCGGGCACTGCGCGCCGTCCTCGTCGACGATTACCGCAACTACGGTGTCGGCACCGGACGTCGCGGCGATCCCGGCCAGGCGGGTGATGTTCTCGATCAGATCGGCGGCCAGGTCTGCGCGCATCACCGCCCCCATCCGACCCCCCTCGAGGGACACCAGGACTAGGGATTTCTCGGGGACAAAGCCGAGAACGGCGGGCAAGGCGGCGATCAGGGAGCCGGGGCGGTCGAAGCGAAATTCCGGGTTTTGCGTGGTCATTCCCCGACGTTGTCAAGGGCGACCGTCAGAGTCGTCACAGCGGGGTGAGCGGATCGCGCCTGCTGTGGAACAAATCACGACTGTGGATCGAATGGGAACGGACGCCACCGTCGGCGCGTTATCTACCACGTAGAGCAGTGCCGTCCGGTAGAGCAGGGGCCATCCGGGCGAGCAGGGGCAACCCGTTAAAGCAGGGCAACGTAGCGTGGAGGAAGCGAGGAGGTCACCCATGTCCGACGAGCACGGCCACGATCATCGTCCCGAGCGGATGTATGAACTTGAGGTGCCGTCTCCGCAGCTGTCGTCGTCCGACGGCCGCGGACCGGTGTTGATTCACGCTCTGGAGGGTTTCTCCGACGCCGGCCACGCCATTCGGCTGGCCGCTGCCCATCTGCAGAGCGTCCTCGACACCGAATTGGTGGCCTCGTTCGCCATCGACGACCTGCTGGACTACCGCTCCCGAAGGCCCTTGATGACCTTCAAGACCGACCACTTCACCGCCTACGAGGAACCCCAACTCAACCTCTACGCGATGCGCGACAGCCTGGGAACGCCATTCCTGCTGCTGGCCGGCCTGGAGCCGGATTTACAGTGGGAGCGGTTCGTTGGCGCGGTCCGGCTGCTGGCCGAACGCCTGGGGGTCCGGCAGACCATCGGTATGGGCGCCATTCCGATGGCCGTCCCCCACACCAGGCCGGTGACGCTGACTGCGCACTCCAACAACCGCGAACTGATCGCCGAGCATCAACCGTGGGTTGGTGAGGTTCAAGTGCCCAGCAGCGTCTCGAATCTGCTGGAGTACCGGATGGCGCAACACGGTCATGACGCGGTGGGCTTCACCGTCCACATTCCGCACTACCTGGCCCAGACCGACTACCCGGCCGGAGCCGAAAAATTGCTCGAACAGGTCGGAAAATCGGCATCCCTACAGTTTCCGTTGGCCGCCCTCGGTGAGGCCGCAGAGACGGTCCAGAGCAAAATCGACGAGCAGGTCGAGGCCTCCCCGGAGGTGGCCCAGGTGGTCGATGCTTTGGAGCATCAATACGACGCTTTCGTCGCCGCGCAGGAGAATCGGTCCTTACTGGCCCGTGACGAGGATCTGCCCAGCGGAGAGGAACTAGGGGCGGAGTTCGAGCGCTTTCTGGCTCAACGCGACGAGGACCTCAGAGACGGCTCACCCGACTGACGATCCTGGCGGTGGGTGCGCAACGCCTCTATCTCGCGCTCGAAGTCGGCGGCCGAGGTAAATGAACGGTAAACCGATGCAAATCTCAGATATGCCACCTCGTCAAGTTCCCGCAGTGGGCCCAGAATCGCCAGGCCGACCTCATTGCTGGGAACCTCGGGAGAACCGGCGGCGCGCACCGCGTCCTCGACCTGTTGGGCAAGAAGATTGAGGGCGTCGTCGTCGACATCGCGGCCCTGACATGCACGGCGAACACCGCTGATCACCTTCTCACGACTGAAGGGTTCGGTGACCCCGCTTCGCTTGACCACGGCCAACACGGCCGTCTCGACGGTGGTGAATCTGCGACCGCATTCCGGGCACGACCGGCGGCGGCGGATCGCCTGGCCCTCGTCAGCCTCCCGGGAGTCCACGACCCGGGAGTCGGGATGGCGGCAGAACGGACAGTGCATAGCCGCTCCTCTGCTCCCGCCGCACACCATCGTGCGCACCGACAGCGAGCCTACCCCGCTACCGCTCACCCGACCGGAGCGATGAGCGTCTGACCGGCGTCAACCGCCGCCGAGTGGAGCTTGTTGAGGTCCCGGATCCGCTCGGCAACCTCCACGGCCGATGCTCCAGGAGCCACCCTTTCAGCCAGTTGCTGCAGCGTTTCGCCGGCCTGAACCTGAACCACGGCCAACTGATCCGGGGGGCGCACAGCCGCTGCGGCCCGCTCACCGCTGAACTGGGCCAGCGATCCGAGCCAGAGTGTGATCAGCGCGGCCAGCCCCGCCAATGAGATGGTCACCGCATTGCTGACCGGTCGACGCGGGTGCGGAGCGCGGGAGACCGCGACACCGGTGCCGCGATAGTGCAGCGCTGCACCGGCCGGCCGAACCGGCAGCGCCGCACGAGCCGGCCGAGCCGGCAGCGGAGAACCAGCCGGCCGAGCCGGCAGCGGAGAACCAGCCGGCCGGTGGGACCGAGCCCGCACCGGGGCTCTGCCAGCGGTTCGGCCGGGCCTCGGGCAGTCCGCGAACCACTCCACCGTCTGCCGATCATCGATGACTGTCATGCTGACTCCTTCCGCGATTATTCGCTCTGATGTTCGAACTGTACTCGATCACATGTTCGATTTCCGAACATTTGAGCGAGCGTGTCCGACGATAAATCAGGCCACCGACAAAACCGCCGGGCCGCGCCACGGGACTGACGCGACACGCCGCTGTCGAACACATGTTTGATAATGTCGGTGCGGCCCATTAGATTCGCGGTCATGAAAGACAGCACTGAAACTCCGGGCAGCACGCCCGTGCGCCGCGCCGCGACCGGCCTCACCGAGCGCCAACGGACCATTCTCGAAGTCATCCGCGCCTCGGTTACCGGCCGCGGCTATCCCCCGAGTATCCGCGAAATCGGTGACGCCGTCGGCCTCACGTCCACCTCATCGGTGGCGCACCAGTTGCGCACCCTGGAACGCAAGGGCTACCTGCGCCGCGACCCCAATCGGCCACGCGCGGTTGACGTGCGCGGCATTGAAGACAGTGCCATGCCGCCGGTCACCGACGTCCAAGGGTCGGACGCACTGCCCGAACCCGCCTTCATTCCAGTCCTCGGCCGGATCGCCGCAGGTGGACCGATCCTCGCCGAAGAAGCTGTCGAGGACGTCTTCCCCCTGCCGAGGGCTCTCGTCGGGGAAGGATCGCTGTTCCTGCTGAAAGTGGTCGGTGAGTCCATGGTCGACGCCGCGATCTGCGATGGCGACTGGGTCGTGATTCGTCAGCAGAACGTCGCCGACAACGGCGACATCGTCGCTGCGATGATCGACGGCGAGGCGACGGTCAAGACCTTCAAACGCACTGCCGGCCAGGTGTGGCTGATGCCGCACAACCCCGCCTTTGACCCGATTCCGGGCAACGAAGCTGCCGTGTTGGGCAAAGTCGTCACCGTCATCCGCAAGATCTGACGCGGAAGACGAGGTCGGTCCTACCCGAGACTTATTCGGGGGCTTTGAGGAATCCGTTGGCCTGAGCCAGTTCCTCGCTGGCGAACCACACCTCTGGGAGGGTGTTGTCGTACAACGCCGAATCCGGCGTGTAGTACAGACCCGAGTGGGTGTTGCCCTTGATCCAGTAGCCCTCAGGCGCTTGATACGGGTCGGCTAGGGGCAGGTGAATCGCCGGGCGCCACGGCTCCGGGTCAGGCCGTTCAACGTCGGTTTCGACCGCGATGAACTCAACGGAGGCCTCGTCCGCCTCGACGGTCCATTCCGGCGGCTCCGGTGCGGCGCGCCGATGCCTGGGCCAGCCGACCTCATCGAGATCGAGTTGCCACATCGACGACGCGCCGTCGGACCCGAAGGTGGAATGCCGCCCGGAATCGACAGGAACGTCGTCCTCCCAGGCCTCAACCGCGCCAAACTGCTCGGTCGCGTCGAACCCCTCCAGTTCGGCCTCGGTGGGGATGCGGGTCGGCGCGGTGTCGATGGCGTCCTCGTCGTTGTCGAACCCGGCGGCGTCCGCTGGCGCCGACCAGTTGAACGTGGAGTCGCGCCCGGAATCCGGACGTGCCCCGGGCCATGGATCATCATCGGCGCCGACGGAAAAGAACCCGTCATCGGTATCCGGATCAACGACCGCGGACTTCCGGAGCGACCATGCCGCAAGCGATCCAAGCAGCAGCACCAGCGGAATCAGCAGCAGCCACCACGAACTCCAGCCGCGCTTGCCGGCGGTGTCGCCGGACGTCGGCCCGGTGGGAGCCTGCGCCACCGCGTCGGGCAGTTCAAGTCCGGACAGTGTCGATGCAAGATCCGCCGGGGACGTACTGAACTTCCCGGTGGCCTGGTTCCAGGTGATTTCGCCGCCGCTGAAGTTCTGGGTGATCTCATCACCGGAGACGGTCTGCGCACCCGTCGGAACGCCCAGGGTGCCGGTGGCACCGCCGAGTTCGGCCCACGCGGCGTTGATCGCCCCACGGACGACGATCGCGCCCGTGTCGGGCGTCCAGAAGATGACCGGCATATCGGGTGCGCTGAAGGAACTGGTGCGACCGTTGGGTACGCCGCCGTCGGACTCGGTTCCCACCGGATAACCCAAATCGCCGGTGGGTCCCCCCTCGGACTCGTATTTCGACAAGATAGCGCCGGTCACCGCGTGGGCGCCGGTCTGAGGCGAGTAGAAGACCTTGCCGCCGGCATAGCCCTGAGCTGCACCATTGTCCCCGATCACCGACGGCGGTCCCTGCCGCGCCCCGAGTGGGCCGCCCAGACCACCACTGGCCCGCCAGGCCAGGTTCATCAACGTGATGGGGTCGGAGGGAACTTCCAGGCCAGCAAGGCTCTCGGCGAGTTCGGCGGGTACTGAGGTGAAGGTCTGGGTGGCGAGATTCCACGTCAGTTCGCCCCCGGTGAACCTCTGGCTCACCAAGTCGCCGTCGTAGCGCTCGTCTTCAACGGGGACGCCCAGAGTTCCCGCCGAACCGCCCAACTTGTCCCAGCCCGCGTTGATAGCACCGCGCACCGCCCAGGCGCCGGTCTCCGGCGTCCAGAACACCGCGGGTTTGTCGCTGGCGCTGAACGTGCTCACCCGGCTATCCGGGCCTACCAGGCCCGGGACCTCGTCGATCGTCGGGAAGCCCAGGTCGCTGTCGGCCGGGCCGCCGAGGGACTCGTACTTGTCCAGGATCGCGCCGGCGATCAGGTGGGCTCCGGTGTCCGGGGTGAAGAAGATCTTTCCGTCGGTGAACTTCTGGCCGTAGCCCTCACCAACCTCATAGACGTCGCCATCCTGGCTGCCCACCACTGATCCGGAGCCGCCGGCAGCCGTCCAGGCCGCGCCGATCGCGTCAGCGGCGTCACTCTCGGGTGTGGCCAACGCGAGTGGAGCCACCAGCACCGCCGCCGCAGCGGTTGCGGCCACGCCCAGCGCGATGCGCCGGGTGGTCGACCTGAGCCCAATTCCAAGCCGCTTCATCCACTGTCTCCCGCGTTCGATAACGAAGTATCTATCTGGTCAATTGCGCTTAACGGTCGCATATATCCGCGCCAGCTAATCACGACACGCGGTGACTTCAGCTGACGGAATTCAAATCGAGATCGAAAACGAATTGATCCGAAATATCCGGAATCGGTCTAATCAGCAGTGGGAACGGCCTGCATCGACCGTCACGTCCGGGCGACTAAAGGCCCAGACTGCGCCCGACGATCTCCTTCATGATTTCGGTGGTGCCGCCGTAAATGGTCTGCACACGGGCGTCCAGGAATGCCTTCGCCACACTGTATTCGCGCATGTAGCCGTAGCCGCCGTGCAATTGCAGGCAACGATCCACCAGGCGGACCTGGGCCTCCGTCGTCCACCATTTGGCCATTGCGGCCTGCTCCGCGGTCAGCTTGCCGTCGAGGTGCAGTCGGATGAACTCGTCGACCATGATCCGCACCGCGGTGGCTTCGGTCGACAGCTCGGCGAGAAGAAATCGACTGTTCTGGAAGGAACCGATCGGCTTGCCGAACGCCTTGCGATCCTTGACGTAGGCAATGGTCTCCTCAAGCACCGACTCCATTGCGGCAGCCGCCATCACGGCCAGCGAAATACGCTCCTGCGGCAGGTTCTGCATGAGATAGATGAAGCCCATGCCTTCCTCGCCGATCAGGTTCTCAACGGGCACCCGCACGTCGGTGAACGACAGTTCCGCGGTGTCCTGAGCGTCGAGGCCGATCTTGTCCAGATTCCGGCCGCGCTCGAACCCGGCCATCCCGCGTTCGACGGCCAGCAACGAGAACCCCTGCGCGCCCTTGTCGGGATTGGTTTGGGCGACCACCAGAACCAGGTCGGCGTTGATCCCGTTGGTGATGAACGTCTTGGACCCGTTGAGGATGTAGTGATCACCCTCCTTGACCGCGCGAGTCTTGATGCCCTGCAGATCGCTGCCGGTACCCGGTTCGGTCATGGCGATGGCCGTGATCATCTCCCCCGTGCTGAACTGCGGCAGCCACCGTTCCTTCTGCTCTCTGGTGGTCAATTCGAGCAGATAGGGCGCGACGACGTCGTTGTGCAGGGAGAATCCGACGCCGCTGTACCCACCGGCGACCGTCTCCTCACAAACGATGGTGTTGTACCGGAAGTCCGGGTTACCGCCGCCGCCGTACTCCTCCGGCACCGCCATGCTCAGGAAGCCCTGCTTGCCGGCCTCCAGCCACACTCCGCGGTCGACAATCTTGTCCTTCTCCCACTGGTCGTGGTACGGCGCGACGTGCTTGTCGAGGAATGCGCGGTAGGACTCCCGGAACAACTCGTGCTCGGGTTCGAAGAGTGTGCGGGAGTAGTTGACGGCCTTGCCCATGGTTGACCTCCGGGACGGTGCGTTGACACGTGGCTACCAGGATAGACCAACCGGATGGTTGGGCGCTAAAGCCACCGCCGGCGGCGGTCATCGACCAAGGCAGAGGGGTTAGCCCGTTGCATAGGGCCGCAGACTCGCGGCAAGCGCGGCCGGGACACGCGCTTTCACCCGGGTGCCCTGCTCGGTGTGTTCGGTGGCATCGACCCGGCCGTCGTTGTGCAACCGGGCGACCAGATCGCCGCGGCCATACGGAATGGTCACGTCGACCGTTGTTTCGCGGGGTTCGACCAACTCGCCCAGTCGGGTGCGCAGACGGTCCAGCCCCTCGCCGGTATGGGCCGAGACGAACACTGCGCCCGGTAACGCCCGGCGTAACTGTGCAAGTGTTAGATCGTCTGCGGCATCAATCTTGTTGACCACCAACAATTCTGGGGCAGGTGCGGCGTGGTGATCGTTCTGCACCTCACGGATGACCGTGTGCACCGCCTCGATTTGGGCGATCGGATTGACATCGGATCCATCAACGACGTGGACCAGCAGATCGGCGTCGACGACTTCCTCCAGGGTGGAGCGAAACGCCTCAATGAGTTGAGTGGGAAGGTGCCGCACGAAACCAACGGTGTCGGTCAGGACCACCGGTCGGCCGTCGTCGAATTGTCCCCGGCGGGTGGTGGGCTCGAGCGTGGCGAACAGGGCGTTCTCCACCAGCACGCCAGCCCCGGTCAGAGCGTTGAGCAGGCTGGACTTACCGGCGTTGGTATAACCGACAATCGCAATAGAGGGCACGTCGCTTCCTAGCCGCTTGCTGCGCCGGGTGTCGCGGGCCTGTTTCATTTCCTTGATCTCGCGGCGCAGGCGCGACATCCGCTCCCGGATCCGGCGCCGGTCGGTCTCAATCTTGGTCTCTCCGGGACCGCGGGTGCCGACGCCGCCGCCACTGCCCCCGGCACCACCGCCTTGGCGCGACATCGACTCACCCCAGCCGCGCAGTCGCGGCAACATGTATTGCATCTGAGCCAACTCCACCTGAGCCTTGCCCTCACGGCTGGTGGCGTGCTGGGCGAAGATGTCCAGGATCAACGCGGTGCGATCAACGACTTTGACCTTGACGACTTTTTCCAGGGCGTTGAGCTGAGCCGGGCTCAGTTCGCCATCGCAGATGACGGTGTCGGCATGAGTCGCGGTGACGATCTCGCGCAGTTCGGCGGCCTTGCCGGAACCGATGTAGGTGGCCGGGTCGGGCTTGTCTCGGCGCTGGATGATGCCCTCAAGCACCTCCGAGCCGGCAGTCTCGGCCAGGGCGGCGAGTTCGGCGAGGCTGGCGTCGGCGTCAGCGGCGCTGCCCTGGGTCCATACGCCCACCAGGACCACCCGCTCCAGCCGCAACTGGCGGTACTCGACTTCGGAGACGTCGGCGAGTTCGGTGGACAGCCCCGCCACCCGACGTAATGCGACGCGGTCCTCTAGCGCCAGTTCACCGACGCTCGGCTCGGCGCCGGAGGCGGTCGCATCGAAATCAGCCATAGAACATCGATGGTGTCACGGTCGGGCGAGGTCGCGCATCCGAATACCGGTCGAACCCCACCGGGTCAGCGTTGCGCGGCCCACCAGGCGTCGGCGAGTTCGCCGCGGGCGACCAGCACCGACGGCCCCCGAAGCAGGCTCGTGGTGTCGGTGATCTCGACACTGACCTGGCCGCCGGGAACGCGGACCCGCAGCGTGCCGGTCCTTTCACCCTGATGTATCAGGGCGGCGAGCGTGGCCGCGACTGTTCCGGTGCCACACGATCGGGTCTCTCCGACACCCCGTTCGTGCACTCGCATCGACACCGCGCCGCTCACCGGTGCGGTCAGCACCTCGACATTGACACCGTCGGGGAACTGGGCGCGATCGAACGAGACGGCAGCGCCGACATCGAGTGCGGCCAGTTCGTCGTCGGTGAGCGCAGGATCCAGACACGCGAGATGGGGGTTGCCGACATCGACGGCAATGCCGGAGAAGGATCGCCCGCCGACGGTTGCGGCGCCGGCACCCAGCAAGCTGGCCCTGCCCATGTCGACGCTGATGTCGGCCGTGACGTCATCGGCGCGGTGCACGATCACTTCCCGGGGCCCGGCCAGCGAACCGATCACGAACTCCTCGCGTGCCTCCATTCCGCTTGACCGGAGGTAGTGCGCGAACACCCGCATCCCGTTGCCGCACATCTGCGCTGTCGAGCCGTCGGCGTTGCGGTAGTCCATGAACCAGTCCCCCGGACCGACACCTGCGGGCAGTCGGTCCAGCACACCGGCGGCGACGGCGGCCTCCGCGGTGGTCACCCGCAGCACCCCGTCAGCACCGAGACCGCGGTGACGATCACACAGTGCAGCCACTGTCTTCGGAGCCAAGTTGAGCCGGGCCGGCAAGTCGGCCAGCACCACGAAATCGTTCTCGGTGCCGTGGCCCTTGGCGAAAATCACCTGCTCAGGATACGTGACGCCAGTGCGCGACCGCGGCCTCGAGCAGACCGGTCGTCGATCCGTCGAGCCAGCGGATGCGCGCATCGCGCCGGAACCAGGATCGTTGCCGACGCACATAGCGGCGGGTACCGGTGAACGTCGACTCGCGGGCACGGTCGATATCGGCGGCGGTCGCGCCGGCGTCGAGGGCCTCGATCACCTGCGCATAGCCCAGTGCGCGCGCAGCGGTCACGCCATCGCGCAGACCGCGGTCTAACAGCATGCTCACTTCCCCGACTAGTCCGGCGTCGAACATGGCATCGGTGCGTGCCCGGAGTCTGACGTCGAGAGTCGCTGTGTCCCAGTCCAGTCCGATGATCATGGTGTCCCAGCGCGGCTCACCGATACGTGGCGCCGAGGCGGCGAAT
>SXGQ01468120.1_pt1 | contig 10666 bp, 8 predicted proteins | sample 3178371 | NCBI WGS metagenome assembly SXGQ01 (sample SAMN11356859, study PRJNA531348) | freshwater metagenome | isolation source: freshwater sample F1-20 | place: China: Fuxian Lake, Yuxi | collected 2017-12-25 | reverse complement strand
CTCGACCCGGGCGAGGTGTTCGTGCACCGCAACGTGGCCAACCAGGTCGTCTATACCGACCTGAATGTGCTCTCCGTCCTCGAATACGCCGTCTTCGAACTCAAGGTGGCGCACGTCATCGTGGTCGGGCACTACGGCTGCGGCGGCGTCCACGCCGCCCTCGACAACTTCCGCCACGGCATGATCGACAACTGGCTCGCCGGCATCCGCTCCCTCCGCCGTATCCACCGCCTCGAACTCGACACTCTCCCACACGACGACGCCCTCGATCGCCTCTGCGAACTCAACGTCATCGCACAAGCCCGCCACGTCGCACACACCAGCATCCTCGAAGACGCCTGGGAACGCGGCCAACAAATCTCCATCCACTCCTGGATCTACCGCCTCGACTGCGGCCTCATCACCACCCTCCGCCCTCCCATCTCAAACCCGGACGACCGACTCCTCCAAACCGCCACCAACGAAATTGCCGATTGAAGTTGAATAAAACCCGACCCCATGCATCTTACCCCCCGTCTGGCAAAGGGGGCGTTCTGGTTTCGACGGGATGTTCGATGCGCCGGTTGCACGTGGAGGTTGATCGGCTGGCCTCCTAAAAAGCCGCTCAAAACAAATAAATGCAGACTCTAACGAGCTCGCACTGGCTGCTTAATTGACAGTCACGTCAGAACCCCGACGCCTTCTGAGGGGGATGGCGAAACCTAGAAGGCTGGGAGAAAGGTCGGGTAACCGGGCCTCTCTCCGAGACACAACAGGTTTCTAGGATCAGCAACGCCGCAGGAGGGCCTAGCCAATCCGAAATCCCAGACCACCTGCTAAACGTGTAGATACCTTCGCTGACAGCGTTCCGGACAGGGGTTCGACTCCCCTCGCCTCCACCAGCCTCCGCTCAGGGGCCAGCCCAAGCGGCCCCTAAGCGGAGGCTGCCCGCCGAAGCCTTGGCGAAGGTGGGCTTCCGCTCTTGCCTACCCTAACAACACAGATGCACTACGTCTATCTTCTGCGAAGCAAAGCCAATCCGCAAGAGACCTACATCGGCACCACATCCGATCTAAAAAAGCGCCTGGCCAAACACAACGAAGGCGGATCTCCACACACCTCCAGGCACCGTCCTTGGGATCTCGTCACATATCTTGCCTTTTCAGAAAAATCCCAAGCCTCCGATTTCGAGCAATACCTCAAAACCGGCTCAGGACGCACCTTTGCAAAAAAACGTCTCTGGTAAGCTTTGAAGGACAAACCACCAAATCCGACCAAATCCCCGCTTCTCCACGATGTTCTTCCACGCGGCGAAGCAAACCCTCAACAACCCTATATCGACCGCTCCAACGACCTCAAAGCACACCTCAATAACACAACGAAGCCGAATCTTCCCACCCCACCAATTCTTGCCCTTGGCAGGTCATCCCCCTCTCCCCAACCTCACCCCCGCGCCACCGCCGCCGCTGCCAAATACCCCGTCGTCCAAGCCGCCTGAAAATTGAACCCACCCGTAATCCCATCGATATCGAGGCACTCGCCCACGAAATACAAACCCGGCGTCACCCGGCTCTCCATCGTCCGGAAATCCACCGTCTTCCGCTCGATCCCACCGCACGTCACAAACTCATCCTTGTTCGTCGTCTTCCCCGTCGCCTCGAATCGCGCACCCTTCAGCGCATCTAACAATCTCCGCATCTCCTGCTTCGGCAACTGTCCCCACACCGCCTGCTCATCAACCCCCGCGCAAGCGACAATCCGCTCCCACAACCGCCTCGAAATCGGCGAAATCGGCGTATTCTTCACCAACTTCGCCCCCTGCGTCCGCCGGATCTCCGCAAAACGCCCCGCCAACTCCTCCGCTCCCACCTCGGGTAGCCAATCGATCACAAACGCAAAATGGTGATCCACCTCCGCCATCCCTCGCGCCTCCCACGCCGAAAGCCGCAAAATCGCCGGCCCGCTGAATCCCCGATGCGTGATCAACAACGGCCCATGCTGCCACCCGCTCCCACCCTCCCGCCGCACCCCCACCCGCGAATGCGAAACCCCGGCCAAATCCACAATCCTTGGATCCACCACATTGAACGCGAACAACGATGGAACCAGCGGCACCACCCGCTGCTCAAGCATCTCTAACGATCGCGACAACGCGCTCCCCTTCAGCGATCCCGTCGCCACACAAACCGCCCGCGCCGCCACCCGTTCTGTTAGCCCATCAAAAACTAACAAAAAACCACCACCCTCCCTCGCCTCGATCTCTAACAAAGTCCGCTTCCGATAGACCGGCACCCCCAACTCCTCCGCCCGATCCAGAAAACACCGGATGATCGTCTCCGAGCTGTCACTCTCCGGAAACATCCGCCCGTCCGCCTCCACCTTCAGATTCACCCCCAACCGCTTGAACCACTCCACCGTATCCGAAGGCTGCCAACGGTGGAACGCCGCCAGCAACTCACGCGATCCCCGCGGATAATGCTTCACCAACTCCCTCGGATCAAAACCCGCATGCGTCACATTGCACCGCCCGCCACCCGAAATTCTCACCTTCTGCAAAACCTCCGCACCCTTCTCGAAAATCGCCACCCGCTTCCCCTCCGTCATTTCCGCATACTGCAACGCCGTGAAAAAACCCGAAGCCCCCCCGCCAATCACCGCAAGGTCCAGTTCACGCGCACCATCATTCATCACCGGACGCTGCCCCCACCCGGCCCCGCGAGAAAGCACAAACCCCCATCACCCGAAATCCCCGAAATGCCTCTTGCCGGACGCGGGCCCCATTTCCAGTCTCTCCACGCCGTGAACCCCATCGAATCCGAGTACCTCTTCGCCCTCTGCAACCCAGGCTCCGAAAAGGCACTCAAACAGGAAGCCGAATCCATGTCCCTCGGCTGGCGACTCAGCTACCAGCGCCGCGGCTTCGTCTCCTTCAAATCCGACACCCCATTCTCATTCGACGCCCTCACCACAGACCTAGCCCTCGCCCGCCGCCTCTGCCTCTCACTCGGAAAATCCACCACCCTCGAACAAGCAACCCACCGCCTCAGCGCCGCATCACGCATCCATCACGCCCGCTTCTTCGACCGCAAACTCCAAGGCCTCCCCTCCGTCGGCAGACCCAAACCCGGCGACCTCATCGGCACCATTGTCGAACTCGCACCCGACGAATTCTGGTCCGGCATCCACCGCCACACCCCGCTCCTCAGCCCGGACCCCGCAGGCGATTCAGGCATCGAAATGCCAGCCGAATCCCCCTCCCGCGCTTGGCTCAAACTTGAGGAAGCCATCCGCTTCTTCGACCTTGAATTCACCTCAAAAGACATCGCCGTCGAAGTTGGCTGCGCCCCCGGCGGCGTCGTCCTCGCACTCCTCAACCGCGGCGTCTCCGTCGTCGGGGTCGACCCCGCGAAAATGGCCGAAATCGTCCTCGCCTCCGCCATCCCCAACCGCCAGCACCCCCCAACCGACCGCCCCTGGTTCTTCCACAGCCGCAAACCCGCCGCCCTCGCCAGCAAACGCGACCTCGGCCACGGCATCACCTGGTTCATGTCCGACATGAACCAATCCCCCGAAGTCGTCCTCACCGAATGCGCACGCTTCTGCCGCATGTGCCCGGACATCCGTGGCATCCTCATCACCCTCAAACTCACCGACCTCCTTCAAATCACCGATAAAAACCACTGGTTCGCCGCACTCTCCAACATCGGCTTCAAATCCATCCGCCTCCAACAACTCGCCGTCCACCACAAGGAACTCGCCCTCTACGCCCACCGCTGATCCCCCCGACCACCAACCATCTCCACCCCATCTAACAAAACCTCCCCGGGGAAATCTCTTGTATTGCCGATTTCACCCGCGATAAGTCTTTCCTGCATGAAAAAATTGCCCGTCCTTTTGTCCGCATCGTTCCTCGCCCTCTCCGCGCTCGCCTCACACGCCCAGGACCCCGCCGTCCCCGTCGCCGAACCGGTCGTCCTTCCCGTCTCCACCATCGATGAAACCAACACCCTCATCGTCGCCATCAACAAGGCCCGCTCCGAACAAAACCTCCCGCCCCTCGCCGTCGACGCCACTCTCTCACTCCGCGCCGCAGCCGCCTTCCCCAACCTCGTCAACACCCCGGGTGCCATCGACGTCACCGCCCTCCGCAAGGAATTCAACGCCCTCGACGTCGGCATCCTCCGCGGAACCGTCACCCATCGCGGCGCCAAAAGCGGCGCAGAATTCCCCAAATACTGGGCCAAGGACCCACAATGGAACGCCGTCCTCACCGGCAACTTCACCCACATGGGCGCTGCCACCGCCAAACGCAGCGATGGCAAACTCGTCGCCTTCCTCTATCTGATCCGCAAGTGACGCCCCACCACGGCACTCACCGCTCCCGCAGCCACTCCAACATCTGCTCCGCAGCCTTCAGCGAAATCCCCGGAATCGCCGCAATCTCGCTCGCCTCCGTCTTCCTCAACCGCGCCACACTGCCGAACTTTTCTAACAAAACCGCCTTCCGCTTCGGCGACATCCCCGGACAATCGTCTAACAAACTCTCCTTCATCCGCCGCCGGTAAAGCAACGCGTTATACCCGTTCGCAAACCGGTGCGCCTCATCGCGGATCCGCTGCAACAACTTCAACGCCCCGCGATCATGCGGAATCCGGATCGAATCACTCCGCCCAGGCAAAAAAACCTCCTCATGCTGCTTCGCCAATCCAATCACCGGCAACTCATGCAGCCCGATCGCCCGCAACTCCCTCACCGCCGAAGACAACTGCCCCTTCCCCCCGTCCACAATCACCAGATCCGGCAACACGATCCTCGCACGCCCCTCCCTCGCCAAACGACGCTGCGCCTCCACCACATCCTCCTGCGTAACCTCCGCCTCCTCCGCCACCGCCGAGTTCTCTAACAAAATGCGCGAATACCGCCGCCTCACCACCTCCGCCATCGACGCGAAATCATCCTGCCCCTCCACCCCTCGGATCCGATACCGCCGGTAATTCGCATTGTCCGGCCTCCCGTCCGTAAACCTCACCATCGACGCCACAATGTGGTTCGACGAAACGTTCGAAATGTCGAAACACTCCATCACCCTCGGCGGACCTGTTAGGCCGATCGCCTCCCCCAACTCGGCCAGATCCTCATCCGGCCTCACCGTCGTCGGCACACCCCGCCCCCGCGTGAACTGCCGCGTCGGACTCAATGTCTTCTCCAAATTGAACAACACATCCCGCAACTTCGCCGCCTTCTCGAAATCCAACGCCTCCGCCGCCGCCTGCATCTCCAGCTTCAACCCGTCGAAAACTCCCTTCCGCCCGCGCCCCTCTAACAAACGGCACGCCTCCTCAACCTTCGCCACATACGCCGCCCGATCAATCCGCCCCACACACGGCGCCGCACAATTCCGGATCACATCCGCATGACAATGCCGATACTCCGCCTCCCCAGGCTCCAATACCCGGCACACCCGCAACCCGAACCCCCGATTCAACCACGACAACGTCTCACGCAACGCCCCCGAATGCGGAAACGGCCCGAAATACCTCGACCCATCCTCCTTCCTCATCCGCGTCGTCGTGAACCGCGGCCACGGATCCTCCATCCGCACCTTCACCAACAGGAACCGCTTGTCATCCCGGAACGCCACATTGTACCGCGGCCGGTAATCCTTGATCAGCTTCCCCTCCAACAACAACGACTCCTCCTCGTTCCGCACCGTGTGAAATTCGAAATCCTCAATCGAATCAATCAGCGCCCGCGTCTTCAAATCCGCCCGCGTCTTTCGCGACGCCATGAAATACGACGACATCCGCTTCTTCAAATCCCGCGCCTTCCCCACATAAATGATCGAACCCACACGGTCCTTCATCAGGTAAACCCCCGGCTGATGGGGTACCTCACGCAGCTTCTTTCGCAATTTGTCAGCAACCATCGGACGCCCCACTATCACCACAAACCCGCTCAAATCCAACGCAATGTCCCGTACCCTCCCTTTCCCCGCTCTCCCCCCAACCCGTGCAAGAATACCCACCCCTCCCCCGTATCCCAGCCCGCCAGCCCGGGCTTGCTTACCCGCCCACAGACGTTAAACTACGCCCCATCTTCATGAAGTGCTGCCTATTGACCGTTGCGGGGACCCTCTTGACCGCACTCTCCTCCTCCGCCCAAGAAGCCGAATCCGCGCCCCAGCAGATGGACTTCCTCGAAATCATCGTCGCCGGCGGCATCATGATGTACCCGCTCGCCCTCATCTCCGTCGTCGGCGTCGTCCTCGTCCTCCTCTATCTCCTCACCATCCGCAGAAACGCAGTCGTCAGCGACCGCTTCATGAACGCCGCAGAGGCCATGATCCGCAAACGCGACTACCTCGGCCTGGTCGCCTTCTGCCACCGCCAAAATGAATCGATGGCCCGCATCACCCAGAAAACCCTCGATTTCCTCATGAAAAACCAGTCCGCATCCTTCGGCGAAGTCCGCGAAGTCGCGGAAGCCGAAGGCTCACGCCAAGCAGGACTCCTCACCTCTCGCATCACCTACCTCGCAGACATCGGCTCCATCTCCCCAATGGTCGGCCTCCTCGGAACCGTCCTCGGCATGATCAAATCCTTCCTCCAAATCTCCTCCGGAGATGTCCAAGGCGTCCGCCAAATGCAACTCGCCGAAGGCGTCTCAGAAGCCCTCATCACCACCGCCGCAGGCCTCATGATCGGCATCCCAGCCCTCGTATTCTACTCCCTCTTCCGCGGCCGCGTCCAAAAATACATCGCAGAACTCGAAGCCGCATCCACCCACCTCATGGCGCTCCTCCACGCACAGGTCGAACGCCAGGCACCCATGTCCTACTCCGCTCCCACCCACCGCACCCGCGACGACTACGCCATGCCCGTCCCCTCCCCACTCGGAGCCGACCGCCCGGACCTCCACGGCATCTAACACCCCTCCCCGATGAAATTCTCAAACCGGGACCCCGAACCCGCCGCCATGCAACTGGCGCCGATGATCGACATCGTCTTCCTACTCCTCATCTTCTTCATCGTCACCTGGCAATTCACCCGCTCCGAAACCGAACTCGACGTCTCCGTCCCCACCGCCGAAGAAGGCTCCGAACTCACCCGCCCGCGCGGCGAAATCATCATCAACATCCTCGCCGACGGCACCATCCGCGTCGATTCCGCCACCCTCGACCTCCCACAGCTCCAGGAACGCCTCGCCTCCATCGCCAAACAATTCGAAAACCAACCCGTCCGCATCCGCGGCGATGGAAAAATCTACTACCAACGCATCGTCGACGTCATCAACACCTGCCAAAAAGCCGGCATCTGGAACATCTCCTTCGCCACCCAGCGCCCCGCCCCTGCGGAATAACGGCCCGCCGCCAGCCATCCCACACCGCCCGATACGCCCGTGAAACTCGCGCTCTGCTCAATCCTCATCGCCTCCTCCCTCGCCACCGCCCAACCCCCGCGGGCCGAGCCGGTCGACCCAGGCCTCGTCGCAGACGCCCCCAACGCACGCTTCCAACGCGCCAAAAACCTCTTCGACGCCGCTAACGCCAGCACCGTCCCCGAAACCCGCGTCATCCAGTTCCAACAAGCCGCACAACTCTTCGGTGCCTACGTCGAAGCCTTCCCCAACCACCAAAACGCCGAACCCTCCTGGTGGTACCTCGGCACCGCCTACTACCAAAGCGGCCAACTCGAAGACGCCAAACGCTGCTTCCACCTCCTCCTCAACCGCTTCCCTAACGGAATCTGGGCCGCCGCCGCCGCCTTCAACCTCGCCTCAGACCACTACGAAAAAGGCGAATACGCCTTCGCCGCTCCACTCTTCGAACGCTTCGCCGCAAACGCCTCCCGCCCCGAAGACCGCCCCCGCGGCCACTACCTCGCCGGCACCTGCTACCGCATGCTCGAACGCGACCGCGAAGCCATCATCGCCTTCAACAAGGTCCTCGCCTCACCCGCCGCCGGACTCTACATCCCCCAAACCAAACTCGCCCTCGGCAACCTCAACGCCAAAGTCGGCAAACACGAGGAAGCCCTCGCACTCTTCGAGGAAATCCTCGCCGGCAACCCACCCGTCAAAACCCGCGCCGAAGCCGCTCTCAAAGCCTCACTCTCCGCCACCAATCTCGGCCGCGACGACGTCGCAACCAACTACCTCCGCCTCATCCTCACCACCCCCGGCATGGAGGACTTCCGCCCCGACGCACAAACCGCCCTCATGGCCAACCACTACGCCAAAAAGGAATACCAGGAAGTCGTCGACATCTTCCGCCGCAGCACCCTCAAGGCCCAGGGCGAAAAAGAAGCCGCCCGCCTCATGTACGCCGCCCGATCCCTCCTCAAACTCAAAAACCCCACCGAAGCCAGCACCCACTTCCGCGAAATCGAACGCCTCGTCCCACCCGAAAACGACCTCGCCTTCCACGCCTCCTACTACCGCCTCCTCTGCTTCTTCCAAATCGAAGGAAAACACGTCCCAGACCAGGTCGACGCCTTCCTCCAAATCTATCGAAAATCCAGACCCAAGGACTCCCGCATCCACACCGCCCTCATGATGAAGGCGGAATCCCTCTTCTCCGAAAAGAAAACCGCCGAAGCCGCACGCGTCTACTCCGAGATCGACGCCTCCGCCGTCAGCGATGCCAACCGCCCCGGCCTCCTCTATCAGCGCGGCTGGTGCCTCTCCGAAGCCGGCGACCCGCAAGGCGCCATCCGCTCCTTCACCGACTTCATCAACAAATACCCCGAAGACTCACGCACCAACTCCGCCATCGCCAAACGCGCCAAAGCCCACGCAGACGCACTCGAACCTGCCAAAGCCATCCTCGACTTCGACCGCCTCACCTCACCCGACGCCAAAAACGTCCCCAGCGACCTCGTCGCCTTCGCATGGCTCGAATCCGCTCGCATGCGCCGCTCCGAAGGCAACGTCGAGGACATGGTCCTCCGCTACCAGGGCCTCCTCGGAAAAATCGACGACCTCACCGACAAACTCCAGGCCGAGGCCCACTACTGGATCGGCTGGGGCATGGTCAAAACCAACCGCTTCAAGGAAGCCATCACCCACCTCGAAACCGCACGCACCATGCGCTCCGATGCCTATCAGAAACACGCAGGCATCCTCCTCGCCCTCGGCCACTACGCCTCCCAGGACCCCACAAAACTCTCCGCCGAACTCAACCTCGCCATCGAAGGCAAATACATCAACGACATCCCCGACCAAGCCCTCCGCTGGGCCGGCAACCAAGCCTACAACGCCCAAGACTACGCCTCCGCCGCACGCTTCCTCGAAATCGTCTCCAACCCAGACGAACCCCGCGAAACACCCAAGGAAGTCTGGCGCTACCTCGGCAAATCCCTCCTCGAAATCGGCGACGCCGAAAAAGCACTCACCGCCGCCAACAACGTCCTCGCCGTCGAAGACAACCCCGGATGGAAAGCCGATGGCCTCCTCGACAAAGGCCGCGCCCTCCACCTCCTCGACCGCCCCGCCGAATCCCGCGTCGTCACCGACGAAGCCCTCGCCCTCAACCCCCAAGGCCGCACCAAAGCCGGCCTCGACTACCTCTCCGGCGAACTCTTCCTCAAAGACCAGAACCTCCCCCAAGCCGCCTCCGAATACCTCAAAATCATAGGATTCAGCGACGACAAAGACATCAAACCCAAAGCCCTCCACCGCCTCATCGGAATCCTCCAATCCCAAGGCAAACCAGAAGAAGCCCAAAAATACTCCGACCAACTCCAACGCGAATTCCCCAACTGGAAAGCCCCCTAACGGAACTCCTCCGACCACTCTTCTCTTCGGCATCTCCCTCCGCAGCCAAATTCGCAAGAATCTCGGCTCCCCCTAGGCCCGCCGACATCTCGTCGACAAGCCAAAGGACCTGCAATCACCCGAGCGAAGCACCTCCCCGCCACACTCCCCTCCCCCCGCCCTCCGCGTTTCGCTTCAAAAGACTCCCAACCTCCAACCTCTCACGCCTTTCCAATCTTTCGCGGTGCTCCCCACATCCTCCACCCATCGCGTGAGGCGAAGCCTTTTACGCGACCCCGCCCTCCGCGCCTCCGCGTTTCGCTTCCCTCGATCCCCTCACATCACCCGGGTCTCCCCCACTCCACTCGCCTTTCCGGTCCAATCAATCGCCCCACTTAGAAAGGCCCCACCCCCCCAACACCCACAAAATCTCATCTTGCAAATCATACATCACGATGCCAAATTTACAAGGTGATCAGCCGCCGTCTCCTCCCTCGCCTCCGCGAACTCCTTCGCCGCTTTCCAGCCGTCGTCCTGATCGGTCCACGGCAGGTGGGAAAGACGACCTTGGCCAGAACATGCCTCACCGATAGCAGCGGAATCTATCTCGATCTGGAAAGCCAACGCGACACCCGCAAGCTGTCCGACCCCGAAGACTACCTCTCACAACGCGAGGCCCAACTCGTGGTGCTCGATGAAATCCAGCGGATGCCCGATCTCTTCCCGTCCCTGCGTAGCCTGATCGACGACGGCCGGACTCGCGGCTTGCGCGCGGGCCGCTTCCTTCTACTCGGATCAGCCTCGCTCGAACTCATCCAACAAAGCAGCGAAACCCTCGCCGGACGCATCGCCTATCTGGAACTCCATCCGCTCGACGCCACGGAAATCGGCAGTACACCGGTCGACCGACTATGGCTGCGCGGCGGATTTCCCG
>SXGQ01821107.1_pt1 | contig 10667 bp, 1 predicted proteins | sample 3178371 | NCBI WGS metagenome assembly SXGQ01 (sample SAMN11356859, study PRJNA531348) | freshwater metagenome | isolation source: freshwater sample F1-20 | place: China: Fuxian Lake, Yuxi | collected 2017-12-25 | reverse complement strand
TCTTCCTGCACCTGTTTAAACACAGGATATTTAATCAACAGTTCTTTGGCGTAATCTATCTCATCTTTTGTGTAGGTGTGATCTTTACCATTAGCCAACAGACGGGAACCCCGTATAGAACCAGCCCAGAACTGATAGGTTTGATAGATGCGGGGGTCGCCAATCTTAGCCAAAGGCATGAGGATCTCAAGGACACCTTTTTCACCGTTAGCGTTACTGATTGTTGTGTAGCCTTTATCAAAGACAGGAACACCACCTTTACCCTCGATACCACAAGCCATAGTAGCGATGGCGGCGGCATTGTCTGACATCAGAGCCGCAGATTCTGCGCTTGAGTCAGCAAGGAGGGCCGCTCCGCCCATCCGCTTGGCAACTTCCTTGTCATACACACCAAGTTGGTTGTAGCGATTCAAGAACTGCTGGCGCAGCGCATCTACGCTCTGTGGTTTAAACACATCTATGATGCGCTCGATGTATCCTTTTTGCTCACGGCCCGGAGCTAGTCTGTTAATACTAGCGTTGATAGCCGCACCGTTAGGCAAGGAATCTACTTCGTTTTTAACTTTGTTTAAGCTGTAGCGGATGTCTTTAGACTCGCTGTAATCACCAAGGTTGCCTGTGGCTGATTTGACTTGGTTAGCACTGAAGACTGCGAGGTTCTTCCTGCCACCTTCTAAAACGTGAAATGAATCAAAACCCAGAGCTTGCAACGCATCTTGAACGTTGGCGCTTTCAATATATGTCCAGTCGCCCCTTTCAAGACGAGATGACAACTCATCAGCAGTTTTATAGCCATGTCCATAAACTTGAATGCGATTGGCATTCTCAGGGCTTGTGTAGTTGTTAGCCATGTAATCCATGATCTGTTGAACATGATCAGGATTCTCAAAGTCAAAAGGCTTCTCAGCACGTACCCATAATGGATAGATGTATGGCTTGCCTTGCTTTCTGCCAAGACGTTTTAATGCAGCAAAAGACTCTGCACCGTTAGGATTGGGGCTAACAAAGATTGGCCTATTCTCAGAGAAAATGCTGAACTCGTTAGGCGAGCCGTGGTACATGACCACAGGACGACCTTCTTCTGTCAACACGCTGCCTCCAAACCAACGTTTAAACGCTTCTGTAATTGGAGGTGCTTTTTTGTAGGCGGCGTTCTCAGCCGCTTCAGGACTTCTGAAAACCGACTTGAGACTCTTCTTGCTTTCATCTATACTTGGCTCTTTAGAGGAGGCCGGTATGTTTAATGTTCCTGAAGGCGCAACAGTTTTTGTTTTAGGAGATTCTTGCCCAGTCTTAAAGCTTAAAGATGGTTCAACAGTCTTAGCCAATAAACCTGATGTTTCTGTTTCACCGGAAACGTTTGCTCGTGCAGAACCCGCAGTCAAAGGTGATTTTGATTTTTGGGAAAATTTGTACGCTTCTTCATAAAATTTGAAACTTAATTCTTCAAGGCGAATTCTTTCTGCATTTCCCTCTGGCAAAACACGGCTCATTGCATAGACTACGTGCCCAGTGTTTTTGGCGGTAATCATTGTTGGCACATTGATTTGGATCTCAGCAACTAAACCATTGGGCAATTTAACATTTGTTAAAATGTCTCGGTAACCATTTAAAGGTTGAGCAAAGCGGTCTTTGACTCGGTGCAGTCGTCTAACACCTTTTTGTACGCGACCAAATTTTTTGATCAGTAAATCAATGGTTGGTTGAATTTGGCTTTCGTTATCAACAACAATGGTTGTTCGTAACAAATCAAGTATGTCGGATCCTTGAGGCTGACCAAGCAAACCCATTTCCGTGTCTGTCCACAGTTTTTCTACAGAGCGCCCCATGCTCTTAAGACCTACGCTACGAACAGTACCACCCACTGCGTCGGCAATTTCATTTACATCTTTGGTAAATCTAGGCTTAATCATTTCTGCTTTGCGCAGGAGCGGGGCAAGCATTTTTTCACCGACAGAGCGTTGCTCATCGGTAATTTCTACTTTTGGCTTACCCTTGTAAGTGTTAAGAACTTTCTGAACTTCTTCTAACGTTTCATCGCTAACGATGCCACGCATTTGTTCAGACTTCTTAGCCTCCGGAGTAATTAACTCTGGTCTTCCGGTTGTTCTTTCTGTTGGGAGGCTGTATCTTTTTCCTCCCCATCCGATTGTTCCGTCACCGGCAAGGGTGATGCTCTTCGGAGAGAACTCACGTTGTAGAAGTTTAACTTCTTGTAGTCTTCCTCTGTCGCGTAGCGAATCGAGATAGGAGTTACCATTGTGTTCCTTTATCCAATCATTGCCAGTTTTTGTTAAATCAACTTGAGTTGCAAGCGCACTTTCAAGTTGTATGTTAAGCGATGCAGAAGTTTTATTCAAGGCTTCTACAATTTCTTGTACGTGATTCTGTCTCCAATTACCACCAAAATTAAGTAAACGAATACCGGGTACACCATCAACCACAATAGGTTGAAATCCCATAACCATTAAACTCTTTGGATTGTCTTTTTTGTCGTAATACATTTTGTTCGTTGGAGATATATCCAAGAACTCGGAGAAAAATTTAACCTGATCTGCGTCTTCTTTTAATCCGGCAGACATAACGTCAATTGCCATGTTTTTACCAGAACGCAGGGGACGAGTGTTAATTACTTCAGTTTGTTGGAAAGCATATCCAACCATATCCATAAAATCTTTAACAGCCTCAGGTGAACCAATTGTATCTAACTGAATAGAACCTTCTACATAACTTAGGTAAGCGCCAACACCTGTAATGGTCTGTTTAACTTTTACACCTGCAACTTTTGCAAGTTCATCTACAACTTTAAGTGCAGATGTGGTTGGTATTTCTTTGCCACCAAAGAAAATCTCACTCATATTGGAACCTTCGCCGGGGGCTAGGCCAATAGATACGCGGCGAGTGTTAGCACCAATAATATCTTTTACAAACTCAGCCTGAACACCTACTGCACGTTGCATGGTGACCCAACCTACAGCTTGTATTTCACGAGCAGTCCATTTGCCACCCATGAATTTATCTGCGTTTAAACGTTCTGCTACATCATTGTAGAAATCTATGCCGTACTCGTATTGAGTTTCTCCTGAAACGCTTGCGTCTTCTTTAACCTGTTTAGCGGCATCAGCACCATAAGTTTTTTCAATGTACTTAAGCATAGTTGGATCTACAAATCCAATATCTCTTTGTGCCCATACGTCAATGGCGGCAGGCTGACGGGCACGTTTATCACCACGAGCAATAGTACGGGTCTCTTTACCCAATTCACTGTCAATAAAGTCCAAAAGCTTTGCGCCCACGCCTGTGGATGGAGTTTTCTTTTGCAGCGCAAGGATAAGGTTTTTTTCGTTTAAACCGGCAGTAGCCACCTTTTTCTTGCCAGCAACAATATCGGCTGCACGTAAAACATCTGTAAATCCTTTGGTAGGACTTGCACGTTGTTGGGATAACAACCAAGCCAAAGCGTATTCAGATGCATCTGCACCAAATAACGGGTCAAACTCATCATGGAGTTGTTGATACCAATTACGGGACTCTTTGATTTCTTCTTTGGACATCAAAGTTGTAACGCGATCTTTCCAGTCATCAATTGTAATTTTGCCAACAACCAACGGGTTTTTACCGTTTTCATCGGTAAACTTAACACGGGGATTGGTTGGTGCTCCCACGCCAGCAGGACGCTTTAAACGCCTTTGAACACGCTCTTGCGCCTCTTGTGGGGAAACATAAGACTCCAAAGGACTGACAGCTTCTTTTTTAATGGCCTTCTTAGATTCACCTGCGGTAGTGGCGGGAGCAGTGGCTTTGAGTTCGCCCGCTTCAATCTTGCCAAAGACATCCCTATAGGTTTGGAAACCCTGACCAGTCAAATAACTACGCAGTGCAGAGAAGAAGTTACGCAACTTGTTTAAAAGTGCAGTCAGCATCCCCGGAGGTGCTTTATTAACATCAAAGTCTGCAAACGCATCAGCAATAGCTTCTTCAATAAGATCCGCCTCAGACAAACCCTCTTTGCTTGCAATGCCGGGGGTTTTATAGGCATCGTAACGGCTCATGGTCTTACCATCTTCTGAACGGTAAGTCTTATTTTTTAGATACTTTTGTACCCATTCTGCATTAGCTTGACGGGTTAAAGCTTGCCATTGTTGGGGAGTAAAGAAGCCCAGTTCTTTTAAGGCATGGATAGCCTCATGGCGCAGGGTCTGAATAGGCTTGTCTGCGCTCAGTGCAATTTGAATCAACTTGGCTTGGTAAGAGCCTTCAGCGCCACCTTCAATGGCATCAACAATCTTAAGACCAACATCTTTCAGGCCAAACCGCTCCAGCATGGCTGGTAGGTCTTTTTTAAGCCGATCCAGCTTGGCTTGTTGCTCAGGCGTTGCCGCCGTCGCAGGAGCCGTTTTTACAGGCGCAGCAGCACGACGCTGAAGTTCTGCGTTTACACGCTTCTGCAACGCAGGCGAACGCTTCTTGGCCAGCTCCTGAAGGTCTGTGTCAGATAAATCCTCAAAGATAGCCTGTTCAGCTTCTTCACGGGTCTGTTTGACCGTCTGGATGCCTTTGCCTTTGCGTACCACGTAAGACTTAGGCTTAACTTTTGTAACGCCAATAGGAGCAACAGATAAGGGAGTCTGATAGGACTCTTTCCTAGCCTTTAACTCAGCAATACGGGGGAATCCTTCATCAGTTGCTTGTTGATAAGCATCCTGTGCAACTTTAAATTCTGGCGTACTGCGGTTACCTGCAAGGATAAGTTTCTGGACTTCCTTCTCAGCCTTACTTATCTTGGCTTCTTCCGCCTTAAGAGATTCATCAATGCTTTTAATCTCTTCTGCGGTTAGCTTGTTTAAACTTTCAACCTGCTGGTCAGCAGATTCTTTGGTTGTGTGTTCGTCCAAGATCTCATCGCCACGCCTAACTTCATAGGAGGTAGCTTGCTCTTGTTCAGCACCAACTTCTTCAGAAATGCCGTATCCAGTAGGTGTAGTACGTGAGGTAACACTAACTTTCTTGTTTTCAGCAACAACATCACCCTTGCGGGCGGCATCATTAATCAAAGCATTTACAGCAGAACCCTTGAGTCCCGTGGCTGTTTCTATTGCATTTGTAACATCTTTAAAACTTAACTCGTCTGCGCCAAGCTCATCCATCTTGGTGTTTAAACTGTCAATGGCCTGAGTAAACTGTTCTGGTGTGTAGTTTGTAGCGTTTAAACCTTCAGGCAGCGACTGCGTGGAGGTGAAACCGGGCAGTTTGTTTAAAGCAGTAACAGCCGCATGAAGCTGGGGCTGAGACATTTGAGCTGGATCATTGAGACCAGTTGTCCTAACAAGGAAGTCCTCAAAGCCCTGCGTACCTGTTTCAACGTTCTTGGCTTGAGCAACCTCAATGACCTGCGTAGGCGTGTAAACCTCGTTGGTGTAACCGGTCTTTGCTGCAATTATTGCGTTTAAACTCGCTGTCTCTGCTGCCTTGTCTTTACCCGGCAGCGCATCAACTACGTCATCTAAACTAAAAGAAGTTAGTGCTGGCTTACCTGTATCAACACGGTTTTGCTGAACAACTTTAAATAAATCTGCACCAAGATCGTCAATAGTTAACATGCCCAGCGGGTTCTGGGTCAGGTTTAATTCATCGTTAATCTTCTTTTGGTTGGCTGCAATCTCTTCTCTTTGTTTCTGCGCATATTCTTTTTGAGCTTCAAATTCATTTTGAACGTATTCTTGACGCAGTTCTCTGAGTTTTAAAGGAGAGGCAACAGCCCCCAGTGCTCCGCCAAGCACTGCTTCATTAATAACGTTAGCAATAACGCCCTTACTAAGATCTGTAGGTATGCCTGCCTGAGTAAGAGCTACGTTAGTTCCGGCTGTACTAACCCCGGCTTGCGCACCTTCTGGAATAGCTTCAGCCAGTGTGCTTTTAGTGATAGCTTCAAGAACAGATGGTTCAGGTAAAGTTTTAGGTTTGCCTGTAAATTCAAGAGGCTTCTTACCAATACGCCCAGCAAGACGTTCAACACCAATACCGCCTGCAACCGCACCAGCAGCACCGCCAGCAAGTTGACGTGGCAGATTCTCCATTGAATACTCTGCGGCTTTCTGAGCCAAGCGTTCTGCTTCCTCTTCAGGAATTTTTCTTTCCAACAGTTCTCTTTTAACTACCTCGTAATCCTGTCCTTTTTGACCACCAACACCCATGATTGCACCGACAGTGGCGGCAGGCATAGAAGAAGCAACTGCTTGTGCTGTCTTGGCAGAAACGCCTAAAGCGCCGATACGCGCAGCCGCCGCAGGTATTGCGGCTTGAGGCACAAGAAATGTAGCCGCTGCCATAGGAACAATAGATGCTCCCACTTGGAAGAGGCTTTGTAGAGGAGCTTCTGCGGCTCCACCTAGCAAGGCTTTGATCTCTTCTACTGTATTGCCTTCTGCGGCTTTCTTAATCTGTTCACGTCTACGAATCTCTTCTTGACGCTCGGGAGTCATGGCCTCAGCGGCTAGTTGCTGTAGTCCTGTAAGTTGCTTAGATACAACATTGCCTGCGCCAGCAATGTCGGTAATGGCCTGAGTAGCGCCAGCCAAACCTTGCCCAGTGGCAAGTGCTAAGTCTTTAAAAGAAAAAGGAGCCGATGTAACGGGTTTTGTTTCCTCTGACTTAGCCAGTTCATAGGCTTTAGCTACGGTATCAAAGTCGGGTGTGCCCCGTTTAGCTTGGTTTTGTACTATCCAAGCCGCATACTGATCGGCTGTAGCCATTAACGACCTCCGGAGATGATTGCATCAGCCTGACTACGAACGTTAGAAGATGTCGGGCCACCGGCAGATGGTAACGTATTAATGCCTTGACCGGCTACTCCGTATCGATCTTGCAATTCTTTAATTTTATTTGCATATTCGGCACGAATAGCTGCATTTTCAGGCTTATTCTTTCTATCAGCAAGCATACCTATGTACCTTAGATTAGTACCAAGTTTTTCTACAGCTTCATCATATGCCTTGCGGTTACGTACTCCCGCAGATTCCATTTGTCCAGCAGCCCCAATTTCTGCGGCTTTTTGCATAGCCTGCTCAAGAGTCATCTTCTTAGTTGGGTCTGCCGCCATCAAAGCTTTAGCACGACTCATCAAGTTATCACGATCCTGAGCGCCAATCTGAGCGGCACGGATGTTGGATTGACGATTCTTTTCATTCTCAACAGCTTGTGCGGCAATGCGTTTAGCTTCGTCATCAGAGGCGTTAACAGATTTAGCGGCATCAAATGCATTCTTAAATACTTCTTTGTAACGCTCTTGACCCACCTGATACATTTTTTCTTTTTGAACATACTCAGCTTCAGATTTCTTACCACCCAACTCAAGAATTTTGTCCATGAGAAGGTCTTGTTGAGAAAGACGTTCTTTTTGTAACGCTCTTTGACGAGAAGCACCAAGAGCGCCAGATTCAGCAGATGTACGACCGCCACCAATGGCGATCTGCTCTAAGTATTCCATCATTGCGTCATAGCCTGCTTTAGGAGCATTCAACTTTTGCTTGCGGGCTTCAAGTTCTGCGGCTGTGCGGTCATAGATTGAAAAATCGCGGTCGCCAACTTGTTGTTTAAACTTTGCCTGAGCCAAACGCTCTTGAACGTCAGGATCTAGATTCATCATGGTTGACAGTTTTTTGTAAGCAGCACTTTGCTCGGCAGGAAGAGCGGCAGCAATCCCGGGAGCTTCTGGTGCGTTTACACGAGGCTGCGCAGCAGGCTTCTCCCGAGGTGGAGGAGGCGTTCCGGGCTGTGACATAGATGCTGCATCTGCAACATTAAGTTGACTGCGAATGTTTGCCAATGGTGTGGCTTTTACTGCATCAGGTTTTGCAGGTGCATTAAGTGGCGCATTTGACATCTCTGTAAGCTTAGTTTCACCTTCTTTTTGACGTTCAGGAGAGCCAAAGAGATAGTTAAAAAAACTAGTTTTGCTACGAGCATCTAGCGCTTCCTGTTTGCGTTGCGCCATACGACGATCTTGTGCCGCTTTAATTTCATCTTTTTCACGAATGCGTTGTTTCATATCATCAAACGCTTGAGGTAATGCAGCAACATCTTGCACAAACTGACTACTTCCTGTGCCGTCAAATCCAATGATTCCGCCTTCAGCATAAGCTTCACCCACGTTAGTTCGTAGAGCATCAATGCCTTGAGGCTGCTCTTCAGGCTGTGGTGTGCCAAATGGCACAGTAGGAGGTTTTTGTTGTAAACGCTGTTGTTCACGAGCTTGTTCCATCATGCGAGACCGCAAAGCTTGCTGGGCTAATTGCTGAATATTTTGCGCTACGGTTGGCATGTTGGTTGGTATATTTAAAGCTTGCTGAATACCCATAGCATTACGACCTTTGGTAATGTCGTTTAAAGCAAGAAGTTGACGCAAATCTGAAGGAATCCCACCGCTTTGCTTTTTATCTTGATCAACCTTACGTGCTAAGGGCGCAGGATTGCCTTGATACGCAGATTTAATTTGGTTAACGGACGGTTGTGTAAACATTTATTTTCCCTAAAAGAGACCAAGATTTTTAAGCAATTGATTAACCGTTACTGCTCCTTGAGATGCTTTGGTCAGGGTGCTAGGCGCAGATAAATCATACGAAGTAGCTGAAATAGGCATACCTTGAAGCATGGACTGCTGAAACTGAAGCATCTTGTAAGGGTTTTCTCTAGCAGCTTCAAATGTTGCTTTGTCTGCTGCAATGCCTTCAGCTTCAATGCCACGTTGTTGCTGACCGGCTGCAAGTTGTTGCGCAAGATTAGCCAAACCAATTTGACTCTGTTGAGCACCTAATGCGCCCTGTGCTTGAGCAGCCTGTAGACCTGTCTGCAAACCTTGTAAACCAAAATTTTTCCCAAATTGCTTAGACTGCTCTGCCGCCTGCTGACCTGCAAGGCCATATTGAGCACCCAACTGAGCAGCACTCATGCCCTGCTGTGCGCCAAACTGAGCTTCTTGCATTTTTCGTGCTTGATCAGCATTAAATTGTTGCATCGCATTGTTGAATGCGGTGTTATAGCCCTGACCTGTGATGTTGGCTAAGTTTGTACCTAGATTACGTTGAGTTTCGGCATTTAAAATAGCCTGACGACCACCACCATATGCACCAGCTCTAGTCATTTGTGCATTGTTTAAATTCTGCGTAATTTCTGATTGCCGTCTTGCCTCAGCCAATTGAGGATCAAGTGAAGCCTTTAAATAAGGATTCATGTATGCCGTGGCTTGTGCAGCATCAAATGATGATGTTGTTGGGCTGTAAGCTGTGGGGGCAGTGTATTGATTGGTAAATGTTGTTGGACTATATGTTAAATCACTAGCCTTAGTAGCAATATTTCCAGCAGTTGTGGCCGCATCTCCAACAGATTTAGGTGTGGTTAATCCTGCCGCAGTATTAAACGCACCGGTCTGTAGGGGAGATTCTCCAGCAGTTAATGGCCCCATGTACTGTTGATATGGAGACTCAGCTAACGCTTGAGTCTTGCCAAGCATGTTAGCAATGTAATCGCCAGCAAAAGTATTAGGAGATGTTTCTGAGCCTGTAATACCAGCACTTGCGATCCCGGCTAAGTCTTTTGATGTATTTCCAGTTGTTCCGCCATTTACAAAACGTTTAACAGAACCGCCCGCTGCGTAAGCTTTTGCCAAACCACCGGGCATGAACTTATCGGGGTTAATTTGTTTGCCTTGTTGTTTATTGCCTGTGCGGGCTACGCGAATTCTGTCCATCATTTGATAAAGTTTTTTAGCCCCGGCATCAGAGTTGCCGTTACCCAAATGAGACACAACATCCGCAGGTACAACAAACTCGCCGTGACTAAGCGCAGCAGGTTGTTTCTTTCCAATTTTGGCGGGGATTTTGTCAGCCATACCATCGGTGTTTCCTTGTAAGTAACGACCTTTTGCCATGTTAATTTCTCCACCCCTTGCGAAGTCGTAGTCACCTAAACCAAAACTGAAGTCATCACCGCCGCCAAGTTCAAACTCACTTAGGTCTAAGTCGTTACTACCAAAATCAAACCCATCAAAGTCATAGCCACCGTAGTCGGTGTTAGACATGTCACCGGTGTAATCATAGTAACCATCATCATCGCCAGTAAAACTGCCAGTATTACTACCGCCAAGACTGCGAGTTAATACTTGATCTGCGTCGTTGTTAATTACAACATCTTCGCCCGTTACATATTCGTTATCTGTTTCCGCAGCTACACGAGCTAGTTCTGCATCAACTTCTTCATCAGATAGTATTTGTGCGGCAGGGTTTTCTTCGTTGGCTTTAACTTGATCATCAATTCCAAGAAATTCATTCGTGCCCATGTCATCAACAATTTCCTGAATACCCTCAGTTGTTCCATCGTCTGCAATTTTGTTTGTATCGGCAGTTCTACCAGCACCTACGCCAGAGCCTCCACCTCCACCGCCAGTCTTAGTGGGCGCGCCTGCGCCGCCTTTAATAGCCGCGTTTATAACACCAGCTAAGCCTGTGTTAGTTCCTGTACCGATTACATTTTTTGTTCCTGTTCCTGTTCCAATAATCTTATCAATAAGAGTTTTTAATCCGTCAGTGGTTTTATTGCCCGTGCCACCAAGAACTTGTTTTGCCAATGCAGCAAGGCCAGCGGTTTTTGCAATGTTACTTAATGCAGAACTT
>SXGQ01220269.1_pt1 | contig 10667 bp, 5 predicted proteins | sample 3178371 | NCBI WGS metagenome assembly SXGQ01 (sample SAMN11356859, study PRJNA531348) | freshwater metagenome | isolation source: freshwater sample F1-20 | place: China: Fuxian Lake, Yuxi | collected 2017-12-25 | reverse complement strand
TGCTACTTGGAGTGATTTCGATACCGCCCCGGTGACAAGTGTGTTCGGAAGAATAGGGGCTATTGTGGCTCAGTCGGGCGATTATACAACGACCCTTGTTACCGAGGGCACTAATTTATATTACACAGACGCACGTGCTCGTCAATCTGTAAGCTTAACTACAATAGGTAGTAGTGGTGCAGCGACATACGATAATACAACAGGTATATTTAATATTCCTGATTATACAGGATACTTTGCAGGATATGTTCCTTACACAGGTGCAACAGGGAATGTAAACCTTGGAGAGTGGGGAATAAGCGCAGGATATTTTCAAGCTGACCTTAGCCCAACTCAAGCAGGTGGTGTGGGCAGATTAATATGGAATAGTACTGATGGTACGCTAAACTTAGGTTTGGTTGGAGGAACTGTAACCTTAGACCTTGGTCAACAAGAATATGCAAGAGTAGTAAATGGAACAGGAGGCAATAGACTTAGAGCAAGTTATCAGGCTGTAAAAATTATTGGAGCACAAGGACAGCGTTTACAAGTAGGTCTTTCAAGAGCAGATAATGATGCCAATAGTAAAGACACACTTGGTCTTATTGCAGAAAATATAAATAGTAATCAAGAAGGATTTATTATTACTAATGGTCTTCTTGAGGAAATTGATACTACAGGTTCACTGCAAGGTGAGACTTGGGCTGATGGAGATACGTTATATCTATCAGGAACAACATTTGGTGCGATTACGAATGTAAAACCAATAGCACCTATTCATACGGTTATTATAGGTTTTGTTGCGTATGCTCATCAAAATCACGGAAAAATTTTTATTAAGGTTGATAATGGTTATGAGCTCGAGGAGCTGCACGATGTCAACCCACTTCCATACATAAACAATGGAGTGCTTTATCGTGATACCACATTAAACCTTTGGAGAAGTGCTACTATTGCCACTCTTCTTGGGTACACTCCGGCTAATCAAGCTATCACACTTACCATTAATGGTACAGGGTACGATCTGAGTGCGAATCGTACTTGGAGCGTAGGAACAGTTACATCAATTACTGCAGGTGCAGGTCTTGATGGTGGTACAATAACAGTATCAGGAACCATCAGCCACGCTGATACTTCTTCTCAGGCAAGTGTTGACAATAGTGGAGGTATAGTTATTCAAGACGTAACACTTGATACATTTGGTCACGTTACAGGACTTGCAAGCATTGATCTTGATGGACGATATGTTCCACTAACAAGAACACTTAATGGTCTTGCACTTTCTTCAAACCAAACTTTTGCTACCGGCACAACCGGTACAGACTTCAATATTGTAAGTGCAGGAACTGTACATACATTCAATATTCCTGATGCGTCAGGCTCTGCTCGTGGATTTTTATCTACAGGAGCTCAGACCATTGGAGGAGCAAAAACATTTACAAGCAGTATAACAACGCCATCTGTTTATCTGACCGCAATGGGTGCAGGAAGTGGAGCGTTATACTATAATACAGGAGAGAGCAGACTTACTCTTGCTAACTACAACGTAGGTGGTAAGGTAATGATTGAGGTAAATGGTGGTAACTATACTGCTTCGTTTAATTCTGATCTTAGCATACAACTTCTTGGGTATACTACTAACGGTATTTTAAGGACATCATCTTCAAATGGTACACTCGTAGTAGATACTACAGCATATACTCCTCAGAGCAGAACACTTACTATTAACGGTACTGCTTACGACTTGAGTGCTGATCGCACTTGGAGTGTTGGTACAGTCACCTCGGTTAATATGAGCGTGCCTACGGGCTTTGCAATTGGAGGTAATCCGATTACTACCAACGGAACACTTGCTCTCACATTCGCATCAGGGTATAGCCTTCCAACAAATGCTAAGCAAGCAAATTGGGATACTGCATACGATAATAGAATTACATCTCTTACAACAACCGGTACAAGTGGAGCAGCTACGCTGACTTCAAATGTGCTGAACATACCAATATATCAGGCTCAGGGTAGTTATATTACTTCACTTACAGGTGAAGCTACAGCAAGCGGTCCGGGCGCAGCAAGTGTCACGCTCAGTAACTCTGCTGTTATAGGCAAAGTTCTTACGGGTCTTACTGTTACAGGAACTACAATAGCTGCAACAGATAGCATCCTTACCGCTTTCGGTAAGTTGCAAGGGCAAATCAATTCATTAGTTGGCGGTCTTCAGTATCAAGGTACTTGGAACGCTAATACAAACAGTCCAACCATCACATCAGGCGTTGGTACTGAAGGATACTTCTACATTGTAAACGTAGCCGGTAATACCACAATTGATGGTGTATCGGGATGGCAAGTAGGGGATTGGATTGTATTTGATGGTACTGCTTGGCAGAAAGTTGATAACACCGACTCTGTTACTTCGGTAAACGGATTTACCGGTGCTGTTACTTTAACAACCACAAATATTTCTGAGGGCACAAACTTGTACTACTTGGATTCGAGAGCTCGTGCTGCTATTAGTTTGACAACAACAGGTAATAGCGGAGCAGCTACCTATAGTAATCTTACAGGAGTTCTTAATATTCCTCAGTATAGTATTGCAGGGCTTGGCGGTGTCCCTGACACTCGTTTGCTTACTATAAATGGTACGGCTTATGATCTAAGTGCAAATCGAACGTGGTCTGTAGGTACTGTAACAAGTATTGCTACATCAGGTCCTATCACAGGTGGAACCATTACAGGTAGCGGCACAATTGGCATCACTCAAGCTACAACTTCTACAAATGGATACCTTAGCTCAACAGATTGGAATACATTTAATAATAAGCAAAATGCCATTACCCTTACTACTACAGGTAATAATGGCTCAGCGACTTTAGTTGGTGCTACACTGAATATACCAAGCTATACGCTTAGCGGTCTTGGAGGCGTGCCCGACTCAAGAACACTGACTATTAATGGTACAAGCTACGACTTGTCTGTAAACAGGACTTGGTCAGTAGGTACTGTAACATCAATAACATTCACCGGACCGCTTACCGGGGGTACAATCACAGGATCAGGCACAGTAGGAATCACTCAGGCGAGTGGTTCAGCAAACGGATACCTGAGCTCTACCGATTGGACTACGTTCAATAACAAGCAGAACGCACTTACACTGACTACTTCAGGTACGTCAGGAGCAGCTACATTGGTGGGAGCTACTCTTAATATCCCTCAGTATCAGTCAGTGCTTACAAATCCTGTTACCGGAACGGGTACTTCAGGGTATCTGTCTAAGTTTACAGGATCAACAAGTATAGGCAATAGCCTTTTGTATGACAATGGGTCGGCTTTAGCAATGGGAACAACAAGCATTAATGCTTCAGCGTTGTTCCAATTGGATAGCACGACCAAGGGCTTCTTGCCTCCACGGATGACATCTGCTCAGCGGACAGCTATCTCAACGCCTGCTGAAGGCTTGGTAGTTTTCCAAACAGATGCGGTAATTGGTTTGTATATTTACGCTAACGGAACTTGGCGATCACTAACAATGGTATAAGATATGTCGAATTTAGCAACGATAGTAAACAACATATTGGCAGACAGTGGTATAGACGACATTAACGTAGTCGTTACCAATGGTTCGTACTCTAATCCTGCGTGGATAACTGCTCTGTCTTGGTCTAAAATTACAAGCACACCGACCACTCTTAGTGGATATGGCATCACTGATGCTGTTCCTGCAAACAGAACTATTACTATCAATGGCACTGCTCAAGATTTATCAGTTAACAGATCGTGGAGTGTAGGTACGGTTACGTCTGTTGATATGACTGTTCCCACCGGTTTTTCAATATCAGGTAGACCAATTACATCAAGTGGTACGTTAGCGCTTACATTTTCTGCCGGCTATTCTCTTCCAACTACAGCAGTTCAATCCAATTGGACTACAGCATATAATGATTCTATTGTATCTGCTGCGGTAAGTGGTACAACTACAAAGACGTTGACGCTTACTCAACAAGATGGCGGTACAATTACAGCAAGTTGGACAGACTATGACACAGCTCCTGTAACATCAGTTAATGCAGGGACAGGTATATCTGTAAACCAAACTACAGGTGCTGTTACTGTTACCAATACAGGTGTGTTGGTGAATGACATTACTTCAAGTAGTGGTCAGGGTAGATTTGGGGGATGGTATCAAGGTAATGGATATACAGGAGCTGCTCTTGAGGTAGGACTTTCAGGAGGAAATGGATATGTGATAACATACGATAGGAGTACATCTACTTATTTACCATTAATTTTCAATGGCTCCAATATATATCTTAATCCTGTTGGTGGAGGAGTATATATAAACACATCTCCTCTTATACGACAAGCAGCAGGAGTAGGTTGGCTAAGCGGCAACTATGCTTCGTCTGAAACAGCATCTACAACCGGAGCTATTTATTCTATTGGTGGTAGTTATTATCCAACTTCAACAACATTAAATACAATGTATGGAGTTGGGTATACACACTCTGCACAGGGTAGTATGCCATCGGGGGCGAGTGGATGGGGGTTTTATGTAAATGCTAATGGTACTGTTAGAGTTTGGCTTGGAGCTGACAATGGTAATATTATTGCCATAGGAGACATATACGCAAATACAAGTAGTATTGTAGCGACAAGAACTTGGGTAAACTCTCAAGGGTTTATTACCGGTGGTCCATATCTTCCTTTATCAGGAGGGACGCTTACCGGACCTGTTGCTCTTAATAATGCTGCCTATTTTAGAGGAGCTCCTTCTTATGGGTTTCGCTTTAATAACGATGCAGATACATTGAATAATATGACTCTTACCAATTCAAGTGGAAACTTGTTTGTGAGAGGTCAAGTTTATGTAGGAGGAAACGGATTTGATTCAGGTACACAAGTTGTTTACAATAGCGGCACTTGGGGTATTTCAATTACAGGCAATGCAGATACTGTTGACGGATACCACGCTACCAATGCTGCAAGTGGGCTTGCATATTATGCAAGCAACGGCTATCTATATGCTCCTGCTTGGATCAATGTTGACAACGGAGGTATATTCTCAAGTACAAATAGCGCACACTTTAGACCTAACCCGGGCAGCTATGGTCCTTGGTTAGTAACAGGATCACGTAATGGGTGGAGCGGTATTGAGTTTGAAAGCTTGAGTAATGGAAACGTAAACTTAATGGTTTCAACAAGCTCAAATGTTTCAGGATTCCATAATAACTCTTATGGATGGCAAATGAAATGGGAGGGTGGTTCATTGTATGTATTTAAAAACACATACGGTGGCGGTACACAAGCCACTGTACTTGACTCATCCAACTATAATTCATACGCACCAACTTTAACCGGTACAGGAGCAAGCGGTACTTGGGGGATTAATATTACGGGTAGTTCAGGCACAGCAGGCTCAACTCAAACTCTTGCTTTAACATCATTGGGTAATGGTTCCGTGAATGTTAACAATCCAAATACTGCTGTTTATAGAACAGAAAACGGATCGGGTGCTGCATTATCGTATTCTCCTGTTTTGCACGTTGGTGGTGGAGATACTATGTGGCAGGTTCAGGGAACTTATGGAACATCAGGGAATGGTACGTTTTACTTCAGACAAGGATATAATGGTAGTTGGGGGAATTGGCTAACAATGCTTTCTTCTGCTAACTATAGCAGTTATGCTCTTCCACTTACCGGTGGTACGCTAAGTGGAACTCTTACTATAGGTGGTGCTGTAGGTTCTTATATATGGAATGACGGAAGTGGTACTTACATAGAAGCGTATGGTAATAGTACAGCAACAAGAAAGATAAGAATACAGTCGGCAAATTCAGCAGCAACTGCTTATGCTCAATGGTTTGCAGATGGAGGTAATTTACAAATTTATGGAGCTGTATCAGACAATGTAAACTTCTTAATAAACAGTAGTACTGTTTATTTAAGGTATAATGGAGCTGATAAGTTTTGGACAGGTTCTGATGGAACAAGAAACAATGGATGGTTGTATTTCCAAACCAATGGAAATGGTATACACTATCCAAATATGAACTCGCATTTTTATATGCCCGGTGGTAATTATTGGCATATAAATCCAACTGAAAATTCAACTTATGGTGCATTAATTTTATATAGTAACTACAATGGCACTGCAGGTGGGGCTACATATAGAAAAGGTTATTTATACTATGACACTAATGGATTTGGATTATTAGGAGGTGGTGATGGTAATTGGGCTATTAATATAAATACAACTACTTCTAAGTATGTAACGATTGGTGGTGATCAAAGTGCTAATGCCTATAATACCAATACAGGAGTTCGCTTAATGTTTGGAGGTGGCAACTCAGATGCTCAACAAAACTATTACATAGGTACTAACTTAAATAACTATGGTGGTAACTACAATAAACTTGACATAGCTTGGCATACCGGTATTCGTATAGGTGCTCAAACGGGGTATGGTGGTATTAGAATGTATGCTGATGAAGACTTTAGTAGTCTAATATTTTCAGTAGGTGAAGGTGATAGTAATGTAAGAGTTGCTAATAACCTTTATATGGGTGGCAATATTGTTGCTACTCAATCTTGGGTAAACTCTCAAGGTTTTGCTACCGGTGGACCATTTGTTCCTGCAAGAGGTGTAACAAATTGGAATGACAACACAGTCATTAACAATGTGGTTGGAATGTTGGGTTGGAAAAACTATGGTGGTAATCACGTAATATTTGACGCTTCTGCAAGCACTGCTCCAAATGGAGTTGCAATTAGCAATACAGATGCTCAAAATGCTTGGAGTGGTACTTATCCAACATTGATGGGGTGGAATGGTAGTAATACTTATGGTGTTCGTGTAGATAGAGCAAGACTTGCTGACACAGCAAGTAATGCAAATACATTAGGTGGATACGCACTTGGTAATACAACAAACACTGTTGCCTATTGGAGCAGTACAAGAAATCTTTATGTAAATAATCCTGAAGCATATAGTGGTGAGGTTAGATTAGGAGCTGCTTGGGATCGTGGTGGAGTATATGCTCAAAACATTCTATCCCTTTCTACAAGCTCAACTGAAATACACTTTGTATTTAGCAACGCTACCAAAGCATACTTTAATAACTCAGGTAACTTATGGATAGGTCAGGGTACGGGAGCATCATCCATATATATGGGAGATAGTGATGAAGGTCAAAGAGAGATTCACTGTAACTCAAATAGAATAGGGTTCCTTAATTCATCAGGGTCTTGGGGTTCTTGGTGTGAAGATAATGGCTCTTGGTATTCAGCAGTTGGAGTATGGGCTCCTGCGTTTTACGATTCAGACAATGATGGGTATTATGCAAACTTTGCCAATAGTTCTTTTTCTGCTGTATTCAGTGGTACAATAAGATTAGACAGTGGTGCGTTTGGAACCAACTCAAGAGCAGGCGGTTCTCAGGCTACAATATCAAGGACATTTGCTCCGCAAGGTGCGTCTTTTGGATGGAATAACGGAGGCGTTACTGCTGCCATTAAGATTAGACTTCCGATAAGAGGCAATGACTGTATGTGGTCTATGAAGGTGAGAATCTATAATTATGCTAATGATTCTACTTCTGAGTATACTATTGGTAACTATTCTTACGCAGCAGGAGCTTATCATAGAGGAGCTTATTATATGGGTGGCACAGGCTCTACCCCACAAACGGTAAGGTTTGGTAATGATGGTTCTTATGACTGCGTATGGATTGGTGAGACATCTACTTATTGGTCATATCCTCAAGTGTCTGTTATGGACTTTCAAGGAGGGTATGTTAGATGTGATGTTAATACAGTTTCAAATAATTGGGACATATCTTTTGTTACATCATTTAATACTGTAGCAGATTCTGTTACACCAAGTATTAGATTTAGCAATGTATATGCACCCATCTACTATGACATAGATAATACGAACTATTACTTAGACCCTGCAAGTACGTCTGTATTAAATACGGTAAACCTTGGCACAGCATATATATCAGGAAGCTTAAGAAATAATGGAGATGTATCTGATGATGATACGTTTGGTCTTTATTGGTCATCAAGTGGGTCAGATGCTTACGCTATATATAGAGAGCCGGGGGCTTGGAATTGGCCCTATCCCGATTTGCGTATTGCTTTTCATACAGGTATTAAGTTTGGAGCAAATGCTTCTTACAAGGGTATGAATTTTTATACCGACTATAATATGGCTACTCTTGTATTATCAGTTAACAATGCTGACTATAATACAGGAGGTATATATGTTCACGGTAGTGCATACGCAACAGCTTACTATGAAATATCAGATGCTCGTACAAAAACAATACTTGAAGATAACTCTCGAGTAAAAGGCATTGAGTTGATCAAGCCTAAGCTATACGAGAAAGATGGAAAGATGGAGTTTGGATATATTGCTCAAGATTTCTTGGACATTATGCCATACGCCATAAACAATGATAATGTAGACGAGCTTTACAGTCTTGTATACCGTGAAGTGCACACGGCAAAAATTGCATACCTCGAAGATTCAATTGAAGAAATTAAAGCAAAAATTTTATATTTAGAAAATCAATTAAAAACAAAACAATGAAAACAATCAGCCCCGTAACCGTTTGGTTTAATGGTCAAGAAGTACAAGCTACTGTTCTTGGCGCAAGTTGTATGAATGACAACCTGTTGAATATGGCAACATTCAACTATCAGCTTTATCAAGAAGTTGAGTCACCTTTGCCTCCTACTCCCGGTGGTATTGTAAATGTAGTTAACTCAAGTCTTACTATGACAGGAGAAGCTTACACAAATTGGGATACCAATGACTATGCTTACAATTGGATTGCTGAGCAGCTTAACCTTACCATCACAGGTGAGTGGGTTCCTCCAACTCCTGTTCCTCCTACACCTGTAACACTTCCTACTGAGTAATATATGCCTTGGAGTACATTAGCTAACAATCAGACTATATCATTTGCTAATCTGCAAAATGCTATCAACACGGGGGTGTTTCAGCAAAAAGCATCAATCCCTGCTGAGAGCAATGAGCAGATAACAAAGGCTGACGCTAATACCTATGTTACACTTAACACGGGTTATGCGCCTTATGCAAATAAGGCAAGCAATCAGCTTGTGGTTAAGTCTGATTTGCAGTCAGGCATAAGTGCTCCGTACGAATGGACTTTTTGGTATCAAGGGTGTTGTTCAGGTTGTATTGATCCTGAGGTAAGATTACAGGGAAAGAATGGATACATAAGAGCAGGTGACTTAAAGATTGGAGATGAGGTTGAGTCAGACTTGGGGTATGGTGTTGTTTCGTACATTGAGTATAAGCAGCAGCCCAAGTTCTTTGTCGCAACAGCTAACCGTATTGCTCCTGTTTCTGACACCCATCAGTTTATTGATGGAGAAGGTAATATCGTATTGGCTTCAGAATTGACCATTGGGTCTCTTGTTAATACCGATGAAGGTATTGAGGAGATAACCTCTATAGGTGAACCAATTGTCGGAGAGGTGATTGATATTACTGTAGAAGGAACTCATCAGTATTACGCTAATGGATTTCTTTCTCACAATAAGCCGTGCTTTAGTTATGCAGGTTGGGCAACATCAAGTGAGGCGTGTACCTATTGGGGTACAGTTTCTTGGAGTTTATGGTCTGTTGATAATCCTATTGTAGCCGGATCAAAACTGTATGGTTCTTCTACAGGTGGTGCAGCTCCTCCAATATGCGCAGGGTATCCGTATTTGTTTTCAAACTATTTGAATAAGTGGATACAGGTTACTCAGGCAGCTCCTGAATATGACTTTGATGTAATAGCTATAAATAATTGCCCGTATAATGTGACTATAAATTGGTATATCCCATACTTTATGACTTGCTATCAATACTACACATTTACTTCTGCAGCTAACTATACTTTAGATGTAAGTATTGAGGTTGATGTAAATTGGTATGGAGACTTAGGTGGGTATGTTTATGGATATATACAGATACCTGTTAACACAAGCTGTAATACCACAACGGTATATAGTTCGGGAAATATTAATTGTTTGGGCGAAAACATAAGCAATTCGACTATTTCATTCTTCCCAACTTCTTCATCAACGCAAAATTATGTAGTAGGTGCTTATTACCCAATAGGAATGTCACCTTGTTAAAATTAAATCAAATGATAAATTATTATTTAAGACCCGACAAAGCGCACATCAGAATTGATGATGAAAACAAAGTAGCTACAAACGTACTCACACTTGGAGACCATAAGTTTATTGGGCATATCACCAATTCTGATTATGTAGACAATATGATTGGTATGATTGATAAGCTAACCCCAATTGATCAAGCTACATTTGAGGCTGAGCTTCAAGAAGCAAAAAATATTTTAATAAACGTGTAATATGCCAAACATTAATTCCTATGCAACAGACAACAACGTAACGTACAATGACAAGCTCATTGGCACTGATGCTGAAGATCAAAACAAAACCAAGAACTTTACAGTAGGCGACATTCTCGCTCTGCCTCTTCCTAACGTGCCTGTATATCCAAACAATGCTGCTGCTATTGCAGGTGGGTTGGTTGTAGGTCGAGTATACCGTATTACCGGCACAGGGCAGTTGGGTGTAGTGTACTAATAATTCTTCTAATGAAATTAAATTTAATTAAATATGGACATAAGGAAAATATCGGTAGGACC
>SXGQ01179773.1_pt1 | contig 10667 bp, 5 predicted proteins | sample 3178371 | NCBI WGS metagenome assembly SXGQ01 (sample SAMN11356859, study PRJNA531348) | freshwater metagenome | isolation source: freshwater sample F1-20 | place: China: Fuxian Lake, Yuxi | collected 2017-12-25 | reverse complement strand
CTCAGTACAAAAACATCACGTAGAACAACTACCTGAGATTAGAAAACCTAATCAAGAAAGAGGAAGAAGATGGTTGGTTGCTGACTCTATTGAAGGATGGGCAGATGCCGTTAAGGTTCTTATCAAATCTTACTTCTTCGGTGGTTCAAAAATCGAATTTGATTTTTCAGATATCAGACCAAAAGGAGCACGTCTTGTAACATCAGGTGGTAAAGCACCTGGTCCTCAACCTTTGAAAGAATGTTTAATCAAACTTGAAGGTATTTTGGAATCAAAAGAAGATGGTGAAAAACTCAGACCTATCGAAGTTCATGATATGGTTTGTCACATTGCAGACGCAGTTCTAGCAGGTGGTATTAGAAGAGCGGCTCTTATCTCTTTATTCTCAGCATCTGATGATGAGATGATTGGTTGTAAGAGTGGTGCTTGGTGGGAAACAAATCCACAAAGAGGAAGAGCTAACAACTCTGTAACTCTATTGAGACACAAGATCGATAAAGATTACTTTATGGATCTGTGGAAAAGAATCGAAGCAAGTGGTGCTGGTGAACCTGGTATCTACTTGAGTAATGACAAAGATTGGGGAACCAACCCTTGTTGTGAAATTGCACTTCGTCCTTTCCAATTCTGTAACCTTACAGAAGTGAACGTATCTAATGTGGTATCTCAAGAAGACTACGAAGCAAGAGTAAAAGCTGCGGCGTTCATCGGAACACTTCAGGCAGGTTACACAGACTTCCACTATCTAAGACCAATTTGGCAAAGAACAACAGAGAAAGATGCTCTTGTTGGTATCTCAATGACAGGTATCGGATCAGGTGCAGTTCTTGGTTTGAATATGAAAGCAGCAGCTAAAGTTGTTAAAGAAGAGAACGAAAGAGTTGCAACTGTTCTTGGTATCAATAAAGCGGCAAGATGTACAACTGTAAAACCAGCAGGTACAACTTCACTTACATTGGGTACATCATCAGGAATCCACGCATGGCATAATGATTACTACATCAGAAGAGTTAGAGTAGGTAAGAATGAAGCAATTTATACTCACCTAAAGAATAACCATCCTGAATTGATTGAGGATGAATATTTCAGACCACACGACACTGCGGTAATCGGAATCCCTCAAAAAGCACCCGAAGGATCAATCTTAAGAAACGAATCACCAATTCAATTATTGGAGAGAGTTAAGAAGGTACATCTCGAGTGGGTGAAAGGTGGACACAGAACAGGAAGTAACACTCACAACGTATCGGCAACAATCTCAATCAGAGAACACGAGTGGCCAGCGGTAGGTGAGTGGATGTGGGAAAACAGAGATCACTATAACGGTCTATCTGTTTTACCTTACGATGGTGGAACATACATCCAAGCTCCGTTCGAGGATTGCACTAAAGAAAAATATGAAGAGTTGATGGAAACTCTCAAAGACGTTGACCTCTCAAAGATTGTTGAGGCCGACGATAACACAGACCTATCAGGCGAAGTTGCTTGTGCAGGAGGCGCTTGTGAAATAGTAATGGCATAATGTCCAAAGAAATAAAGAACACCAGTCAAGGGGAGAAGAAACAACTTCTCCCTTCTGATTTTTATATGGAAAACGGTCGTAAAGTTATGACCGAACAATTTCATATAAGAAGAGGATTTTGTTGTGGTAACGGATGTAGGCACTGTTGTTTTTTACCCGAACATACTAAAGGGACAACCACTTTGAAATTTGAAGTTAAAAAAAATGATTTTTTGATTGAGGAAAATATTTATAATAAATAACATTTGAACCACAACATAACTCATGAAATCAAAAGATTTAACAAATATCAAATTTAATAAATTAACCGCAATCAAAATTGTAGAAAAACCTGAAAATATAAAAAGTAATCAAAGGAGTAGTTGGTGGTTATGTAAATGCGAATGTGGTAATGATAAAATAGTTCGTTCTACTGAACTATTACGAGGAGATACTAAATCTTGTGGTTGTAATAACAGGTATGAAAATTCATGTCACTATAAAGGGGTTGGAAAACTTGCTCAATCTAAATTTTCACACATAAAATATGGAGCGTTGAAAAGAAACTTAGAATTTACAATATCAATAGAGTATGCTTGGCGATTATTTGTCGAACAGAATGGTAAGTGTTTCTATACAAATAAAGATATTGAACTTAGAACAAGAAATTCGGGAGACATGACCGCTTCATTAGACAGAATCGACTCATCATTAGGATACATTCAAGGTAATGTTGTTTGGGTTCATAAAGACATCAACATAATGAAAAATAAATTTTCTCACACATATTTTTTAGGTCTTTGTGAATTGGTTGTAAGTAATCTTCGTCTCTATGAACCTAAACACGTAAGGGGTACTATTACTTTAATTGAAAAATAATCCAAGTATATTTATCACTATATGGGAGACGGTACTACATATGGTATAAATTTTCCTTTTCGTGATTCAGTTAGAGGTGACTACTTAGATTTGACTAATACTGCAAATCAAGAAATAAGAGCGGATCTTATTAATCTTCTGTTGACAAGAAAAGGGGCAAGATATTTTCTACCTGACTTTGGAACGAGGTTGTATGAATACATTTTCGAACCTATGGATGGTCTGACTTTTGATGCGATTGAATCAGACATAAGGGCGAATGTTGAGAAGTATATTCCAAACTTGTTGCTTAATAGAATTACAATCGAACCATTAGATCCAAAAGAGGAGTCACCCGATCAGTTGGAGGTAAACTCTCAGACATCTCAAATTTACAGGTACCCTGGTAAAGGAACTGCAGAATATACTGCGAAAATAAAAATAGAGTACTCAATCCAAGATTCGACTTTTGCGACCAGTGATTTTGTAATCATCAATATTTAAGATAAATGGCTAATCGTAAAATTTCATATACAACCAGAGACTTCGAAGGTATAAGGGAAGAACTCATACAATATGTTCGAACTTATTACCCTGAACTAATACAGAACTTCAATGACGCTTCTGTATTTTCAGTATTCTTAGATTTGAACGCAGCCGTAGCCGACAACTTACACTATCATATTGATAGAAGTATACAAGAGACCGTATTACAATATGCACAACAGAGGTCTTCAATTTATAATATCGCCAGAACTTATGGTCTCAAAATACCGGGACAGAGACCATCTGTTGCTCTTGTAGATTTTTCTATTACAGTTCCAGCATTTGGAGACAAAGAAGATGAAAGATATTTGGGACAACTCAGAAGAGGATCTCAAGTTGTAGGTGCAGGACAAGTTTTTGAGAATGTTGAAGATATTGATTTTGCTTCACCATATAATTCACAAGGATTTCCAAACAGACTTAAGATTCCAAATTTCGACTCAAGTAATAGAATTGTTAATTATACAATAACCAAAAGAGAGGTCGTAGTTAACGGTATTACCAAAGTCTTCAAGAGAGTTATTGGACCAGCCGATGTAAGACCATTTCTAGAGTTATTCCTACCTGAGAAAAACGTTCTTGGGGTTACAAGTGTACTTCTCAAAGACGGAACAAGTTATACAACAGTACCAACAGTTAATGAATTCTTAGGGGTAGATAATAGATGGTACGAAGTAGATGCTTTGGCTGAGGATAGAATCTTTGTTGAAGATCCTACCAAAGTGTCCGATCAGCCTGGAATTAAAGTTGGTAAGTATATCCAAACAAATGACAGATTCATTACAGAATATACACCTGAAGGATTTTTGAAGATGACATTCGGGGGTGGTACAAATACATCACAAGACGCCTTGAATCAATTCACAACTTTAGGAGTTCCGTTGAATTTACAACTGTATCAAAACAATATGTCTTTGGGTTCTGCTTTGAAGGCTAACACAACTTTGTTTGTTCAATATAGAACAGGTGGTGGTTTATCTACAAACTTAGGTACGAACGTTATCAATCAGGTTGGAACCGTAAGTTTCTTTGTGAACGGTCCTTCAGATAATATTAACCAACAAGTAACAAGTTCACTTAGATGTAATAACGTTACAGCAGCGATTGGTGGAGCAGGACAACCTTCAGTTGAGGAGACAAGAAACTACGTAGCTTTCAACTTCTCCTCACAAAACAGAGCGGTTACGGTTAACGATTACGAAGCGTTAATAAGAAAGATGCCATCTCAATTCGGAGCACCTGCAAAAGTTGCAATCACAGAGAACAACAACAAAATCAACGTTCAGATATTATCATATGACACTACAGGTAAGTTGACTTCAATAGTTTCAAACACCTTGAAACAAAACTTAGCAAATTATCTATCAAACTATAGAATGATGAACGACTACATTTCTATTGAAACTGCAGAAGTTATCGATCTAAGTTTAGATATTTCAGTTGTCTTAGATGCCACACAAAACCAAGGACAAGTTATTACTAATATCATTAATAAGGTTTCAACTTTTTTAGATCCACAAATCAGGAATTTAGGTCAAAACATATACATTTCACAATTGAACAGTTTGATTCAAGATGAGAACGGTGTTATAACTGTGACAGCCATCGACGTATTCAATGAGGTAGGAGGACAATATTCAGGGTTCCAAACTTCAATGGCATATTCAAACGATGTTACAAGACAGATAAGACCTGTAGATGATACCATTTTTGCACAACCAAATCAGGTATATCAAATTAGATATCCAAACAAAGATATCAGAGTGAAAGTGAAGAACTTCCAAAACGTTCAGTTCTCTTAAGTTTATTATCGGTCCAAGTAGATTATCATTACAATGTACGCCATTTCCTTAGAAAATGGGGGTTAAACTATTTATCAAAAAAGTCACTGAATGACCAATTCTTATAGAATTAAAACTCAAATCGGAGAAGATCAAACGTTAAATGTTCAGATCGATCAGGAGTTCGATTTTTTAGAGATCCTCTCGATGAAGATACAAAGTGAGGACATCTATACAAGAAATTGTGCTGATTATGGTGTTGTGGTCGGACGTGTGGTTGCAAACGGAGGGTACGGTGTCCCTAACGTTAAAGTATCGGTATTCGTACCAATTCAGGAAGAGGATGTCAATAATGATGTCATTTCCTCAATATACCCATATCAATCAACCAATCAAAAAAACGAAGATGGATACAGATATAATCTGTTACCATATGAAAAATCATATTCAACCCATATTCCTACAGGAACATTTCCTTCAAGAAATGATGTTCTCACGAACCCAACAGTAATGCAAATTTATGACAAGTATTACAAGTATACTGTCAGAACGAACGAGAGTGGGGATTATATGATTATGGGGGTACCATTAGGTAATCAGACCGTATTCATGGATTGTGACTTGTCAGACATAGGAGAATTCAGTCTTACACCACAGGATCTTATAAGAATGGGAATTGCAAACGAGACCCAACTTAATGGAAACCAATTTGCTTCTTCACCCAACTTAGCATCTCTTCCACAGATTATATCACTACAAGCCAACATAGACGTTTCACCACTTTGGGGGCAACCTGAGGTTTGTCAGATAGCCATTAATAGAGTAGATTTTGATCTAAGAGAACAAGCAAATATCGATATCCAACCGACAGCAGTTTTCATGGGTTCAGTAATTTCTGCGAGTGATAGAAGAGTCCTGAGAAAAAATTGTAGACCTTCAACTGAGGCGGGTAATCTTTGTGATTTGGTATCGGGACCTGGTGAAATATTATGTATTCGTCAGACTGTTGGTCAGGATTCCAATGGACGACCAGGTTTAGAAGTTTATGAATTTGATGGTGGAGCCAAAGTAATTGATGGAGACGGCACATTTCTTGTGGATGTACCTATGAATTTGGACTATGTTGTTACAAATGAGTTTGGAGAAAAAACGATATCATTAGATCCAAATGTGGGTATACCAACAAAAGGAAAATATAGATTCAAAATCAAGTGGGAGCAAGAAGATGATTTAGGTAAACAAGTAAAAAGAGCCTATTATCTAGTCCCCAATATCAGGGAATACGGTTGGACAAGTGCTGCTGTCGATCCTGCGGATTTTTCAGATCCAAAGAGTCCGATTTATACACCAAATTATAGTGCGGTAACACAGTGGCAACAGTTTCAGAAATCATACTCATTCTCATTGGATTGGAATGACTATGCTAACCCACAAACAGCAATTAATTGCGAAGACACGTTCTATCAATTCGGTTATAACAAAGTTTATACTGTATCACAGTTTATAGATGGTTATCACAATGGAGCAAACCGAGGAAGGTTTATCGGTATCAAAGAAATATTAGACTCGACCTGTGACTCGACGAATAATAGGTTTCCAACCAATGATGGGGTGAAAAACTTCGATTTGATTTTTATCATTTTCAATTTTTTCTTTTCTTTCATAACCCTATTACTAGTACCATTAATGGTGGTAGTCCATATTTTGGCTTTCCTATGGCCGATTTTGAAAATATTAATCACTTTCGTATACGGAACTTTAGCGACCTTTGTTTATATCCTCTGTAAAATAGTTGATGCGATTCCGTTCGTTGACGTAAATTGTCAAAAACCGCCTTCTTTCAGAGATATATTCACTTCTTTAGGTAACCCTTTCAAGAATATCTCTTTACCAACAATAATTTATCCTGACTGTGAACTATGTAGTTGTAAAGAAGAAAGTCCGGAAGAAAATGCCAGTGCCGCGGCATTTATTCAAGAGTCTTTGAAAACAACATCTTTAACCCTTTTAGTTGATTCACCGAACCCTGTTTCGTATGGTAATATGTTCGACGAACAATATTGTCAAGATGACCCATGGTTCAAATATTTTTCAACAACATTTTTCAGTGCTGAAGATCAGGGCAATGCTTGTAGGAGACAGACTGTAGAAAATCCTATGGCAGCGCAACAACAAAACCTCCAAAGAATAATTGCGGGAAACAATCAAGGTATTGTAGGACAGAGAACACCTGCAACTATATGGATGCCAGTTGGAGATCAAACTAACCGACCTGTCGCCTCGATGGACTTAACGCTTTCTGAAAGATTGAATTTATTCAATATGAAGGCTAATTATTTCAATTATACAGGAGGTTGGAATCAAGTGAGGACATATGTTGCGTCTGATATAAGTGCGAATTCAGGTTTGTATCATTATGATAATACAATTACCATACTTTGTGATCCCGCTTCAGCCGAAGAGTTTGTAACAGGTAGGATGATGACCTTTCAAAACCCATTCAATTCATTAGATCCTAACACGAGTCAAGCCGCAACGAACTTCTCAGGATTTAGCTCATCAACGGGATATGCTAAAAATCTAAGATCAATAACAGTTAATTACGCGAACCCTGATTTTCCAGACCAATTATTGAATCAACAATACATTGTTAACCAAAGTGCAGACACAATTCAAAATTGTTGGGTAGGAAGTGTTTCAACTATAGAGGACGGTGAATTTTGGTACTATACGGATTGTAATGGTGTTTATCATTCGGGAAATACACCTACTGCCGGATCAATTTGTGTAAATGATTTATTCCCATATGAAGGGGTTACTATTACAACAGCAACGTGTGCACAACCGAAATACTTGATGTATGTGAAAGCCAAGTCCGACTGTGAGTATTTTCAGGTTATAACCGCGATGACTTATCAAAACTTCGCAACCCTGAATCCAGTATATTCAGGTCAGAGAAGTCTTAATGAAAGATATATTGGTGGTTCGATGTACACATGGGAGGAACATCATGTTAAAACAGGATTTCTTGGTTTTGGACAAGGTGCAAAAACATGGTTACCAAACAACGTAACGAGACCATATTTTGACATACCTGACAACAAAGAGGTTATGGTTGTAATTCTACAAAGAGGGGTTGATCCTAATAGTACAAGACAAACGACTACCGTAGATATATCCCGAATATGTGGTCAACCTTATGGAACTGTACAAGTAACATCGAAATATAAATTGAATGTTCCTATACAACCTGGGCTTGTTTTACCAAGACACGATCAATATTCCTCAAATGAAAGTAATCCTATTTTCTTTGATTCATACATTTTTGACACAGGATTAAATTATTCGGGTTATGCCACAAATATGCATACAAATTATTCTTCTTTGGATTCAACCCAAGTCGGTAACAATGGTTTTCAGGTATCTCCAAACAATACATATTCCATTTTGAGTCCTTCAAAAATCGATATTAACTCAGGAAGTAATGGGGCGTATGTGAAGGCCAACACATCTGTTAATATTTTCGGGATGTCTGAATATCCAATTGTAAGTTCACAACCAAACTACAGAACTATCTTTGTTACAGATTGGAATCCATATTGGATAATTTTTGGTTCTTATTATAATAGACAACCATGGTCGCAAGGGAAAAAAATGAATGGTTATTGGAATGATGAGTACGTGGAGGGAGGATCATATTTCTTTGCTTCTGTCGGGGGAAGTTTGGAGGAAGGTTTGGCATCTCTGAGATATGATAGATACGTTTATTTCTCACCGGTCTATTCAACAGCCACAACAATGAACATTCAGGCAAATACTCAAAAAATTGTGATGAGAACAGATAGACTTCCAACATCTACATCAAGATCTGGATATCTGAATAATACATACCTGTTACATCAAAATACGAATTTTGCGTTTTATTTTATATCTGATGAAGGTATAGTAGAGTCTTACGATACTGAAGGATCATCGTTTTTAATAAATGACGCGGCTGAGGAATTAAGCGGATACGAAGAACAATTTGCTAGTACCTTCAGTTGCCAAGGATTAGTACCGTTGAAATGCTATTCAGGTGATTCTGAAAGTTTTGGTGTTTATCCTAAAACAGATAATTGTTACAAGAAAACTGTAATTAAAGGTGGTTGTTATGTTTTTGTTAGCAAGGTTATCTTATCTCTTCCGAATGATTTCAAACAACTTGCGGAATTCAAAGCTAGAACAAGAATAAATTTTGCGGCTTGTAGGGGTGTTTTTGGACATACTTTCATCAATAACTGGGTCAATGGTGTATTATATCATTTTCCATTCAGAAATTTAAGATTCTATAAGTCACCCACTGACCCCGTAGATCCAAATGGTCCTTATAATGAGTATTGCAATGATGTTGTTTTATTACATAATCAAACTAATAATTTCTACTACCGATCATCACCATACACAGGATCGAATTTCGTTGGTAAACAAAGCACGGGTGGAAGAGCTAGAAACGAAAAAGAAATCTTATTCCCTACAACAATTATGGACATGGGACCAAGAGACGCTTTCACTCAAGAAGTAACCCTGAACGCAGATTTCTACGGGTACAATATTAATAAAATACCTACTACATCATTTAACGACCCACAAGACATATTGAGTCTGTTTATCCTCTCGAGACAAGTAAATTCCAGTTGGTTAGCCAATATCATTGGTCTTGGAGATGGATCAGTAAATTCTTTCTTCAGTAGAGTCAAGTCAAAAATTGATGGTGACTATGCTCAAATGATTTCTATAAATTCTGAGTTAGGTGTTCAAGAATTCAATTTCGAAGCTTACACTGCTCAATCAGGTACGAATGTTAACAACCCATTCTATGTGGGTGAGGACAGAAGTAAAAATCCTGTCATGGGAATATTCTTCTCTTCTGAAACACAAACACGTGATTTAGTATCTCCGAGAAGATTGATTAGGAATGATAACGTTGACTACAATAATGCAATTTATGATTACTTGGGAAGTAACTCACAATTAATACCATACTATTCTTGGACAACCAAAGATAGTAATTCAATTTTCGGTACAGAAAAAAACGAGTGGAAAACAAATACAATACAGAAAGGCTATTATCAAAGATTTAATAGAACCGATATTAATTCAAATTATTTTATGGGTGAGAATCCTAAGGCCGATTTCATGAGGGGATACATCTACAATAGAAGTAACGTATTGTTCCAACCTGGTACATTAGCGGAGGCATATCAATTTGAAGGTGATAAAAATACAAGTGATTCACCGAGTTATGATCCGGTAAACTTAAACACATATTTCACTGTAGGACTACCTTATCATTTTTACTTTGGTTTATCTGTAGGTAAGTCTTCTATGAATAGATTTATAAAAAAATATGTTGCAACTGAATGATGGGACCAACAACGATAGTACCAAGTAGACTGAGATTCAAATCAGCACCCACTGTAGACCAAAGTCTTCAAGTATCTTTCGATGCGAAAGAGAATGAATTGACGGAATATGATCGTGTTGCTTCAGTGAATTTGGCAGTTTTATTTAATGATGAAAGACAATCTTCGAATACTTTTAGACCTACGTTCAAAGTGAGTCCAATTTATGAAAATGCATACACAGGAACTACAGAATATATCCCTTTTTTATACAACTTATATTATGTGGATACACAAAGATCACTATTGAGTGGGATATGGAGAGGATTTCCACAATATTATGAATTTGAATTTTTCAGACCGAACATACAAGACCAACATATAACATATGTTGCTAAAAGTGCGTACACTTACAACTGGTCTTATTATTTGAGTTTACCCGATAGTAATAACTTTACGAGGGAAATGTTTTGGACAGACGGTATCAATAGTTTAAATTGGTTGTCAGGTGATGGAATACCTTTTGTGGTAAAGAAATTACAGTTCGGTGGAACAAATTATATTTCTTTTGTTTGTATCGCGGAACACAACCTACAAATT
>SXGQ01320220.1_pt1 | contig 10668 bp, 7 predicted proteins | sample 3178371 | NCBI WGS metagenome assembly SXGQ01 (sample SAMN11356859, study PRJNA531348) | freshwater metagenome | isolation source: freshwater sample F1-20 | place: China: Fuxian Lake, Yuxi | collected 2017-12-25 | reverse complement strand
GTTGCGCACGTCCCAGGTCTGACACCACTGGTTGGTCACGGAGCGCCGGGCGTCCGCACCCATGATGGTGCCACCGACCTCATGGATAATTTTCCCGCCTGGCTCGATCGCCTTGGCGCCGTCCATCTCGGGGGTGCCGCGAACCTTGCCGCCCAGCGCCGAGATCCAGTCGGCGAAGGTGCGCTGCATGTGCGCGGCCTGACGGATCTCGTGCTCGGACCACTTCCAGTGGAAACGCAGGACAGGGATGCCCCACTTGTCGCGCACCACCGGGTCGAGGTCGCAAAACGAGTCCTCGTTGGGGATCATCTCCCCACGGCCGGCGAAGCCGATGAAGGACCCGTAGAAACGGCGCGCATCCTCCTTGAACTTCCGGCCGAAGCTGCCGCGGGTGAAAGCCTCGAGCCCGGCCACCGTGTGGAGCGCCGGCATCTGCCGCCCGCTGCCGAACTCGATGTGGTACCCCCGGGCGAAGCCCAGCTTCCCCGCGAGCTGTTCCTGGTAGAGCCACCACGGAACGTAGGCGTGGTTGCCGCCGGCGCCGTCCTCGTTGTGCCGCGGGAGGTTCTCTAGCGCGGGAATCTGGCCAGCTAAACCCGCGCCCACCGTATCCATGATGTACTTGCCCACCAGGCCGCTCGAGTTGGCCAGCCCCTGCGGGAAGCGCGGGGAACGGGAGTTGAGGAGGATGCGGACGGACTCCGCGGAGCTGGCCGCCAGCACGACCACGCGGCCCTTCACCCGCTGCTCCTTTCCGGTGGTCCGGTCGATGAACAGCACTCCCGTCGCCTTGCCGGCGGCATCGACGGTCACCTCGCGCGCCATCGCATTCGAAACGATATCGAGGTTGCCGCTGGCCAGCGCCGGCGGCAGATGGACCGTGGTCGACTGGTAATTGGCGCGGATGGAGCAGCCCCGCCCGCACGGGGTAGCCCAGAAGCAAGCGGCGCGCTGGCGCATCGAGTCCGCGAGCAACCGCTGGGCGCGGGGGTTGCCCGGATGGATCTTCGCCGGGAGGACGTCCGCATCCTGCCGCTGCGTCAGGACGGCCCGGTGGATCGGGATCACCGGCAGGCCGAGGGCCTTGCCCTTGGCGCGCGCGTACTGCTCGCCGGCCCGGAGGATCGGCGGCGGCTGCAGGACGCCCGCCGGGGAATCGGGGGTATTCTCGAGGCCGTTATTATCCCCATAAACCCCGATCAACATTTCGACCTTGTCGTAGTAGGGCGCCACGTCCGCGTAGGACAGCGGCCAGTCGAAACCGAGGCCATCGCGGGTGCGCGGCTTGAAATCGTAGGGCCCGTTGCGCAGCGAGATGCGGCCCCAGTGGTTGGTGCGGCCGCCCATCATCCGGGCCCGCCACCACCAGAATTGCCGCGCGGGGTCATCCGAGGCGCTGGTGTACGGCTCGCCCGGCACCTGCCAGCCCCCGTCGATCGTCGCATCGTAGAAGCCGAATGGCTTATCGGGCGTGCTGGCCCCGCGCAGCGGCGCTTGGCTGTTGACCTGGAACATCGGCGTCTCGCGGGCCGGGTCGTAATCGCGCCCCGCCTCCAGCATCAGCACCTTCGCCCCCTCGAGGGCGCAGGTGTAGGCCGTCTGGCCACCGGCCGCGCCGGAACCGACGACGATCACATCATACTCGGGCTGCGTCTGCGAAGGGGTGACGACGGGCATCGCGAAGGAGGTCCCGGCAGCAGACGCGGCCGAACGCGCAAGGCAAGGCAAACCCGGCGGCGCAAGCGTCGCCTCACCGCGAGACCGCCGCCACGAAGCCGGCCCGGTCGTCGAGGTGCGGGTTGTGGCCGCTCTCCTTCAGGGTGAAGAGCTCCACCGCCGGGAAATGGGTCCGCAGGACCGGGTGGTCCTCCGGCTGCACGTACGCGGAGCGGCCCCCGACGATCACGCGCACGGGGCCCGGGTAACGATCGTCCGGGACAAGGGGGTTGGCCTCCAGCGCGGGAACCGCGGCCGCGAGGACCGGCAGGTTTACCGCCCAGCGCCAGCCGCCCTCCGGCCTCGCTTCGAGGTTCGTGAGGAGGAATTTCCGCAGGAAGGCGTCTGGGACCTGGCCCTCAAGCCGAAGTTCGGCTTCGGCGCGGGAACGCAGGTCGCGGAGGTCGAGTTTCTGCAGGGCCGCGAAGTTCGCCCGGTGCCCCGCCCAAAAATAAGCCCGCGGGGCGATATCGACCAAGGTCAGGGCGGCAAAGCGCTCCGGGTGACGGCAGGCGGCTAGCATCGCAACCTTGCCTCCCATACTATGCCCGAGGAGCGAGACCCGAGCCCAGCCACGGGTATCCATCCAGTGCAGCAGATCGGCCGCCATCGCGGGATAGGACATCTCGGGGTCGTGGGGCGAGCGGCCGTGGTTGCGGGCGTCAAGGGCCACCACCTCGTGGTGTTCCGCCAGTGCCGCCCCCGCGGTGAGCCAGTTACGGGAGGAGCCGAGCAGGCCGTGCAGCAGCACCAGCGGGGGCTTGCCCGCCCCTCCGAATTCGCGCGCCGCGAGCATGAGCACCCCGTCCTGATGCCACGCCTCGGGGGCGGCGGGCGAGTGGATTTAGGGGGCAGAGTGCATCTACGGGCGCGCCTAACACGTTCCCTTGGTTAATCACTCCGGCGAAGGCGTCGGAAGACCCCGGCAGGCCCTTCCTGCCCCTCTCACCCGCCCCGACCGCGACCGCGCGATCGGGGCGGTTTTTTACTCAGCGCGGGCCGGGTCAGGCGACGAACGAGTAGTCGTAAGGGGCCCGTAGTTCGCGCGCGACCAGGGCGTTGCCGGCGGCCGCGTCGGGACCAGTGAACTCCTCGCGCGTGGCGTCCCAGGTGAGCCGAAGGCCGGTGCGCAGGGCGATGGCCCCAAGGTGACACATCGTCGCCGAGCGGTGCCCGACCTCGACGTCGCAGATCGGGTCGCGGCGGCTGCGCATGCAGTCGATAAAGTTCTCCATGTGATTCTTGCTCTCGTAGAGGCGGACCGCGCCGGCCGGGAGGGGCGTCTTCAGCAAGGCCGGATCGCTCGCGGTGAGCTGGTCGCGGTTAACCCAGATCCAGCCTTCGGAGCCCTCGAAGCGGATCCCGTTGCGCTGACCGGTCGGGTTAAGCTTCGCCCCGTAGATGCTGTCATCTTTGGTGGTATGAATAACGAGGCGAACCCCGTTCTCATAGACATAGTTGACCTCGTACTCACTGAACGCGTCGTAGCCGCCGGGGATGGGCTGCACCAAAACCTTAGCCTCGACGGTCCGCGGCGCGAGGAGGCCGATGGCCCAGTAGGCGATGTCGTTATGATGCGCCCCCCAGTCGGTCATCGTGCCCCCGGAATAGTCGTACCAGAAGCGGAAGGTACGGTGACAGCGCTCCTTCACGTAGTCCGTTTGGCGGGCCGGGCCCTGCCAGTAGTCCCAATCGAGGCCCGCCGGAACCGGTCCCGAGGCGAAGGGACCCTCGCGGAGGCCGGCCGGCAGCCAGACGTGGGCCTCGCGCAAGCGGCCGATCCGGTCGTTGCGCACCAGCTCGCAGGCGAGGCGAAAGCGCTGGGAGCTGCGCTGCTGGGTCCCGGTCTGCAGGATGATCCGGCGGTCCCGCACGGACCGGACTAGGCGGCGGCCCTCGTCGATCGTCAGCGTGAGGGGCTTCTCAGAATAGACGTCCTTGCCCGCCCGGGCGGCGCCGAGGTTAATCAGCGTGTGCCAGTGGTCGGGAGTGCCGTTGACGAGGGCGTGAATGTCATCCCGCTCCAGCAGGCGCCGGAAATCGCTCACCACGGCTGGGCGACGGCCGTCCACGGTAAGTTTCGCGGCCGCCGCCTCGGCGTGAGCGCGGTCCACGTCACACACCGCCACCACCTCACCCCAATTGGCCGCGTTCTGGGCATCGCGGGTACCCTGCCCACCGGCACCAATCAGGGCGATGCCAGGGCGGTCATTCGGGCCCGGACGCCGGGCCGGACCGGTCTCGGCAGCGGCAAGGCGCTCCTCGATGAACCAAGCGGGTAGGCCGGCCAAGGCCGCAGTCTGAACGCAATGTTGGACGAAACGACGGCGGGAGATCTGGAACGGGGGCATCGGGGGTCAGGGATCGGGGATCCCGCGACGCTCGGCGCCCCCACCCCGCGGCGCAAGCCCGGGAAAGGAAGCCGACCAAAGTCCGATCGCGTGATCGGAGAGGGGCGGCGACGAGAAGCGGAGGCCAGGCGGCCTCAAGCCCCAGCAATTTAGTCAGGCCGTCCCAACCGTGGCGGCGGGAGCCTGACGGCGACGGCGGTAGACCGCGTAACCGAGGCCCAAGGCGCCGGCGATGGCGGCGTAGGTGGAGGGCTCGGGAACGGCGGAGTAGGTGTACGAGTAGGACCCGATATCTACCCCCGCCCCGAGTCCGACGTTCACGCGGCCCGCATCGAGCAAGGAAGTCGTGGAGAAATACTGCGACGCGGCGGATGAGGTGAACGTGATCGTGATTGAGTTCGCGGTGTTAAACGCGGCGGTGGGGGTGTCCGACTTCGTAAAGGAAAACGTCGCTCCGGCGACCGCATCGTTCAGGACAATTAACCCTTTAGCTCCGGAGCCTTGGTCATAGACGGAAGAGAGGAGCACGTTCGTATTTTGAGTACTCGCCCTGAGACCACCTTGTACCGTGGCCACCAAAACCCCGCCTGTACCGACGACGCTGGCCGGATGAGCATTGAAGAGGTTCGTAAAGAGCACGCCGGCACCCATCGAGTATGAGGAGGTTCCGTCGGGCAGATTCCCACTCGCGGCGTTGCCCGTCGGCGTGATGGTGAGCGTTAGGTTCGAGGCCTCGTAGGTCACGTCGAACAACTTCGGGTAAGTCTGCGCGCCAGCGGCGCTAGCGCTGAGGCAGAGCAGGACCAAGACTGCCAGGCGGCGAAAGGAACGGTTCATGGCAGGTTTCGACCAGTCAGGTTGCGACAACGGGAAAAACGGCGGACGGTCCCTCGCTCAGCCCAGCGCGTAGCTCAACGGGGAAAGGGGTTCGGGAGCCCGAGGACGGGAGACACTCGCCGGGGCCGGAGACGCCTCGGTGCGCGTCACCTGCGCGGCCTTGGCCTTAACCAACCGGTCGACAATCGCCGACGCCTCGGGTCCGAAATACGCACCGCCGGATGCCACGGTCCGCACCGCCTGAATGAAGTCCTGCAAGCCCCCGAGCTTTTCGAAGAAACCCCGCGCCCCAAAGGCCAGAGCGTCGCCAACGGACTCATCATTGGTGTTGCCGGTGAGCACCAACACCCGGCACTGGAGCCGGCTGGGACGCAGCTCGCGGAGGAAATCGAGGCCGGTGCCGTTGGGAAAGCGCCAATCGAGCACCACCACGTCGGGCTGGGTCTCGCGGGCCAGCCGCAGCGCCTCGGGGACATCAGCCGCCTGGCCAACCACCTCGAACTCGTCCATCCGGGCGAGGACATCACTGAGCATTTCGCGAATGGAGGTCTGATCCTCGACCAGCAAAATTCGGGAGCGCGCCGGGACGGCGGCAGAGACAACGGGCGTTTCCATGGCAATCAGCTTAGTCGACGCGGCCGGGAATGTTAATGGGTAGTAGCTGACGTCGGCGGGCCCGGGGCCTACGTAAGGGCCGGCGGGGCCCCGTACGCAGTCCGTGCCGCTCTTGCGGGGCTCCAGCGTTGCACGGCAGCGGCGCCGGCGGCAACTTCCCCCCGTGCCCTCTCCTCTTTGCCCTGGGCCGCGCGCCCTACCCTCGTGGATCGCCCTGCTGCTCACCCTGGCTGCCCCGCTGGCGTCCCCGGCGTGCGGAGCAGCGCCGCCGCCGACCGTTGCTGCGGGAGCCCGCTCGCTCTTCGACGGCCGCAGCCTCGGCCCTTGGCGCGCGTCGGCGTTCGACTCACAGACGGAGGTGCGCGTCGAGCCCCGATTCCGCGGCGAAGGCCCCGCCATCGTCGTGCCGCGCAGCACTTACATGGCCGGAATCAACCTAGATCCCACGACCTCGCTGCCCCGGATGAATTACGAGGTGACGCTGGAGGCGATGAAGCTCGAGGGCGGAGACTTCTTCTGCGGCCTGACCTTCCCCGTGGCCGCCTCGGCCTGCACGCTCATCGTCGGCGGTTGGGGCGGCGGAGTCACCGGGATCTCCTGCATCGACAACTCGGACGCGTCGGACAACGAGACCACCACGGGGCGCACCTACGAGACGGGGCGCTGGTACCGCATTCGCGTCCGGGTCACCCCGGCTAAACTCGAGGCGTGGATCGACGATGAGCAGGTGGTGGATTTCGAGATCGCAGGGCGAAAGCTCGATCTCCGCTTCGGCGACATCAAGCACTCGCTCCCGCTCGGGCTCGCGGCCTACGAGACGGGTGCCGCTTACCGAAACATCCGCCTACAAGCGCTGCCCGCCGGGACCGCGGATTGACAGTCCGTCCCGGGGCTGCGGCAGTGCGCGGATGAACGCCCCGCCGCTTGCCCCGCTCCGTCCCGCCGGCGGGGCCCTCCCGGAGGCGGGAACCGTGCTGGAGGCCTTTCTGGCCGCCTGCGCCGGCCGCGGGCTGGAGCTCTACCCGGAACAGGAGGAGGCCATTCTCGAACTTTACGAGGGTGCCAACGTCATCCTCAACACCCCCACCGGCTCCGGCAAGTCACTGGTGGCCGCGGCGTTCCATTATCGAGCGCTCTGCCGGGGAGAACGTACCGTTTACACCTGCCCGATCAAGGCCCTGGTGAACGAAAAGTTTCTCTCCCTCTGCCGGGAGTTCGGGCCGGACCAGGTCGGGATGATGACCGGGGACGCCAGCGTGAACCTGGGCGCCCCCCTACTCTGCTGCACTGCAGAGATCCTCGCCAACATCGCCCTCCACCGCGGCGAGACCAGCGACCTCCGCGCCGTGGTGATGGACGAGTTTCATTATTACTCGGATCCGACCCGGGGCGGCGCCTGGCAGATCCCGTTGCTGACCCTGCCCCACGCCCGGTTTCTCCTGATGTCGGCGACCCTGGGCGAGACGGCGTTCTTCGAGCGGGAGATGACCCGCGTCACGGGAGCCCCAAGCCGCACCGTGCGCAGCGACCGGCGACCGGTGCCGCTGGAATTCGAATACTCCGAGATGCCCCTCGCCGAACGCGTGGCCGAGCTGCTCGCCACCAAGCGCGGCCCGATCTATCTGGTGCACTTCACCCAGCGATCTGCGGCGGAGGCGGCGCAGGCGCTGATGAGCCTCAACGTCTGCTCGCGGGAGGAGAAGGCCGCCCTGCAGAGCGCGCTGGAGTCCGCCCGCTTCAACAGTCCCCACGGCCGCGAGGTACAGCGCTGGCTGCGCCACGGAATCGGGGTGCACCACGCCGGACTCCTCCCGAAGTACCGACTCCTGGTCGAGAAACTGGCCCAGCAGGGCCTCCTCAAGGTCATCTGCGGTACCGACACGCTTGGGGTAGGCATCAACGTCCCCATCCGCACCGTGCTCTTCACCCAGCTGTGGAAGTATGACGGCAAGAAGGCGGCAGTACTCACCGTGCGTGACTTCCGCCAGATCGCGGGCCGCGCTGGGCGCAAAGGGTACGACGACCGTGGCTTCGTGGTCGTACAGGCCCCGCCCCACGTAATCGAGAACCGCCGCGCCGAGGAAAAGGCCGCCGCCAGCCCCGGCCGCCGCCAGCCCCTCAAGCAGCGCGCGCCCGAGGGCACGATCGCTTGGGACGAACGCACTCTCGAACGGTTGCGCACCGCCCCGCCCGAGGCGCTCACCTCCCGCTTCGAAGTCTCCCACGGGATGCTCCTCCTGATGCTCTCGCGACCAGGTGACGGATGCCGCGACCTCCAGCGTCTCCTGCGCGAGTGCCACGAGACGCCGCACCGCCAGCGCCTGCTCCGCCAGCGGGCTTGGCAGCTTTTCCGCGCCCTCGTCGAACGCGGCATTGTGGTCCCTCGCCCTCGGGGCAGTTCCGGACCCAAGCTTCAGGTCAGCGTCGAGCTGCAGGATGATTTTTCCCTGCACCAGGCCCTCTCGCTCTACCTGATCGACACCCTGCCCCGACTCGACCCAGAGGACCCCGACCACGCCCTTAACCTCCTCACGCTGTGCGAAGCCATCGTGGAGGATCCGGACGCGATTCTACGGCGGCAGGTGGATCGGCAGAAATCGGCTAAGCTCGAGGAGCTGCGCGCCGCCGGAGTGCCCTACGAGGAGCGCATGGAGCGGTTGGAGGAGATCGAGCACCCCAAGCCCTTGCGCGAATTTCTGTACGAGACTTTCAACGCCTTCGCCGCCCAGCACCCTTGGGTCGAGCAGGAGAACGTGCGGCCCAAGTCGATCGCCCGCGAGATGTACGAACGCTACCTTTCTTTCGGCGCCTACGTGCGGGAGTACGAGCTTCACCGGGTGGAGGGCGTGCTGCTACGCCACCTCGCGCAGGTCTGGAAGGTTCTCGCGCAGACCGTCCCCGACACCGCGAAGACCGAAGCCGTGCGGGAGATGGAAGATTACCTCGGCGAACTAATCCGCAGCGTGGATTCCAGCCTGCTCGAGGAATGGGAACTACTGGTGAACCCCGCCGCCACCACGCCGCGGGACGACCGCGAACCGGCGGCGCCCGGCCGCACCACGCGGCCGGACCTCACGCGGGACCGAACCTCCTTCCGTCGCCTCGTCCGCGCGGCGCTGCTCGGGGTACTTCAGGATGTGGCAGTGCGGGACTGGGACGGCGCCGGGCAGCGCTTGGGTACTGACCCCCTCGGGGCGGCCACGGGCGACGTTCCCGGGCCCTCCCCAGCCCGCCGGATCGAACAGGCGTTTCAACCTTACCTCGAGGCGCGCGGCCGGCTCCGGCTGGATCCCGAGGGTCGCTCCGCGCAGCACACCCATTGGACCGCAGGGGGCCAGCCTGGTAGCGAAGAACCGTGGACCGTCGCGCAAACCCTCGTCGATCCCGAGGAGCTGAACGATTGGGAGGCAGTGTTCACTATCTCCATCCCCGCGTCGCGGGCCGCCGGACGCGTCGTACTTGAACTCGCGCACGTCGGCCCGATCGGCGGGCCCCCGCCGGTGTGACCCCGCGTCGCCCCGGCGGCGCCTTTACGGATCGACCGGCACGCCCTCGGCGCGCAGCCGTTGGAGCTTGTAGGTGAGGGCGCGGCGGCTGATCGCAAGCTCGCGGGCCGTCTCGGTGCGGTTGAAGCGGTTTTTCCGGAGGGTCCGCAGGATCGCCTCCCGCTCGATCTCCTCCAGTCGCTGCAAGTCGCGCGGAGCCTCCCCAGCGGGCACACCAGCCGCCAGGATTCGGGACGGCAGATGCTCGGGCAGAACGACCTCACCGCGGGACAGCAGGGCGGCACGCTCCATCGCGTTGCGCAGCTCGCGCACGTTGCCGGGCCAAGAATAGGCCTGCAGGGCCGCCGCGACAGAGGAGGAGAACCGCGGCTGCTGGCGCGAGAAGAGGGCGCTGAAGTGGCTCGCCAGCGGCAGGATGTCCTCCGGGCGCTCCCGCAGGGGAGGAACATGGATCTCCATCCCGCTCAGCCGGTAGTAAAGGTCTTCGCGAAAGCGACCCGCGGCGATCTCCGCGGCCAGATCCCGGCTGGTCGCCACCAGCAGCCGCGCGCGCGAACGCACCTCGCGCGTGCCACCCACCCGGCGGAATACCCCCTCGTTCAGCAGCCGCAGCAGTCGACTCTGGAGGGCGGCTGGCAACTCGGCGATCTCATCCAAAAAGAGGCTACCTGCCTCCGCCTGCTCGAGCCGTCCCGTGCGCACGAGCCCGCCGGGCAACTCCTGACCGAAGATCTCGGCCTCGAGCTGGGCCTCCGGCACCGCCACACAGCCCACCTTCACGAGGGGCCCTGCCGACCGATTGCTCCAACGGTGGATCAGCGATGCCACCACCTCCTTCCCCGCCCCACTCTCCCCGGACAGCAGGGCCCGAGACTCGGAGCCGCCGATCGCCGCGGCGTCGCGACATACCGCGCGCAGCAAGGGGCTGGCCACCACCACATCCGCTGGCAATGGCGGCACGCCCCCATCCGCGGGCGGCGGCCCGCCCCCTTGCACCGCGAGGCGCACCGAGGCCATCAGCTCGTCGAGGTCGATCGGCTTCGCCAGATAGTTCAGCGCCCCGTCCCGCATCGCCGCCACCGCGCTGCGCACGTCCGCGAAGGCCGTGACCAGCAGCACCGGCAGCCGCGGGTGTTGCTCCCGCACCCGGCGCAGCGTCTCGAGACCCGACATCCCGGGCATTCGGACGTCCGAGATCATTAGGGCGCAAGGATCCCGGACCAGCAGCTCGAGGGCTGCCGCGCCCGAATCCGCGGCCCGCGTGCGGAAGCCTTGGCGGCGCAGGAATGTCTCCAGCAGGTCCCGCTGGTCAGGATCATCGTCGACGATCAAGATCTGGGGACTCTCGGCCTCGATTCTCATCCGGCAGGAGGGGGCCTCAACGGCGCCACCCGAAACACGGCGCCCCGCGGCACGTTGGCCCCGCAGGTAACCTCCCAACCATGGGCGAGCGCGATCTGGCGGACCACCGCAAGACCTAGGCCCACACCGTCTTTTCGCCGGGTGACATACGGTTTGAAAATCTCCTCGCGCTCGGCATCGGGCACGCCACGGCCGTCGTCCCTTACCTCCAGGCCAACTTCGCCCCCGGCTCCGATCCTGGCCGCAACCTCCACCCGGCCGCCCGGCTCAACCGCTTGGAT
>SXGQ01352219.1_pt1 | contig 10669 bp, 16 predicted proteins | sample 3178371 | NCBI WGS metagenome assembly SXGQ01 (sample SAMN11356859, study PRJNA531348) | freshwater metagenome | isolation source: freshwater sample F1-20 | place: China: Fuxian Lake, Yuxi | collected 2017-12-25 | reverse complement strand
TTTGCGTTATCACTTTAACCAAAAACCAAAAACCCAATTAGTTATGAACAAAGAACAAGCAATCGAACAAGTGAACGCAAGTGTCGGCTCACTATTCAGCAAAAGCGATGTAATCGCAATTATCAATTCACTTGAAACCGCACCTACAAATACGGATGCGAAAGCAAGTAAACTTATCCTAAAAATGCGGGAGAAAATCGAAACATTGTTTTCGCAAATGAAAAATGATGCGGCAGGTGCGAGTGTTAATACGGATGATGCAGAATTTGAAATTGAAGGTAACAACCGAGTTTGCATTTCAAATCCAAATGATTTAAGTGTCGAAATTAATGGTTCTTATGCGAGTAGTTGGGTAGCCGAATATCAAGATGAAATGGAAACCTTTTTAGACACATTGGAAGAAGAAACCGAAGAACAAACCGAAGAAGAAACCGAAGAAGAAACCGAAATCTAAATTAAAATGCGGGGAGATTGAGCAATCAATTTCCCCGCTTTTTTTAACGCACAAAAACAAATAGTTATGCCCAATAAACCAATGTCGGAAATTTACGAGAGTTTGAACGACAATCTTCAAACGCTTTTAATTCTTGAAATAGAGAAAAAAATTGAAAATGTAAAAGCGGGAATGTACGACCACCCCGAACACAAAGAAATTACAATTCTTTTTGAACATTACTTCTACGATTTTAGAAACAATAAAATTCGTGGTTTGCAAGATGCAACAAATGTACTCACGGATAAAAAAGAGCAAATAACCCTATGGGATTTTACCAACTCTGATTTAATTCACATACTACGGCAACTTGAACTGAACGCTTTTATTATTTAAAAAACCAACCAATTAAAACCAAAACAAAATGAGCAATCAAACTAATTTCATTGACCTAAACACAATCTACACCGAAAAAATTGAGAAGAACGATTGGGTAATCACTAAAATTTCTTTGACCGAAGAAGAAGTGCGTTATGAAAAAATGAGAAACTTTAGAAACCTTTTTATGGTTGCTGGACTGAAAGCCAATTTTGAATATGTTAAATTATTCAGAAAAAAGGATGGAATTTGGATGTCTGATACACCAATGGAAAGGAACTCAAATAAACGCTTTATTCAAAACGCAAATGGCGATGTCTTAATTTTTGGACTTGGATTGGGATTGATAATTTTCCCCCTGCTTGAAAAGGAATCCGTAAAATCAATTAAGGTCGTTGAATTAAATCAAGAAATCATTGACCTTGTTAGCCCATACATCAAGGCAAAAGATACCCACAATAAATTTAGCGTTGTTCAAGGCGATGCGTATGAGCATCACAAAATTGACAATCAAAAATACGATTGCGTTTACGGGGATATATGGCGAGATATTTCTACCGACAATTACGAATCAATGAAAACCCTAACAAAAAATTGGAAAAACCGAATTAACCGAAGCAATCAAAATTCATTTATTGACCATTGGATGAAAGATTTTTTGAAGGCAGAAATTAGAAAAGAGCAAAGAGAAAGGTCTTTTTGGTGGTAACAATTTAACATATTTTAACTAAAAATACTTGCAAAATAAATAACAAGCACATACATTTGACCTATGAGAATTGCACAAGTTTTTGCTGACCATTGCGAACAAAAAGGCGTTGAAATCATTGCCTTTAACTACGATGAAAGAAAACAAACCTTTACGGGATTGGTGCGTGGCGAACCGAAAAAAGAGGACTTTACCACAATCGAAAAAACGAAATCCCCCTACGGAAATGCTTTTTATGTAACCCTTAAATACTCAAAATGAGAGCAATCAAAATCAATGTTGAAAAACAAATCTTTGAGGAAATTGAAATCAAAGATTGGACTGAAATAGCACCTGCTATTGGTAATCAATGCGGTATATTTACCTGCCCCGTTATTTTGGAAAATGGAGATACAATGTACTGCGATGATACAGCCCTATGGGTTGAACAATATGGCGGTATAATTATGAAAGATTGGGCTTATCCGTTGCTTGGGAACATTATCTTGCTAAACGCAGACGAGGAAGGCGAAAATCAACCTGCCGTTTCAACAATCGAAGAACTAAAATCAAAAATCATCTTTTTATCTAAAGAACGAGCAAATGAATACCGAAGCCAATTTTTCTGAATGGGAATTTACCCCCGTTATTGACAAAGTAATTGCTTTTCAGTTGGTTGATGGCGATACGGAATTGATGCAACAATACTGCCCCGAATTAAAAGTAATCAAAGACAAGCAGGGGAATGTAAGCGTTGTAATTGATGGCAATAGTTTCCTTTTGTTAGATACTTGGTGGCTCGTTTTTTTCAACAAAAAACCAATCCGAATAATGAACAATTTAAACTTTTGGAAAGAGTATGTTAAAAATTAAATCAACAATTAACCCCGAAAACCCCGCCAAAAACTTTAATGAGTGGATGGAATTTATCAAAACCCAAATTCAAAATGAAAAACAAATCAGTCAAAAAAGAATTGCAAGAGTATATCCTAAAAACTCTTGAAAACCGAAACGATTTTACTACATCCAAAGACCTTGCCGAAATGTTTAATTCGGTTACGGGCTACAAAGTACAATCTTCTACAATACGAACTGCCGTACACGAACTGCGTTCCAAAGAAATTGCCCCAATAATTGCAAAACGCAATGGATATAAAATAGCGACAAGCAAAAGGGAAATTCAAGAGCAATCAAAAAAATTGGAAGAAATGATATTTGAGATTATGGATGCCCTTACGGGAATGACAAGAATGGCTGAAAATCTTAAATTCAATTTTGGCGGGGGTAATAAAAGGAAGTCAAAATTCACTTTTTACTCCCCAATCTTTGAGCAGATTTTAGATGAAATTGAAAATGGCGGTAAAATTTTGGAAGTGCTTAAAAAGTACAATGTTTCCTATCAAAAAATAAGCAGAGAGGACAAAATAAAAATGCGAGAAATTCGGTATAAAAAAACCATTCCAATCAAGTTTAAAAAGGAACGGAAAAGCGATTCCGAGTTGAGTACAACCAAGAGAAAAGGTCGTTTGCAAAAGACAATTAATTTTTCCGATGTTTCCGACAAGTTTTTTGAGGAACTAAAAAAAGGCAGAACACGAAAAGAACTTTTGCTTGAATACAACATTGGCTATCAAACCATTTCGCAGGAAGATAAAATCAAAATAAGGCAAATTAAATATCCAAATCTTGTACCTTTACAATTAAGAAGAAATGCTGAAAAACCTTGAAATGAATTACACGATTGAACTAAACCCTACCAAGTTATTTAATGCACTAACGATTGCGAAATTTTGCAATCAAATGGTTGAATTGAACAAGCATAGGGTGTTTCCGAGAATTACATTGGAATCAGCGTTTTTCATTCAAATTGAAAGAAAGGGAATAATAAAAACTGCCGTAGTGGTTTTTCTTATCAGCGAAAACGAAGATGAAGCCAATGAAAAGTCATACGATGTTGAAATCGTTGGCGTAGCCATTTGCGATGAAAAGCCAAGCGAGGAACAAGTTTTGGAAATAGCAAAAGAAATAAAAGCACATTCAGTTTCCCAACTGAATTAAAGATAACCATTTGGGTTTTTTGGTAGATTGCCCGAAACCTTTGATAAAAAGCGTTTCGGGCTTTTTTCAAATAAAAAAAATTGACTAAATTTGTCAAATATGAATATCTTTGCAATTCATTCAAATCCTTTCATATCGGGTTCTTATTTGGTAGATAAGCACATTGTCAAGATGCCCCTTGAAACGGCTCAAATGCTTTGTTCTACGCACACTTTGGTTGATTCGGGAATAAAAGCCCCGTATTTACCTTCTCATTTAAAGCACCCCTGCAATTTATGGCTAACCGAAAGCGAGGAAAATTACGAGTGGTTAATTTATCACGGAATTTCTCTTTGCCTTGAATACACCGAGAGATACAACAAAGTTCATTCTTGTTTACAAGTAATTTTATGGGCGGAAGAAAACCGACCTAAATTGCCAAAAAAATCAATTACCCCTTTTGCTATTGCGATGCCCGATGTTTACAAAATTTCGGAGAACCCCATCGAATGTTATAGGGAGTATTATTCAAAGGGAAAAAAACACTTACATTCTTGGAAAAACAATCGTAAACCCGATTTTATATGCGATTAACAAGCGAACAAATTGCAATCGTTAATTCGCAGGAAAAAGAAATCAAAATCATTGCGGGTGCGGGTGCGGCAAAAACAACAACTTTGGTTGAGTTTACAAAATTAAGACCAAACAAAAAATTCCTTTATATTGCCTTCAATAAAAGCGTTCAACAAGAAGGTGCGAAAAAGTTTGGCTCTAATGTCGTTGTAAAAACTGCTCACGGACTTGCCTATTCTAATTTTGTGCGTAAACGCTACAAGGTTGTAAACGAACTTAAAGAAAAAGATTTTAGGGAATTGTTTGACGAGTATTCAGATTTAATTGACTTTGCTGAATTTGTTTACACGATAAAAAGGTGTTTTGAATTGTACTGCCATTTACCGCACAATAAACCGCTTTTACCTTCCCAAATAAAAAGCACGAACACAAACTTTGTAAACAATGTAAACAAGGCGATTGGAGTTGTTGTAAACAAAATGTTTACGGGGGAACTGCCTATGACACACGATGCGTATTTAAAGTTTTATATGCTTACAAATCCGCAATTAGATTTTGACTATATTTTGTTTGATGAAGGGCAAGATGCTTCCCCCGTTATGCTTCGTATTTTCGCTTCCCAAGATGCCCGAAAGATTATTGTAGGCGACCCAAATCAATCAATTTACCGATTTAGACACGCCATAAATGCTCTTGAAAAATTAAACTACAAAACATATCCACTATCGGTTTCTTTTAGATTCGGAAATGCCATTGCTGAAAAGGCAAACACCATTTTGTATTTCAAGGAAAAAATGAAGATGCCTACGGGTATTCAGATTGTTGGCGGTGGTGGGAATAAAACCAATTCGGAAAATGCGATTTTGTGCAGGAGTAATTCAAGCGTTTTGGATGTGCTATTAAATAACCCGACAAAAAGGATTTATTTAGAGGGTGGTAAACAAGGGTACAATTTCTCTGCGGGTGGTTTATTGAGTGATGTTTACAAATTAAAAAAAGGTAAACACGGGCTAATTAAAAATGATTTAATAAGGAATTTTAAAGACATTAATGAAGCATATAATTTCGCAAAAAAAGTAGGCGATGTGAAAATGATTTCCTGCATTGAAATAATTAACCGATATGGCGGAAACATTTTCAAAGAAATTAGGGAAGCAAAAAATAGGGTTGTAAACAATAGATACGATGCCGATTTGATTGTTTCTACAATTCACAAAGCAAAAGGAATGGAGTATTCAAGCGTTGCTCTTGCTGACGACATAAAAAAGCCCGAAGAAATTTTGGATTTTTACAAAAAAACCGAGCAGACATACGATGATTACAAGTGGTTTGAAGAAGAACTGAATTTGATTTATGTTGCAGTAACAAGGGCAATAAATAGAGTGTTATGAATTTGAATTTTATTAAGAAACGATTTTATGTTGCCAACGATGAAACATTTATTGTGGATAATGGCATTTATGTTCAGATTGGCGATTTCAACAAATACTTTAGGCGACACGAACCCGCCTACCAAGTTGATGCGGTAATAGTGAATAGAACAAAAATAAAGGCAGTTTTAAACGCTTACGCAAAAGCGAGGGTGCTTCTTACCGACAATGGTTTTTTTATTTTGAATTGGCGAAAGGCAGAGAACTACAAATTTGTTCTTGTTTTGTGTTCGGGAAAACTTGGCTCAATACACTATTTTTCGGTTGGGGATTTAATTTTCATAATGCCATACAAAAATGTTCCCGAATTGTATGAATCGGGATTGGACTTGAACATTAACCGAAAGCAATTTCACGAACTTAAAGAACAAATTTTGAATTTTCAATCAGTAGAGTATGCAAAAAAAATTTACAACGGGCTTGAAAGTTGAAAGTAAAGGAGAAAAGCGTACATTTGAACTCACTTTTTCGGGGTTAAGTAGCCCAAAAGAAGCGATTTCAGTAATTAGAACTTCATTGAGCATAATGGAATACCAAGCACTTTTAGAAGAAAGACCGAACTTCGGGGTTTCAATTCTTATATGCCATACAATAGGCAGAGAAAAACTGCTTGAACGGCTTAAAAATCGGCTTGAAAAGGCATCAAAAGAGTATTCCAAGTTTTTTGAAATTATCATTGATTCAACAAGCGGAATATCCGTTGGCGAAAAGCGAAACAACTTGCTTGAATTAGCCGAGAAGGAGTATGTTTGCTTCATTGATGATGATGATTTGGTTTCAGAAGATTATTGCGAGATTCTTTTGGAAGGAATAAAGGGAAAACCCGACAACCTTTCATTGATTGGCATAATAACCTTTGATGGCATTTCGCCAAGAAATTTTTATCATTCAATAAAGTATGGATTTCCGTATGAGAATAATGGTGCATATTTCCGACCACCAAACCACCTAAATTGCATTAAAACCGAGATTGCAAAATGTTTCCAATTTCCGCATAAATCGCACGGAGAAGATATGGAATGGGCTATGCAGGTTAAACAAAGTGGACTATTGCAAAACGAATACGAGGTTCAAAAACCAATTTACTTTTATGACTTCATCCCGAACAAATAAGTGCGTTTCCTTATCCCTTTTTGGATTTGGTCAAGAGGACAAGGATTGCCATTCATTTAGGTCTTTTTTGCAGTTTTTCAGCGTGAATTTGAGGGCGTACAAGTTTTTATTTCCCGATTACGATATTGTGCTTTACATTGATGCCGATTCCTACAAGAGCCACATTTTATACTTTGGCGAAATTCACAAACTTGATTTCGTTAAAATTTGGATTATGGCTGAAAAAGAAGATTTGTGTAAAAGTATGCTTTGGCGATTGTACCCCGTATTTCATTACGACTACACAATTTGCAGGGATATTGATTCCCTGCCAACTCTAAAAGATTGGCGTTGTGTTGAAAAGTGGATTCAAGATGGAACTAAAGCACACGCAATTAGCGATAGCATTTCGCACACTATTCCGCTTATGGGCGGTATGATTGGCTTTAAAAAATATGCCTTTCCAAACCACATTTTACAAAACCCGAAATTTGATTTCAAAAGAAAAGGAAGCGACCAAGATTTTCTAAACCAAATAGTTTTGCCCTATGTAAGCGATTCGTTAAGTGAATTTCGTTTTTTGGGTATAAGTCCTATGCCAAACAATCCATTTTCGCACGATGCAGGTGCATTTTCAACCGATACTGACTGCGACAAATTAGTAAATCACATTGGGCAGGGCGGTTATCATTTGGAAGAAACATTTAACGAAATTCTAAATAGAAAATATCAAGGGGCTTTAAACTACTATGTAAAAACCCCGTTTTCCATAACTAAAGAAGTCGCTGAATTAAATTATTTTCTTTTACAAGCAGAAAAACTTTACCCCGAAACATTTTATTGGACACTATGAAACAATTTGTCATTTTAAGTACGGATTACAACCCCGACTACCTTTTTTACACACCAATAACGGCATCCATTTGGAAGCATTTTGGCTTTGAGCCAATCATTTTAAGTGTGTATGATGCTGATTCAGAAGAACTTTTTAGAAAGTATGGCGAATTGGTACATAAAACTTGTAGAGAGCAAGGCATACATCACATTGAAACTTACTTTAACTCAAAGGGTTTGAGATTTGAAACCCCAACTATTGTTCAATGTTTGCGATTGTGGGGCTATTTAAACCCAAGCATAAACACTAACGATTATGTAATTTTGGGGGATATTGATATGATTCCCCTTAATTCGTTTTTAAACCGAGATTTTGACAAAGTAAATTCATTTGGCTTTGACCTTACCGATAGAACACAAATTCCAATGTGTTATGTTGGTATGCAAAAACAAAAGTGGTTTGAAGTAGTGCCGAGTATTCCTTCGCTTTTTTCCTATCCGAATTGCTTGAACAAAATGCAGGATTTTCCTCAATCACGAAGCGTTCATTTTACGGATTATTGGTTTACTGACCAAATTATGCTCACTAAATTTTTGCAAGATTACGGCTTTGACAAAATCAATTTTATTGATAGGGGCAAAGAGCCAAGCGGATATGCAAGATTGCGTGTTGATAGGGGTAATTGGCAATGGCAAGAAGGTGTTGAGTATATGGATGCCCACCTTCCGAGAAACCCCTTACAAAATTTCAACCTTGTTTTCGACCTTATTAAATCAAAAATTAATACCAATATCGAATGGACAACTCAATATACGAAAGACTTTCTCCGATTAGCGGAATAGAAATTAACGGATATTCCAACCACCTTGTACTAATAGATGCCCTTTTCAAAAATGTGAAAAAGGGTTCTATAAATACGATTTTTGAGTATGGTTGCGGATTTGGAAGCACACCCTATTTTCTGCAAAAATCAAAGAAAGTAATTGCCGTTGAAATGCAGTCAGAAGAATGGTTTTGGCGAGTTAGAAACGAACTTAAATTTGTTCATCCCCAACTTGAAATTCATTTGGCTTTGGGGGGTAAAAATTGGAACTTTATGGGGCAGTTTGCCGAAAAGTTTGACCTCGTATTTGCTGATGGACACGGGGATTCAAGACCCGAATGTATAAATTACGCTATGGGCAAAAATGTTCCATACATTGTTTCTCACGACACCGAAGAAAAAGGTTATGGTTGGGAAAGGGTTTTAAACAATCCCGAATATCACAAATTGACAATGCGAGATTTCAATAATTGGACTACGCTTTGGACTACGGACACGCAAGTATTTGAAAAACTAAAATCAAAGCATAATTGGTTTTAAAAAACTTTGGCTAATTTAGTCAAATCAATTTGAGCATAAAGAATCGCAAACACTTTAATTAAAAGACATTACTAATAAAAAATAAAATGAAAATAAGCATCGTTCACCCTTCACGAAATAGGGTTAAAATGGCAACTGAAGCCGTACAAGAATGGAAACACGCAGGGGTTGAATACATTTTATCGGTTGATTACTCTGATACCGCAGAAAATTACATTGGCTACCAAGAATTAGCCAAAAAAAATAAATTGAAACTTGCAATCAACCATAACAAAAATTGTGTTGATGCCGTTAATGCAGGGGCAGAACGAACTTCGGGAGATTGGATTGTGGTTGTTTCAGATGATTTTAATTGCCCCGAAAATTGGGTACAAAGGTTAAGAGAGGTAGTTGGCTTTGAATCGAAAGAGCCACGAATTATTTGGGTAAATGATGGCATATCGGACAACATAGTTTCCTTGCCAATTATGAACCGAAAGGCGTATGAAACACTCGGCTACATTTACTATCCAAAATACTCGTCAATGTACGCTGATACTGATTTGTTTGCAATGGCAAAAAGTTATGGTTGGTTAATTGATGCAAGGCACTTGCTTTTTGAACACAACCATTTTACAAATGGCAAAAGGGAATCTGATGAAGCATACTTGCGGCAAAATCAAAGTGCTTTTTGGGCAATCGGTAAAGCCCTTTTTGATAGAAGGGTAAAATCTAATTTTGATGCCGTTGACCTTACCGAAGCAGAAAGATTGACTTTTGAAAATCAAATTCAGCAATCAAGCAGTTCAAATCCGAATCAACACCCCAACGCAAAGCCCGTTACGAAAATTAGCGGTGGTGGACAATGCAATTAAACTATGAAAGGGCTACACAATATCTACAAATCACTCTTGTCAGATGCCGAATTAAATTACCGAGAGGTTTTTCCCGCATTTTTTGAGCAGGATAAAAAAACAAAAGTTTTATTTGTGTGTCCGAGAATGGATGCCTTTGGGCTTCGCAATATGTTTGTACCCGCATTGGGATTGAGCAACACGCCCAAAATGGCTTCTTGTATTTTTATGGCTCAAAAGTCAAACAACGAGCATTTGACCGAATTGCGACAAGACATTGACCTGCCAAGTGAGATAGTAGAACAAGCCGATGTAGTTATTTTTCCGTTTTGCGATGTTCGATTGCGACCTATTTACGCATTAATGAGGGAGTTGAAGCCGACATTGAGAATTTCATTTATTGTAGATTTTCCAATAGAACAATTAAAGGATTATCATTTCACTAAAAAGACCTACAATAAAGTAAAGCAGAACATTTACGAGAACATTTACTTTGCTGACAAAGTGTTTATTCCCTGCGAATCGTACAATGAGGAAATAAGAAAAATGGTAGATGGCAAGTTTGAAATATCAAAACCGCTTTTAACCGAAGTTTACAACACCAAAATCAGTCCGATTGTGGTCGAAAGCATTGACTTTCAAAAGATGCCCGAACTTTTCAATCCCCCACCGCCCTACCGAGTTGGGTTTTATTCTCAACACGCAGGGGTTGGCAGAAACGAAAAAGAAATTGAATTGATTAAGTTTTGCCAAGAAAACGATGAAAAATTTGAGTATGTGATTTATGGGGCAAACCCATTTGGAAACCGAAAAGATAAAAAGATAGAGGAATCCAACGGGCTTGATGTTTACGAAGATAGTTCACTTGCGAAATTGAGTAAAAAGTTCAATGGCAATTTCAAGCCAATTCGCAGAGTTCAATCCAACGATTACATTTATCATTTCAAAAACATTTACAAATTGGGATTAAGTGTGGCTATTGTTATGCCGAAACGGGATGATTTTTT
>SXGQ01344197.1_pt1 | contig 10669 bp, 8 predicted proteins | sample 3178371 | NCBI WGS metagenome assembly SXGQ01 (sample SAMN11356859, study PRJNA531348) | freshwater metagenome | isolation source: freshwater sample F1-20 | place: China: Fuxian Lake, Yuxi | collected 2017-12-25 | reverse complement strand
CGGGAACAGCGGGACATGGCGGCGACCGTGCGCCAATGCTCCGACTCGCTGCTCCGGATGATTAACGACGTCCTGGAATTCGCGCAAATGGAGTCGGGCAAGCTCACCCTCCAGAGCTCGCCGGTGTCCCCGCGCGAGGCGGTCGAGAACTGCCTCAACGCGCTCGCGATGGGGGCACTCGAGAAAAACCTGGAGCTCATCCACCAGATCGATCCCCGCGTGCCCGCGGTGGTGCTGGGTGACTCCACCCGGCTCGGCCAGATTCTCACCAATCTGGTCGGCAACGCGGTCAAATTCACCGCGGGCGGACATGTGGCGGTGCGCGTCCGGCCCGCGGGCGAGTCGGACGGAAAAGTTAAGCTGGCGTTCGAGATCCAGGACACCGGCATCGGCATCTACCCCGAGGAAATGACCCGGCTTTTCCGGCCCTTCACCCAGGCCAACCAATCGACGACGCGCCGCTACGGAGGCACCGGGCTGGGCCTCGCGATCTGCCGGCAGCTGGTCGAGGCGATGAAAGGCGAGATCGGCCTCGAGAGCACCCCGGGAAGCGGCTCTACGTTCCGGTTCACCGCGTGGTTTGGCGCGGCAGTCTCTTCCGGCGACAGCACGCCGGTCCTTTCCGGACACCGGATCCTGGTGGTCGACCATCACCCGGTCGCTCTGGCCGCAATGCGGGACGAACTCAGCCAACTCGGCGCGGCCGTGACCACCGCCGGCGACAGCTGCGCGGCGCATCGCCTCGCCCGCGAAGCCCGGCAGGGCGCTTCCCCCTTCTCCGCCGCCGTCATCGATCAAAACCTGCCCGGCACCTCGGGACTCGAGCTGATTCGTAAACTGCGGAAAACCTCCGACCTCGCCACCTTACCCGTCGTGCTGACGACCCATCTGGGCGCCATCGTGCCCGCACGGCAGCTACTCCAGCACTCGATCCAAGGGGTTCTCAGGAAGCCGCTGCGCCGCTCCCTGCTGGTCGAGGAGTTGCGGCGGGTTGCCGACCATCCCGCTTCCGCGCTCCCGCCGCGCGAGAACTCGCTGCTGATCGTCGACGACAATCTGGTGAACCTTGGGGTCATGCGGGCCACCTTGGAGCGCCTCGGACATCCCTGCGCGGAGGCGGTGAACGGACGCGCGGCCGTCGACCTCTTCACCCGGCGGAACTTCCCCGTGGTTTTCATGGATTGCCACATGCCGGAAATGGACGGTTTCGAGGCCACCCGTCGCATCCGTTCCATAGAAAACCAGCGCCGGGCGCGGCAACCGGACTATGAACCCGCGCTCATCATCGGCGTGACGGGGGATACCCTGCCCGCCACCCGCGAACGTTGCCTGGCCTCGGGCATGAATAGCTACCTGACGAAGCCCGTCGATCGCCAGTTGATCGCGAGCGCCCTTGCCTCACTCCAGTCCTAGCCCCGACGGGATCCACGGTCTTCAACTGCGATCACCGTGGCCTGATCCGGGCCTCTTCCCGGACCAGGATGCCCGCTCAGGCGCCGGCACACCGGCCCCACCGGACCGCCAGCGCCAAAGTCTGGAGGAAAAGTTCCCGCTCTCCCGGCAGGCCGAGGCGGCTAAGCGCCGCCGAAATTTCATCCGACGAAGGTTCGGCGACGCGATGCCGCGGATCACCCGGCAGATCGGGACGCACCACGCGGGTGAGCGCCCAGCAAGCCCACGCCCGCCAGACGCGTTCCTTGCGGCGCGGCCCGTTCATGCGACCCGCGTAGTGCTGGAAATGCACGCGCGGGTTGCCGAGGAAAACGCCCTCCGGCGTGTGCGCGACGATCCAAGCGACCGCCGCGTAGGGCATGGGATGCGCTCGCAACTCCGGCTCGTCACCGGAAAGATCGGCCCCCATCGCCCGATCAAGGCAGAGCAACGAGCGTGCGGCGAGACCCGTCGTCCACAGCGAAGCCCCGTAGCGCAGGCACTCGAGATAAAATCCCCCGCCCCGATCGCCCTCCCGAAAGGCGTGCAGCGCGCGCCAGTCCATTCCCGGAACAGCGGCGGGCAGATGCGGACAGGATGGCAAAGACGGCACCGGGCAGTCGTAGGCCGCGCGAGCGGGCGGCGTCAACCGGCACGACCCCGGCCTCCCTGGGGGAAGGGACCAGTCTGCTCCGCGGCTTCGGCGGGTTCCCGGAACCAACGGGCCGAGTTTTGTGCCGTGGTTGCTTTCCATGCCTCCACCCGATCGCCGGGACCCGAAGCCATCGGTGAAAACCCGCGAGATTCTAGGGATGCCGAAGTTGCGCTTGGCGCGGCCCCCCGTTTCCACGACAACGGCCCGCCTGAGCTCCCGCGAAGAAGACCTCCCCTCCCCCTCCGCACCCGCCGATCCGCGGGTGCACCGCATCGCGTGGTGGCGTTGGCTCGCGCTCCTGCCTTTCGGGCTGCTGCTGCGCGCGTGGGGACGTTCCCTGCGTTTCGACGCCACGCCGGAGGACATCCGCAATTACACGCGCCACGACGTGCCGGTCGCCATCGTGCTGTGGCACAACCGGCTCTTTCTCGCGGCTGAGATCGTGCGGCGCTACCGCACGGGTCGACCCGCCCACGCGCTGGTGAGCGCCAGCGAGGACGGCGCGTGGCTCTCGGCGTTTTTCGCGATGGGCGGCCTGCGCACGGTACGCGGTTCCAGCAGCCGGCTGGGCCGCGAAGCGGCGTCGGCGCTGGTCGAGGTGCTACAGTCCGGACGCGACGTCGGCATCACGCCCGACGGTCCTCGCGGGCCTTGTTATGACTTCAAGCCCGGCGCGGTCATCGTGGCGCGGCGAACCCGCGCCCCGATGCTGCTAGTCGGCGCCGAGTTCACCTCGTCGTGGCGCCTGAAGAGCTGGGACCGTTTTCACCTGCCCAAACCCTTCTCCCGCGTGCGTATGCGCTGCGAGATCATAGAGCCGGAGCAACTGGCCGACCGCGACGCCGGGATGGAGCTGGCCCGCTCCCGTCTCCTCGCCCTCAATTCCGACCGTTGACCGGGCGGGCGGGCCTCAGAACGACGGCCGTACCGTCACGTTCGAGCCGGCGGCCGCGGAGTAATCCGCCCCCGCGCTCCAGGAGAGGTCATTCACGAGCACCTTGAAGGCGATGTCCTGCCGCGCGGCGTCGAGGGAAATGCGCCAGAGGTCGGCCGCTACGCACGACATCGGGACTCCGACGGTCCAGCTCAAGCCGCCACCGGCGCCGCGGATGTAGAGCGTATTGCCGAATCCGACGTCCACCTGCGCGGTGATGGTCGTCAGCGAAGGCCTCGGCGCCGCAGGTTTTGCCGCCGCGGGGGGCGGCAAGGCGACCACGATGGGCGCAGCGGGCGCCGAAGGTACGGCGGACGGGCGCCGGGCCGGCCGCGACGCAGGCTTGCGGGCGGGCACGGTGGATTTGGTCGCTGGGGCGGGCGACGGCTTGCGGGTGGCGGTTTTCTTCTTGGATGCGCTCATGACGATGGGAGGTTACTGAGCCCCGAAACACGATGGAGCGTAGCAGAACGGAGGCCAACGCACCAGCGGGCGACCGACGGATTTACCGGACCGTCACATGCGGCTGGAATGGAGAGCGGGCCTAAGCCCGCTGGCTTCAGGCGAAAACCTCTTCCGGACGGAAGAAGCGCGCGATCTCGGCCACGCCATTCTCCACGCTGTCGGAAGCGTGGACGACGTTGATCATCATGTCGGTGCCGAAGTCGCCGCGCAGGGTGCCCTTGGCGGCCTTACGGGAGTCGGTGGGCCCGAGTAGATCGCGCACCCGCTGGACGATATTTTCGCCCTGCAAGGCCACCATGACCACGGGGCGCGAGCTCATGAAACGCTCGATTTCAGGGTAAAACGGCTTGGAGGCGACGTGCGCGTAGTGCTCCCGGAGCAAAGCGGGGGAAAGGCGCGCCATCTTGCAGGCGATCACGTCGAAACCGGCTGCCTCGAAGCGGCTGATGACGGTGCCTACCAAGCGCTTCTGCATCGCGTCCGGCTTACAGATGATGAACGTCTTTTCCATATGAACGGGTCAAAGTAGGCGCCCTGAAGGCTTTGGGAAGCCTAGAGTTCACCGCATCCAAACCTGCGCGAGGCGGGAACGCTCAGGCGAACCGGCGAATGCGCGCCTGCACGTCGTCCTGCAACCGACGGATATGGCCGACGGTGAATTCCTCGAGGGACAGGCCCGGATTCGAGACCAAAGGCGTCAAATCCATCGCCCACGTGATACCAGTCACGCGATCGGTCGCATGGGACGTGTGGTAAGTGGCGTGCGCCGAACGTCGACCCATCGTGGCGAGGTCGTAGCGCTTGCCGCCGGTGACCTGCGAGTCGAAGACCTTGAGAAGCTCAAGGGCCAGTTCAGGGTGACGGCCGGCATCTAGTGCAACCTTGTCGGAATCCACCATCCAATCGAGGTCGCGCCAGACCTCGCAGCCCAAGACCCGCCGCGGACGTCGGTCGGCGGGAAGCGCTCGAATCGCCTCGAGGCAGCGGTGGAGAACCGCGACATGGGTATCGTGCTTGTCGGCCGGATTGTGGAGGTAAACCACTTCCGCGCGGCAGCCGCCGAAGATAGCGGCCAGATCGGAGGCCACGCCGGGATGCCCCGGAGTCTTCACGACGGAACTGGGATGCGCCAGCTGGAGCTGGATCGCGTAACGGCCCATTTTCGCCGCCTTGCGCTGTTCCTCGCGCCGCACGCCCTGCATCTGCTCGTCGGTCAGGTGCGCATACGGGCCGGTGCGCGGCGAACCGGCGCCATTGGTCACGACGACGCCGCCGAAGGCCTTGCCGGGCGTGTCGAGGCAATCGGAGATCCCGGCATGCGCCATGATCTCGATGTCGTCCTGATGGGCGCCGAGGCAAAGGTGCGTGACGCGCGCGAGCGCGTCCTCCGGAGTGGCGTCGTCGCCGGGAAAGTAGAGATCGGCCTGGGGATTCGAGAGTTTCATCGGAAAACGGTCCGGAGTTCAGCGACGGATAGCCGGCAAACTGGCCGCAGCGACGGCCTGCCCATGGCGACGGTCCTTTTCATCCGGAGTATGCAGGCGGATTTTTTCCGCCAAATCGGGGAAGTCCGCGCGCAGCACCGCCCGGGCGCGGTCGAGGATGATCTCGCCGCCGGGGCCCGAGGAGACACGGCCCAGCAGAAGGACGTGACGCAGCTCGTAGTGATCCGCGAAGTGCGCGATCCCATAACCGAAGTCGGTGCCGATGGTTTCGTAAATCGCCCGGGCGCGCGGGTCGCCGGAGGCCATCGCCCGCTGCACCTCGATGAGTTGCTCCGGCAGCGGCATGTGGGCCGGGAAGGCGAATCCGGCGACCGCGGCCAAACGACCAACCGCCTGTTGCGAGAAATACTGCACCCCGCAACCGATGTCCCCCGACCACTCGTCGCGCGGCGCCGCCGGGTGGTAGTCCACCGGGGCGAACGCCAGTTCGTTCAACCAAGGGGTGATGCCACCCTCCGGGGTGACGTAACCGGCCGCGAGGCTCGTGCCCATCGCGATGCCCAACACCGCGCCGTCGCCGAGCGACATGGAGCCGGCCAGTGCCGTGACCTCGCCGTCGTTGGCCACCTCGAACGGCACCCCGCCCCAACGCTCCTGCAGCGTGAAAAACATCCGGCGCACGTGACGGTCGAACAGGTCGGGCGGCACCCCGCGGAACAGCGAAGCGACCCGCACCTCATTGTTCACGTAGACCCCGGCTGAACTGCCGCCGATCGCGTCGACCCGCGGCAGGTGCGCGGCCGCCCGCCGCAGGGAGTCGTGCACGCCCTCAAGGTGATAGGACGGATCTTTTTGGAAGTAAGGATCCCAGGTGATCTCCTCGGAAAAGACGACCTTCCCATCGATCACCGCGGCAGCCTTGCGATCGCTGCCGCCCAGATCGAAGCCGATCCGGCAACCGTCGAGGTGCCGGCCGATCGCGAGCGAGGCCACCCTACCCTCAGGCAAGGTCGAAAGAAGCGCCGCCTCGAGCACGAACGCCTCGCGGTACGTCGTCGGGCCCATGAACCGGTGATCGAACGCGCGAGCGCCGGCCTCAGCGTAGACCCGCTTCAGTTCGGCGACGATTTCATCCGCGCCCGCGATCCGCACGCGGCTGCCGCCCTTTTGCCAGAGCAGGAACTTCACCAAGCGCTCCACGTAGGTAAGCGAATGTGACGCGGACGGATGTGCGGCCCCGAGCACGCGCGTGTCGTGACGGGAAACCGCGCCGCCGGTCGAGCTGACGACCACCGATAACGGGCGGGCCGCCGGATCGCGGGCCACCAAGGCGCGGTAGGCGCGGTTCCAGAGGGCGGCCGGAGCGAAGTTCCGCTCCAAACTCGGCGGCAACGAAGGACGGACGTCGATCATGACGAACAGAAACCGCGGAAAGGACCCGACCCCTCAGGCGAGGTGCACCCGCGCGAAACCCTCGATTGCCTCGTAGTCGGCGAGCCCTAGGCCGTCGTAGGTCTCGGCGAGCGCACGGTTCTGCTGCTCGGCCTGCTGCCATGGCTCGCGCAGCCCCGAAGCCACCGGAGTCTGGCTGCGCTGGCTCTTGTGGTGGAAGACCGCCTGCATCTTCTGCGCGAGTTCGCGCGGGCTGAGCGGCACCGCCATGTCGACGTCGGCCGCCTCCCATGGCTGGTCGACGCCCCGGTACGACCACGCCCGGCAATCCTTGAACCACGCCTCACCGGCGACCTCGCGGCACGCGCGACGCAAAAGCTCGTGGCACACCGCGGTGATCGAGGTCGGATCGTCCCGGTCACCCGTGAGAAAGATCTGGTGAGGCATGGCCTCGCGCAGGAGTTTGACCACCGCGGCAAGGTCCGCCGGACCGGGCGCAAACTGGCGATAGCGGCCGCGCTCGTAAAACGGCAAATCGAGAAACGTCGCCTGGGCGGGCGTGAGATCGCAGTCGCGCAATGAGGCTCGGGCCTCCCCGCGCCGCAGCAGTGCCTTGAGGCGACGGATGCCGGCCGAGTCGGCCGCGAAGGCTTTCTTGCCCGCCAGCTCCCGCCGGACGCCTTCGGTGAAATCGGCCACCGGATCCTTGGTTTGACCCAAGGTGCCGGCGATCTCGCCGACAAGCTCCGCCGCCATCGCGGCCTCCTCATCGGGCACCGCGAGATTTCCGGAGGTGAGGTAGGCGACGGTGACAATGTGCCCCTGGGCCTTGAGCCGGCGAATCGTGCCGCCCATGCCCAGCACGTCGTGCGAAGGTTCCGGGCTGAAGACGATGACGCGCTTCGGGAACGGGAAGGCGCGCTCAGGCCGCGATGAGTCGTCGGCATTGGGTTTACCGCCGGGCCAGCCGGTGATCGTGTGCTGGATCTCGTTAAAGACCCTGATGTTCAGCTGATAGGAAGGACCGTGCTCCGTCAGGAGATCGGCCATGCCGTGCTCGCCGTAATCCTCGTCGAGCAACTTCAGCACCGGCTTCTTCGCCTGGCGGGACAGCCAGATCACCGCCCGGCGGATCATGGCGGGCGTCCAACGAATCGGGCTGACCAGCCACGGATAGCGGACGCGCGTGAGCGACGAAGCCGCGGCGCGGTCGATCAGGAAGCGTACCTGCGGGTGGCCCTGAAGGAAACTCGCCGGAAGCGAATCCTTCGGCGCGCCCTCGACCGCCTCGGCCAGCACCCCGGCCTTGCCCTCGCCCCAGGCGAGGAGCGCGATCCGGCGCGCGTCGAGGATCGTGCCCACCCCCATCGTGATCGCGTGGCGAGGCACGTTGGCCTCGCCGAGAAAATCGCGGGCGGCGTCGCGCCGCGTGAGTCCATCGAGCGTGACGAGCCGCGTGCGCGACTCGCGCGAGGAGCCGGGTTCATTGAAGCCGACGTGGCCGGTGCGACCGATGCCAAGAATCTGGAGGTCAATGCCGCCGGCGGCGCGGATCTTTTCCTCGTAGCTCCGGCACCAGGGGTAGACCTCAGCGCGCGGTACGGTTCCGTCGGGGACGTTCACGTTCTCCGCCGGAATGTCGATGTGGTCGAAGAGCTGCTCGTGCATGAAGCGCCAGTAGCTCTCCGGATGCTCGCGCGTGAGACCGTGGTACTCGTCGAGGTTGAAAGTGATGACCCGGCGGAAACTGAGCCCTTTCTCGCGGTGAAGCCGGATGAGCTGGCGGTAGAGGCGGACCGGCGTGGAGCCGGTGGCGAGTCCGAGGACGGTCGGCCGTCCGGCGTCGTCGTTCTGGCGGATCAGCCCGGCGATCTCGTCCGCGAGACGCGCACAGGCCTCGTCGGCGTCCGCGAACACCTCGCTGGCGATGCGCTCCCGCTGCTGGGCTTCCGTCGTGGAGAGAACCGGAGCTCCCGCTCCGGCGGTTGAAGGAACCGGCTTGGCGGCGTGCCGGCGCACGATCTCCTCCATGCGCTCGCGCTGGGCCTCCATGCTGCGCAGGAGCGCGAACTGGCTGCGGGCGCGCTCAAGTTTGTGCGCGGGACGCTTCACTTTGAAGTAGACATCTCCCTGCAGGAAATCGGTCAGGAACCGGATCCCGATCTCGAGCGCGATGAGCCGCCCCGAGAAGGCGAGGTGGGCGATCTCGGCCTCATTCAGGAAGGAGCGGCTGGCGGCGAGATAGCCCTCGGTCAGGGCGTCGAACAGATCGAGGCGGGCGTTCACGCGCGATACGTCGGGCTCGTCCTCGGCGGCCGAGTTGATGGCGGAACGCACCATGTCGCCGAAATCGTACAGCGCCGAGCCGGGCATCACGGTGTCGAGGTCGATCACGCAGATGCCGGCGCCCGTGCGGTCGTCGATCATCACGTTGTTCAGCTTGGTGTCGTTGTGCGTGACCCGCTCTGGAATCTCCCCGCGCGCGAGCAGATTGAGCACCACGTCGACCATCGGCTCGCGTTCCATCGCGAACGCGATCTCGGCGCGCGCCTCCTTCACCCGCCCCACGCGGTCTTCCTTCCCGGCCTGGCGCAACGCTTCGAAGCGGCGCCGGGTGTCATGGAAATGGGGAATGGTCTCCTGGAGCCGCCCGCCGGGCAGGTCGCTGAGCAGACGCTGGAACTCCCCGAACGCCCGCGCGCCCTCGCGGGCCATGGAGGGATCGGTGATGACGTCGTAGGACTGCGCGCCCTCGACGAAGATATAGCAGCGCCAAGCGCCCGAGGCGTCGCGGTGCAGCTTGCCGCCCGCGCGCGGAGGGATGAGCGTAAGGGCGCGGCGGATGGCGTCGGGCGCCCCGGAGGCGATGGCGCGCCGGCCGGCGTGCGCGGTGACCCGCGCGATGTTTTACATCACGACCTCGACATTACGAAAGACGTTCTCGTTGATGCGCTGGAGGATGTAGCGGGTCGTCACCCCGCCCTGCTCGAACGAGACCACGTAGGTGTCATTGATGTGGCCGTTACCGTGCGGCGCACCCCCGCAGTAAGTGCCGCCCAGCCGGAACGCCGAGGCGACGGCGCGGAGCGCGGTCGAGTCGAGGGTCTTGAGAGACATCCCAGCCATGCAACAGCCGCACGTTTACGGCGCAACTGTCATTTGGCGGCGGCCGCCACCCGAGCTGACTCAGGCCGCAGCGCGGGCGATCCGCTTGCGTTTCTCGACCCGCGAAGAGACCAGAATCGAGATCTCGAACAACGCGTAGAGCGGCGCCGCGAAGATCGTCTGGGTAACCGGATCGGGGGTCGGCGTCACGATCGCGGCGATGACAAAGATGAGCACGATCGCGTGCCGCCGGTACTTGCGGAGGAACTCCGTGGTGAGCACCCCGAGCCAGACCAGTAATACGATCACCAGGGGGAACTCAAAAACGGCGCCGGTGCCTAGTACAAGCCAGGTGAGCGTCGTGAAGTAGTTGCCCGCAGTCCAGCGGGTCTCGAGGCCCATCGCCTGGTTGAGTTCGATGGCGATCCGCACCGTGCTCGGCATCAGCAGGAAGAAGCTGAAGGCGGAACCGAGGAGGAACAGCACCAGCGCCGAGAAGCACAAGGGCTTGATCGCCTTCGTCTCACGCTCGGTCAGCGCCGGCGAGACGAATTGCCCGATGAAGAAGAGGATGAACGGGGAGGCCAGCATCAGCCCCCCGAAGACGCACAGCTGGATGATCATCGTGAACACCTCCATCAGCGAGATGGTGCCCAGCTTGGTATCGAAATCCGGGTAGTCCTTCGCGACGTGGTCCAGCGGCCAGCGGAGGGCCTCCATCGACTCGGTGACGAAGAAGCCGACGAACACCGCGCAGATCGCGAACACGATCACGCTCTTCAGCAGGACCCCGCGCAATTCATCGATGTGCTGCCAGAACCCCATCGGCTTTTCCCGCGGTGAGACCTGCACCTCGGCGGGAGTGTACGGATCGTCGGATTGATTCTCGGTCGGGCTCACGTCGAAAAGGGCGCGCATCGTGGGGGCTTTTTTCCAAAACGGAAGCGCGATGTGCGGCGCGGGCCGGTTTGCCCGCGGATCCGGGAAACGGCGCGCCGCCGCCCGCCTGCATCGTTGACACTCCCCCCGCCCGACCTATTGCCTCCCCATTTCCTGCGCAGACGCCGCCCACCTTTTTTCCAACCGCATCCTCATCACCCTGGCCGCTAAAAAACCCGCCAAGAAACCCGCCGCGAAGGCCAAGTCCTCCGCCGCCAAGTCCGCCTCCAAGGCGCCCAAGTACGTCTACACATGGGGCGCCGGCCGCGCCGACGGTAACGGCACCATGAAAGCCCTCCTGGG
>SXGQ01803042.1_pt1 | contig 10670 bp, 11 predicted proteins | sample 3178371 | NCBI WGS metagenome assembly SXGQ01 (sample SAMN11356859, study PRJNA531348) | freshwater metagenome | isolation source: freshwater sample F1-20 | place: China: Fuxian Lake, Yuxi | collected 2017-12-25 | reverse complement strand
TCGGGATCGAGTCCATTGGTGGGCTCCTCGAGGATCAGCAGCTGCGGATCCGGCACCAGGGCCTGCGCCAGCGCCAGCCGGGCCCTCATGCCGTGCGAATAGGTCCGGACAACCTGGTGCTCCCGCCCCGCAAGTCCCACCCACTCGAACACCTCGGTGAGGCGTTTGCGGGTTACGGGACTCGAATAGCCCGCCAGGATCTCGACGTTCCGCCAACCGCTCAGGTAGTCGTAGAACGCCGGGGCCTCGAAGATGGCCCCGACACGGGCCAACGCCCGGGATCGGTCCTGCGATACCTCATGATCTCCGATCCAGGCCTCGCCGGAACTCGGCCAGACCTGGCCCAGCAGCATTCCGATGGTGGTGCTCTTGCCGGCACCGTTGTGGCCCAGCAGGCCGAAGACATCCCCACGTCGCACCTCCAGGGTGAGGGCGTCGACGGCCAGTCGCTGGCCAAACCGCTTGGTGAGGTCCTTGATGCGGATCATGGGTTGGGCTTCAGAACGAAGAACTGTTTCACCGCGCCGTCCGAGTAGAGATGGTTGGCGGCGCGACCGGGTCCGAGCGCGGCGTGGAACCCGGACTTGTCGCTGATCACTGGGAACCCCGCCTCCTGCATGGGGATTCCCAGGAGCCGGATCCGATCTGCGGGCTGGCCGTTGAGCAGGTTGTTCCAGAAGTAGCTCGAGCCGGTCTCCTCGAACAGGTTCTTGCGATCGGACGGACACTTCCACAGTCGGGCAGGCCCCTTTGGGGTCAGCACCGCATCCGCCGTGCGCAGGTTGACCTCGTTGGTGTCGCGTCCACGGTTCTGGAGGTTCGGGAACCGGTTGCCGTTCTCGTCGAGGTACACCCGCAGGATGAGCCCCATCTGGCGCAGGCTGCCCTGGCAGGCCGTGGATCGAGCCCTTTCCCCGGCCGAACCCATGGCTGGAATGGCGAGGGTCGCGAGAATCCCGATGACGGCGATCACGACCAGCAGCTCCACCAGCGTGAAGGCACCCGGACTCATTCACGGCCTCCCTCGCGTCGGGGACGGAAGATGCGCCCATTCTCCATCGACCGCTGGATCTCCTCCAACAGTGGGGAGACCTCCACCCTGAGATCCGCCGAGCTGTTCTCGTAGAAGCTCTTGAGTCCGAGCTTCACCACCTTCTCCTGGAGCTCAGGACTGACATCGGGCAGTCCACCGGCACGGCCGCTCCCACCGGGTCCTTCCATCCCTTCCCCTTGCTCCCGGGCCTCCCGGAGCCTTCGGATGGATTCCCCGATCGCCCGACGCCGTCGATCCTCCGGCATCTGCTCGAACGCGGTCAGCATCTGGTTCAAGCCGGTCGGGATCGTGAGCTCGAGAAACGCCTCCTTGTCCCGCATCGAGAAGTCCTGGAACAGGTCCCGGAACCTGGGATCCATCCGGGCCCTTCGCCGATCCTCAGGGGAAAGTTTGTTGAGCCAATCCGCGAGCTTTCGGATGGCCGCAGTCCTCTGATCAGGGCTCAGCGATTTCCAGTCGAGGGACCTCAGGTAGGCGGCGATGCGTTCCGGGGTGACCTTCGAGGCGCGGGACCAGAGGAAGCCCCCCAGCGCCACCGTCCAGGCGACCGCCAGGACGGCGACAGAGACGAACAGGAGACGTCGCCGGGGATGCATGCGGAGAGGATGGACTCCATCACACCGAAAGCCAAACGTGCAGACTCATTTCCCTCCGCGCCAGGACTCACCTTCCGGTCGGCCTGGTCTCCCGGAATCCATACAGCCTTGTGGCGGTCCGGATCAGCAGTTGGTCTCCCACCGGGACCGGGGTCGCATGGACCGATTCCCCAAGAGGGTTTCGGCCCAGCACCTGGAACGCATCCCCAGCCGCCAGCACCGAGACGACACCCTGCTGGGACGTCGCATAGATCCGGCCATCCGCTGCGACCAGGCTTGCGTAGTAGTCGCCCGGCGCATCGAGCCGTTCCTCCTGATAGAGTGGAACACCCGTTCTGGGATTCAGGCAGGTGATCAGACCGCCGTTCTTCACCTGGTAGAACCGGCCGCGATACAGGATCGGGGAGGCCACATAGGGGAGGCCCTTCTTGAAACGCCAGAGGACACCGGCATCCGAGATCCGGCCCTCGGCATCCGGGGCCACGGCAAATGACTGGTTCTCGACCTTCGCGAAGATGGCCGCCATGGACTCCCATTCGGCCCGCTCGACGAGCCGATTCCTGTTCCCATCGAGGTGCTTGAACCGCTGCTTGGCTGCACCCTCGGGAAGTTCCTCGAACGTCAGACGCCCATCGCGGTCTGCATCCCGCGCGGACAGCACCTCGTCGAAGGGTGGCATCGTGATCCGATCGACCGATCGATCACCACCGGTGGTCCAGCTGGAGGTCAGCAACAATCCGTCACCAATGACCGGGGAAGTGCAGGTGATCCGGGAAAGTCCACTGACCCGCCAACGCTCCTCGCCGGTGTCGGGGTGATATCCGATCAGCCAGAAGGTCCCGGGCACCACCAGATCCGTCACACCCGGACGCTCCCAGAGCACCGGAGTCCCAAAACCCCGACGCATCTCGGGACGCTCCACTGTCCAGACCGACTGGCCCGTGCGCACGTCGAGCGCCACCAACCGCGAGGCCCCATCCTGGTCGAGGAGCTGGTAGATCCGATCCCGATACAGGACCGGGGATGAGCTCGAGCCGTATTCCGTCTGCGGCAGCGGCAGCGGATGACGCCACAGTTCCCTGCCCTCCAGATCCAGGGCGATGAGCCCGAGGGATCCGAAGTAGGCCACCAGGTGGTGTCCATCGGTGACGGGTGTGGCCGAGGCCGGGCTGCCGAGGGATCGGTGGACCTCCTCGACCGCGGTGGCGGTGAATTCCCGACGCCACCGTGGGCGTCCGGTCTCCAGATCCATGACAACAACGAGGCATTTACCGTCGGCAAATGCCGTCAGGGCGACATCGGATCCCCAGACGACCGGTGAGGAGTTGCCAGCGGGAACCTCCACAGCCCAGGCCACGTTTTCCTTGGGCGAGAACCGGATCGGCGGGCGGGCTGACGCGGCCGCGATTCCCTGCCCTCCGGGACCCCTGAACTGGGGCCAGCCCTCGGGAGCGGCAGAGAGGGTTTCCAGCAGCCCGGCAAACAGACAGGTCAGGAGCAGACTTCGGGGCACGCCGGAATCAAGACGGCTGGACCATGACCCGGCGAGCGGATTCCCACGCCACACACCCAAAGCACAGAGTCAGGCCTTCCGGGCCTTGGCCCGTGACGAGGGCTTCCTCGCGTACGGGGAGTGCAGATTGAAATAGACCCCACACAACGGGCGATCCCCTTCCGACTGGCTCAGGATGATGGTCACATGCCGATCCAGCGCTATGCCGTGCCGCATCTCGGGAGCCCTGTTGACGTAGGCATGGATCGCCTTGCCCATCAGGGATTGCAGTGTCGCCGCACATTCCTCGGGGACCTTGTCGAGACACACCACATGACGGTCGTAGCTCGCCAAGGCGGCGGCGATCTCGGAGGCAAAGGTCTCGACCGTGAGTTGCACGCGAGAAAGCTACGTTCCGGGAGCACCCTGTAAAGCATCGCCCTCGTGTCGTAACACGAGCCGGTCAGATCGTCTGGCTCAGGAAACCCCCATCGACCCGGATGTCTGTGCCCGTCACGAATCCGCTGGCGTTGCTGCTCGCCAGGAAGACAGCTGCGCCGACCAGCTCCTCGGGACGCCCAAAGCGGGCCATAGGCGTGTGCCCCAGAATGGAACGGGTCCGGGGCGTCGGGGAACCGTCATCGTTGAACAGCAGCTTCCGGTTCTGCTCCGCCGGGAAGAATCCCGGCGTGATCGAGTTCACCCGGACGCCCTTCGGGGCCCACTCCCGCGCCAGGAATTGGGTGAGGCTCAGCACGGCAGCCTTGGCGGCGGAGTAGCTGACGACACGGGAGAGGGGAATGTGGGCCGAGACACTGGCGATGTTGATGATGCTGCCGCGTCCCGCCTCGGCCATGGAAGGCCCGAACACCTGACACGGCAGCAACACGCCACCCACCAGGTTGAGATCGAAATTCCCGCGCCATGCGTCCAGGGGCAGATCCTGGAAAGCCTGCTGATCCGTGACGGTGGCCTTGGGGTCATTGCCACCCGCGGCATTCAACAGGAGGGTGGTGGCTCCGAGACGCTCTCGGACGGACTCATGGACACGTCGCAACCCGTCCTTGTCGAGGGCATCGGACGATAGGAACAGGGCTTTCCCGCCGCGGGACCGGATCGCCTCGGCACGGGCCTCCCCGCGTTCCGCGTTGCGTCCCACGATGGCCACCGAAGCCCCGGCCGCGGCCAAACCCTCCGCCAAGGCACCACCCAGGACACCGGTCCCTCCCACCACCACCGCCACCTCACCCTTAAGATCAAACAGGTTCATGATCATCTCCTTTCAATCCCTCTCAGTCGGGGATCGTCATCACGACATAGTTCTTCCGCCCCTTGCGCAGGAGCAGGTGTCGCCCAAACAGCAGGTCGCCCGACGTGATCAGCCGGCCCACCTCGGTGACCCGATGGTTGTTCAGGTAGAGCCCGCCGCCCTCCAGATCCTTCCGCCCCTGGCCTTTGCTCGGACACAAACCCGAGGCCACGAACAGGTCCACCACAGGAATGCCTCCCTCCGCTGGAATGGGAGTCTCCAGACGACGCGTCGGGATCTCCCCAACCAGCTCGTTGAAGGTCGACTCGCTCAGTCCCTCCAGGGTTCCGCCAGCGAAGAGGATCTCGCTCGCCCGAACCGCGTCCTCCATCGCCTCGGCTCCATGGATCAGCTCGGTCATCGCCCGGGCCAGTGCCCGGTGGGCGGAACGCTTGCCCGGATCCGCCTGATGCTGTGCCTCCAGAGCCGCAATCTCGTCCCGGCCCAGGAAGGTGAAGAACTTCAGGTGGCGGATGACATCCCGGTCGTCTGCGTTGAGCCAGAACTGTAGGAACCGGTACGGACTGGTCCGCTTCGGATCGAGCCAGACGGCACCCGACTCCGTCTTGCCGAACTTGGTGCCATCCGACTTCGTGATGAGCGGCAGCGTGAGTCCAAACGAGGGTCGTCCCAGCTTCTTCCGGACAAGATCGATGCCCATCGTTATGTTGCCCCACTGGTCCGAGCCCCCGATCTGCAGCTCGCAGTCCTGATCCCGGGCCAACACATAGAAATCATGAGCCTGGAGCAGCATGTAGCTGAACTCCGTGAAGCTGATGCCCACCTCACGGTCCTCCATCCGGGAGCGGACCGATTCCTTGGCGACCATCTGGTTGACGGTGAAGTGCTTGCCTATGTCCCGCAGAAAATCGATGAACGAGATCCCGTCGGTCCATTCCGCGTTGTCGACCAGGCGCGCCGTGTTGGGCGTCACACGAAAATCGAGCAGGCGTGCCAACTGGGGCTTCACCGCCTCGACGTTTGCAGCGATCTGTTCCTTCGTGAGCAGCCCACGCTCGGCGGACTTTCCGCTGGGATCGCCGACGCTTCCCGTCGCCCCCCCAGCGACCGCGATCGGAACGTGTCCCGCGTTCTGGAATCGGCGCAGGCAGATGAGCGGCACCAGGTGACCGACGTGAAGGGAGTCGGCCGTGGGATCGAATCCGCAGTACAGCGTGACAGCGCCGGTCTCGAGCCGCTTGCGGAGTTCCGGAAAATCCGTGCAGTCGGCGATGAGCCCACGCCATTCCAGATCATCGAGGATGTTCATTGAAGCCGGAGTTATCGCGGCCCGGACCAAGGTCGAACAAGGGGGAAGTTTCCGGAAGACCGTCTTCCCGGGTCACCCGCCGCCAAGCGTCCTCTGGAAACAGTCCAGCATCTCGGACCACATCGCCGGGGTGTAGGTGTGCCCGACACCCGGATAGACCACGCTCCGGAACTCCGACGGTGCCCCGGTCACAACCCAGGCGGGGGCAGCCAAGCGTTCGATCGCCCGGATGCCCGAGGCAGGGGAGCCCGCGTCCTGATCCCCATTCAGACACAACAGCGATCTCGGTGCGATGCAGGCGACCACAGCCTCGGTGTCGAAATGCCGGAGCAGACCGGGAACGTAGTAGTAGATCCCATGGTACTTCAGGCCGCCGACGGCGATGAGGTCCTCGTAGCGCGTGAGACAGGCCACCGCCACCCCAGAGCGGATCCGGTCGTCCAAGGCCATCAGCCACCACGTCCGCGTGGCCCCCATGCTGATGCCCGTGGCACCGATGCGCGAGGCATCGACCTCGGGACGGTTGCACAGGTAGTCGAGGGCGATCAGGTCGTCCCGGAGCATCATTCCCCACAGCGATCGCCCCAGCCAGAGCTCCAGCTTCGAGGCACTCAACTCCCCCGCCGAGCCCATCAGCCCATCAGGCCCCCTGCCCTGGCGCTCCCCAAAACAGGGCGCATCGATCGCGAGGACCGCGTACCCACGGCGTACCAATTCGGGCCCGGGAGCCGTCGGGGTGTGGCGCTGTTGGAACAGCTCAGCCTTGCCCCCCTCGTACTCACCTCCGTGCCAGTGGCAGTAGAGGATCCCCGGAATCTTTCCCGCACGCTTCTTCGGCAGCAGGAACACCCCGGGAACCCGGGAGCCGGCACCGTTGTCGAACTCGAACCGCTCCTCGGTCCAGTCCCCGCGGTCGAGCGTCTCGAGGACCCGCACGGAAGACGCCATCGACCGAGGCGGCAGGTCGCCAAGGCATCGCCAGAGGTTGGAACGGATCCCAGCCCGTCGGTGGCCCCATGAGCCAGGATCGGGCGGGATGACCAGCGGCGGAACACCGCCCGCGGCGCTTAGTATCGCCGCACCGGCAAGACCGTTGGTGTTCTGGGAATCTGCCACGACATCCCTCCCAAAAAAAAGACCGGACAGCAGTGCAAAGACGACGAGTCCAAGAATCGTGCGGCCGATCATGGAATCAGGCTGGCACGGACGACCCGGGCAAGTCACGGGCTCCCCTCCGTCGGACTCGTCACTCGTAGCTGTTCAGCCGGGCGACCAGCTCCCGGTTGACCGCCCGGAAACAGCTGTAGCGGAAACGGACCTTGGCCTTGTCGAGGCCGATGTGGAACCAGGGGCTCAGGTGGGCGAGGAGATCAAAATCACGGACATCATGGAGTTCCCCAATCATCCATTTGACCTCCTTGAGAATCTCGTCCGGGAAGGCGGTGAGGATGTCGTATTCGGCTCCCTCGGTGTCGATCTTGATGAAGTCGACCTTCGTGATGGCATTCTCCTTGAGGAAATCCCTGACGGACCGGACCTGGACCTCCCACATCCTGTCGCCTCCAAGCCCGGTGCCCGACACCAGGCTTCTGGCCCCCGTGTCGAGACCGTGGTCCAACCCCTTCATGCGGAAGGTGCCACTCTGGGAACCCAGGCCGAAATTGAAGGCCTTGATGTTTGGATACGGGGCGGTGTTCAGCCTGAGCAGCTCAAAGTTGTCGGGCACAGGCTCGAACGTGAAGATCCTCGCCTTGGGAAAGCGCCGGGCAAAATGGACCGACGCCGAGCCGATATGGCCACCGATGTCGAACAACACCTCGGGTTCCCCTTCTATGGGAAAATGGTACTCGGCGCGACGCCCCTTGCGGAAGAGCACCTCGTTGAGGGCGGAAGGATCATCGCCGCCCGTCCTGTAATGGAATGGGTGGCCACCGAACACGAACTGCCGCCGTTCTGAAGGAAGCCGATCCCAGTGGAGGGAGAACTGGATCGAACCAGATCGCCAGAGGAACTTCAGACGCTTCTCAAGGCCCTGCATTAAGGAACTTCCCATGCCGACGTCAGCGGTGGCGTGGCGCTTGATCAGGAGTCAAGCGGACGGACCCTCCGGCCGCACTGGAGGCGGGGATGACGGTTGCCGGTGTTCGTAGAGGCGGGTGTGTCGGAACAGCGTCGAGTAGGCCGTTGAGAAGGCGATGAAGAAACCAGGATAGCCGTCCAGGAATCCACGCCGGAACACATAGGCACGGACGAACCGCCAGAGAGATCGGAGGGTCACCCCCATCGAAGACCACTCGGCCTCGGACTCCAGCTGACGCTTCAGGTAGAGGTCCGCGTAGTAGGGGAACTTGTTGAGATAGGCGGTGATGGTCGGGTTCGTGTAGTGGTGCAGGTCCGCCGAGAGGCGTTTGACCGGGCCGTCCAGCAGGACCCGACAATGCTCCTCCGCCCCACCCCACCGGCCAGAATCGCGGCGGTACAGTCGGAGCACCCGATCCGGATACCAGTCCCCGTGCGTGATCCAGCGGCCCAGAAACCACACCTTCCTGGGAAACATCGCGCCGACAAACCGCTCGTGATCCCCACGGAAGAAGCCGCGGATCTGATCCACCAGTCCAGGAGACAACTCCTCATCGGCATCCAACTGCAGGACCCATGGCTGCCTGGCAAGATCCTGGACGGCGTTCTTCTGGTCCCGGAATCCCCTCCAGGGCATCCGATGAACCGTGGCGCCGTGGCGCCGGCAGATCTCCTCCGTTCCATCGCGGGTCTCCTCGTTGAGGACCACAACGATCTCGGAGACGAGGCCTTGGACACTCTCAAGGGCACGCCCGATGCGCGCAGCCTCGGCACCCGAAATCAGGCAGGCGGATATGGGCAGGGACTCCACGACGTCAGTGTGATCGGAAACCGAACTGCCGTCACCGCTACAAACCGGGATCCAGACCTGCCGGAAAGGGATTCATTCCCCAGCTGGCCGGACATATCCCGATGCCGGAGCGTCGGGACAGTCCAAGGAGGACACGGCGCGGAGGGACGGCAGCACGGCCGTGGGCCTTCAGAACAGGGTGTAGATGAACGGCGCCGCCCCTGTGCCACCCAGGACAAGGAGTAGGCCGAAGAGCAGGAGGAAAACGAGGATGGGGAGCAGCCACCACCGCTTGTTCTCCTTCATGAATCCCCATAGTTCCCACAGCAGACTGGGACCCCCGTCCTTGGATGCGGACTTCTCGAACTCGTTCGGCTCGTGGTTCATGGGTGTCGGCAAAGGATTCAGTATTGTCGGAAATAGGAGGTCACGTCGCTGGGGGATGGCTTGGGCTGCCAGAAACTCTGCCGCTCCGGTGCGGGCTTCAAACCCAGCTCATCCCGACCGCTCCACCGCAGGATCAGTCCGATCGGGGTGATCACCCCAAAATACAGGAGGCCCAGCAGGAGATTGGAAACACACCAGCCGATGGGGAATGCCAAGAGCATCGCACCGGAATAAACCCACCTCGCCCAACGGGGCCAAACCACTCCGGGAATCCCCACCGCCAAGGCCACGAAAGCCCATGCCATCGCTGCCGTCGGCCTCGATTTCAGGAATTGGTTCTGCGCGGCAACCCCAAGGAACACCACCAGCCAGATTCCGGCGAACTGGCGCAGGACACTTCGGCTGGGTTCAGCTTTGACGATCGACCAATCCATGGGGCGTTTCGAATGGGGCTCAGTCTAGATCAAACCTGGACAGGTGCGCCTCGCGATCCTTGGCGGCCGCCTGACGCTCGGCCTCTGTCTTCACGAGGACGAAATCCTCCAGCACCAGCACATCCATCTCGGTGGCCAGGAAGCAACGTAGCGCCTCCTCAGGGGTGCACACGATCGGCTCGCCACGGACGTTGAAGCTCGTATTCACCACGACCGGGCATCCGGTCCACTTTTCAAAGGCCTCGAGGAGGCGGTGAAATCGGCCATGACGCTCCGCGTCGACGGTCTGGATCCGGGCACTGTGGTCGACATGGGTGATGGCCGGGAGATGGGACCTCGATACCCGAACCCGCTCCCGGAGATCCGGGGAACTCTCCATGGTCTTCTGGTCGGCATCGCTGAGCGGAACGCGGTGCCGCTCGTGGACCGGAGCCACCAGGAGCATGTAGGGGCTCTCGTGCCCGGGTGCGATGTCGAAGTGTTCCGAGGCACGGTTCCGAAGGACGGCGGGTGCGAAGGGACGGAAGCTCTCCCGGAACTTGATCTTGAGGTTCATCGTCGTCTGCGTGGCGGGATTCCTCGGATCACCAAGGATGCTGCGTGCCCCGAGTGCCCGGGGACCAAATTCCATCCGCCCGTGGAACCAGCCCACGATCCTGCCATCGGCCAGATGCCTGGCGACCTCCTCGAGCAGCGACTTCTCGTCGGTGAAGCGCCTGTCGGCACGACCCCGGGATTCGAGGAGGCTTGCGATCTCATCGGAAGTGAAGGACGGGCCGAGCAGGCTTCCCTTCTGGCGGTCCCGGCCCTCCGGACTGCGCGGCCGGCCCAGCAACTGGTGCCACACAAACAGCGCGGCACCGAGCGCACCGCCAGCGTCACCCGAGGCCGGCTGGACCCAGATGTCCTTGAACGGCCCCTCACGGAGGATGCGGCCATTGGCGACGCAGTTCAGCGCCACGCCACCAGCCAGGACCAGATGGTCCATCCCGGTCCTTCGATGCACCTCACCGGCGATCCTCAGCACGATGTCCTCAAGGACCGCCTGAATGCTCGCCGCAAGATCCATGTGCCGCTGCTCGAGATTCGACTCGGGACGGCGGGCTGGGCCACCGAACAGCGCCTCGAAACGCTCGTTCACCATCCGGAGGCCCTCGCAGAAATTGAAGTATCGGAGATTGAGCCGGAAACTGCCGTCGGATCGAAGATCGATCAGCTCTCGCCGGATCAGGTCCGCATGAACCGGCCGGCCATAGGGC
>SXGQ01046414.1_pt1 | contig 10670 bp, 11 predicted proteins | sample 3178371 | NCBI WGS metagenome assembly SXGQ01 (sample SAMN11356859, study PRJNA531348) | freshwater metagenome | isolation source: freshwater sample F1-20 | place: China: Fuxian Lake, Yuxi | collected 2017-12-25 | reverse complement strand
GCCCCCGCGACTTCGAACGCATCCAGGAGGACCCGCGCTACGGCCAGCTGCGCAACCACGCCCTCGACTTCCTCTACCGCCGCTACGCCCATGACGACGACTGACGCACCGACCACGCTGTCGATCCGGGCCGGCCACACGATGCTGCTCGATGAAGAGCTGCTGCAGCGGACCCACTACTTGAGTGTGGAAGCAGGGCTGGTGCGCGTGGGCATCTCCAACCCGGATCAGGAGGCCCTCCAGGCCAACCTCGTGACCCTCGGGTTTCTGCAAGCGGGCGACCATCTGCCCCTGGATCTGCTGCGCAACTCGCGGCTACACCTGCAGGCTCTGACTCCGACGCGGCTGGTGGGCGACACCTCCGCCCTGCCGGCCGTCGGAGCCAACAGCTTGCATGACTGGACGCTGGACCTGCTGCTGCTGCGCCATCTCGGCGAAGCCGAACAGCGCATTCAGGCCCTGTTGCAGCTGCTGGTGGAACGGCTCGGGCGCCGCAGCGGCGAGTGGTACGAGCTGCCGGTGCGGCTCACCCACGCCGAACTGGCCGAACTCAGTGGCCACACCCGTGTCACCGTGACCCGACAGCTCTCCCGCCTGCGGGAACAGCGCTTGATCGAGCAGGACGCCGGGCCCGGCCGCTGCCTGCGCATCGCACCGGAGCTGGTGGAGGCTTGAGCTGGGAGCTCAGGACGGCAGCGGGGCCACACGCACCGCTGCCGCCTTCAGTTCGGGCTGTTTGGACACAGCATCCGCCAGCTCATGCATTAAACGATTGGCCTCACACGGCTGGGGCTGACTGGCCCCCCAGTGCATGGGCAGGAACACCGTGCCGCTACGGATGCGCTCGCTCACCTGCACCCGAGCCTGCACACGGCCTCGCCGGGAGCTGAGTTCCGCCAGCTCACCATCCACCAGGCCGAAGCGCTTGGCATCCTCAGGATGAACCTCCAGCAAGGCCTCCGGGAACTGCTTCACCACCCGGGCCACATGCACCGTGCGGGTCATCGTGTGCCAATGGCCTAGGTAGCGGCCCACCGTGAGCACCAGGGGGTAGGTGTCATCAGGGGGCTCGGCGAGTCCCAGGGGGGGATCAGCCAACAAATGGGCCCGACCAGTGGGGGTTGGGTAGTGATGATCGCCATAGAGCCGTGGCACGCCTCCACCGGGGGCAGTGCCCGCGGGGAAGGGCCACTGCTGGGGTCCGTGCTCCGCCAACAGGGCATGGCTCAGACCGCTCAAATCGCAGACCCGGCCTGCGGTGAGCGCCACCAGCTCGGCATACACCTCGGCGGCGGAGCCATAGCTGAACTGCTCAACAAACCCCAGGCGACGACCCAGCTCAGCGAAGATCGCCCAGTCGGCCCGCGCCTCGCCGGGGGGCTCACGGAACGCCGGGCAGAGGGTGACCCGCCGCTCGGAATTGGTCATCACGCCAGCCTTTTCACTCCACTGGGCCGCCGGCAATAGGAGATGGGCCAAAGCCGCCGTTTCGGCACCCGCATAGGCCTCACTCAGCACCACGAATGGGCAGCGGCCCACCGCCGCCCGTACGCGATCCAGCCGAGGCATGCTCACCAACGGATTGGTGGCTGCCACCCACCAGAGACCCAGGTCGCCGCGCTCCATCGCCTCGATCTGCTCCCAAACCGCCAGCCCCGGCTCAGCGGAGATCGCCCCTGGAGCAAAACCCCAATGGCGCTCCACCTCCGCCCGGTGCTGCGGATCCGCCACGAAGCGGTAGCCCGGCAACAGCTGGGCCAGGCCGCCCACCTCACGCCCCCCCATGGCATTGGGTTGTCCAGTGAGGGAAAACGGCCCGGCACCGGGGCGGCCGATCTGGCCGGTGGCCAGATGCAGATTGATGATGCCGCTCACCGTGGCCGTGCCTTCGCGGCTCTGGTTCACCCCCATCGACCAGAGGCTGAGCACCCCCACCGCCTCAGCCCACCACTGGGCCAATTGGCGGAGATCCGCCTCGGCGATGCCGCAGAGATCACACACCCGCTGTGGCGTCCACAGCCGCCATAGCGCTTCCAGCTCGGCATACCCCTCGGTATGGGCAGCGATGAAGGGCTGATCCAGCGCCTGCTGCTCCCACAGCAGATGGCCCAGGCCATGCAGCAGCACCAGATCAGTACCGGGACGGATGGCCAAATGCAGATCGGCCGCATCGGCGGTGGCGGTGGCCCGGGGATCGGCCCCCACCAGCCGCAGCCCTTCCGGCTGCCTGCGCTTGCGCTTGATCAGCCGCTGGAACAACACCGGATGGCAATCGGCCGTGTTGGTGCCGATCAGCAGCACCAGATCGGCGAAATCAAGATCGTCGTAGCAACAGGGGGGGCCATCGGAGCCGAGGCTGCGGGCATAGCCGGCCACTGCCGAACTCATGCACAGCCGTGAGTTGGCATCGAAGTTGTTGCTGCCCAGGGCCCCCTTGAGCAGCTTGTTGGCCACGTAGTAGTCCTCGCTGAGGAACTGGCCCGATCCATAGATGGCCAGCCCCTGCGGGCCCTGCTGTTCCAGGGTGGAGCGGATCTGAGCCACCAAGAGCTCGAAAGCCCGGTCCCAGCTGATCGGCTCGAAGGGTTGATCGCGGCTCTGGCGCCACTGCGGCGTGGTGAGCCGGTTGTGGTGCAGGGTTTCACCAACGGTGGCGCCCTTGATGCACACCTGCCCAAGGGAAGACGGGTGATCGCGATCGCCACGCACCGACCACTGGGGATCGGCGACATCCGCCGGCGGCCTCAGCTCCAGGCCACAGCCCACCCCGCAGTAGGGGCACTGGGCCTTAGCACCATCAACTCCTGCGGCAGCCAGGGGAGGTTTGTGCATGGACTGACTCTCACCGTAGCGAGGGCAGCTTTGGCGCCTTCACCACTTGCGATACGGCAGGAACTTGCCATTCATCGTCACCACCACCCGATCCCCCTTGGGATCCTCCTGGCGATCCACGGTGAGGGTGAAATCGATGGCAGACATGATGCCGTCACCGAACTTCTCCTGAATCACATCCTTTAAGGGCAAGCCATACACCTGGAGGATCTCGTAGAAGCGATAGAGGAGCGGATCGGTGGGAATCACCGGATCCAGCGCCCCCTTCACGGGATAGGTGCTGAGTTGCTCCAGCAAGGCTGGTTGCTCCGCAGCAGGAATGGCCAGAGCCTCCAGCAAGGTGGTCGCCTCGGCGGCGCTGGCCGTGGCCTGCCCATGGATCAGGCTGGCCACCCACACCTCATCCACCCCTAAGCGAGATCCCAACTCCGCAAAGCTGAGGCCGACACGGCGCTTGGCCGCCAGCAGGGTGCAGGCGAGAGGTGAGAGCGTCATGATCCTGCGAACACCGCGGCTGAGTCGTCGGGACCCTATGGATGCAGCGCGGCCGTCCTGGCATCCATCGCTACAAGCTGCCGGTGCCTGAACAACAGCCCAGCACCCCCCTGCGTTGCTGCCTACTCAGCGGTGGGGCCAGCCGGCGCATGGGATCCGACAAGGCGCTGTTGCCCCACCCCGAGGGGGGCACCTGGCTGGAACGCAGCCTGCAGCTTCTGGCAACACAACAGCGGCCCATCACCCTGCTCAGCCGCTGGCCGGACCATCAAACCCTCGCCCAGGCGATGCACCTGCCGGAGCTGGAAACCATCACCGAACCGCCCCCCTGGGAGGGGCCGCTGCTGGCCCTGCATCGGCTGATGGAGCGCCACCCGCTGCAACGGCTGCTGGTGTGCCCGGTGGACATGCCACACCTCCAGCCTGTCGCTCTGAACGCGCTTGTGGCCGCGGCCGCGGTGGAGCCGGGGCGTGTCCATGTGGCCCATGACGGGCACCAACGACAACCACTGCTGGGGATCTACCCCAGCCATCCCGCCCTGGCGGCCTCCCTGGCCCGCAGCATCCAGCAAGGGGAACGGCGCCTGCAAACCTGGCTGATCAGCGTTGGCTGCAACGACGTGCCCCTAGCGGCCCCACTGCTCCGCAACATCAACCGAGCCGAAGAGCTCTGAGCCTTGGCGCTTTAGCCCATGGGCAAACTGGAGTCCGATGCACCCGCCGGCCGTCGCCCAACCCCGCGACCAGCTTCAGCGACCCCTCGGCGTGCTGCGGCTTTCGCTCACGGCCCGCTGCAACCTGGCGTGCCCCTACTGCCTGCCGGATGGGCAGGAGCCGGCAGATCTGCTGACCATCCCGCAACGACTGCAGGTGGTGGCAGCGGCGGTGGAGCTCGGCGCTAGCAGCCTGCGACTCACAGGGGGAGAACCGCTTCTCCATCCAAACCTTGTAGCCCTGGTGGAGGCGGTTCAGCCCCTGCGGCAGCGGGGCCTGCGGGAGGTCGCCCTCACCAGCAACGGCACCCTGCTCACTGCCGCCCGCGCCAAAGCGCTGCGCGAAGCCGGCCTCGATCGGATCACCCTCAGCCTCGATGGGGCCAGTGGCCCCAGTGTGGCCCGCATGGCCGGGCTGCCCGATGCGGCCGCCGGCGAAAGAACCCTGGCCGCGGTGCTGGCGGCCATCGACCACGCCCAAGACGCCGGTTTCGAGCCAGCCCGAGGGCAGCTCAAGCTCAATGCTGTGATCCAACGGGGCGTCAATGACGATCAACTCCTGCCCCTGGCCCAGATCGCCCGTGAGCGGGGCCTGGAGCTGCGGTTGATCGAGTACATGGATGTGGGCAACCGCAACGGGTGGAACCCTGAAGCGGTGGTGTCGGCGGCGGAGATGGTGGAACGCATCGGAGTCCGATGGCCCCTGGAGCCCCTGGGTCGCGCTGTCGGCGGCACCGCCAGCCGCTGGCGCTATGGCGATGGGGGCGGCCTTCTGGCGGTGGTGGCCTCGGTGAGCCAGCCGTTCTGCGGGGATTGCAATCGCCTGCGGGTCACCGCCGATGGCATGGCCTACACCTGCCTGTTCGCCCACCCAAGCAGCGGCATCGACCTCAAACCCTGGCTGACTTCAGCCGACACACCAACGCGGCTGACCCAGGGCCTGAGCGCGCTCTGGCAGCAACGCAATGACCGCTACAGCGAAGAGCGAAGCCGAATCCAACGGCAGCCGCACCGCCCTAACCATGCAGAGATGGCCTATCTGGGGGGGTGACGACCCCGCACCAGGCTCAGCCCGCAGGCTCCATCAGCCGCGGCAGCAGCTGCACCAGGTTGCACGGGCGGGTGGTGTCGTTGAGCTGAGCTGAGATCAGGCGATCCCAGGCGGTTTCCACTGCATCCAGGGAGCCCGGCAACACAAAGATCACCGTGCCGTTGGCCACCCCCGCCAGGCAGCGGCTCTGCAGGGTGCTGGTGCCAATGGTTTCAAAGGAGAGCACCCGGAACAGCTCCCCAAAACCTTCAATCGTTTTATCCAGCAGGGGTGCCACCGCTTCCGGCGTGCCATCGCGACCCGTGAGCCCCGTACCGCCGCTGCTGATCACCACCTGCACGGCGGGATCGGCGATCCAGCGGCTCAACTCAGCCCGAATCCGATAGCGGTTGTCGGGCACCAGGCTGCGCTCCACCAGCCGATGGCCTGCAGCCTCCAACCGCTGCTGCAGGGCATCGCCCGAGCGATCGTCCGCTAGAGAGCGGGTGTCGGACACGGTGAGCAGGGCGATGCTGAGGCCCAAGGCGAGCGCCTCCACGGCAACGGCTTTAGGGCATGCTCTCAAAGCAGGCGGCCCCGTGCTGGGTAGCGTTGCTCCCATGGCTCCCCACCACTCCTCCCCCGTCCGCGTGCGGCTGTTCGCCGGACTGCGGGAGGCGGCGGGCTGGAGTGAGCAGGAGTGGCCGATCGAGCAGGCCTACAGCCCCGAGGCGGTGTGGCGGCAGCTGCAGCTTGCTGGGGATCTGCAAACCGTGCGCGTCGCCGTCAACCACGCCTTCGCGGCTGCGGATCACCCCCTGCAGCCCGGGGACGAACTGGCGTTTCTGCCACCGATCAGCGGCGGCTGATGCAGCACCCCCCGCACCTCCAGATCGAACTGCTGGCGGAGCCGTTCGAGCCCCTGCGGCGGTTGGAGCAGTGGCAGCAGCAATGCCGCCACGCGGATCCAACGGCCTCAGCGGCGGAAGCCTTCTTCATCGGGCGCGTGCGCGGCCAGGCCAGCGATGGCCATCCCCTCAGCGCCCTGGAATTGGAGCACTATCCAGGCATGACCGAGCGGCAACTGGAACGGCTCGGCAGCGCCTGCAGCCAACGCCACGGCGTTCACCATGGCCTGGTGCTGCATCGCATCGGTCGGGTGCGGCCCGGGGACGCGATTGTGCTGGTGGCCAGCGCCGCCGATCGCCGCGGCCCCGCGCAGCGCTGCTGCCAAGAGCTGCTGGAGGCCCTCAAACATGAGGCTCCGTTCTGGAAACGGGAATGGCGAGCCGACGGCAGTGCCCAATGGATCACCGGCAACACCCCCTGGTAACCGGCACAGACCCAGTTCAGAACACAGGCAACCGCAGCAACTGGGCCCACAGCTCCACACCCGCCTCCAGGTCGCCCTGGTCCGCCGGGATCTCCAACAGCAGATCGGCCCCCTGTAGCGATCCGATCCGGGATGAGGCTTGCGTGCCCTCCACCCGGGCCCCCAACGCCCCCTCCGGACCCACCACCAACCGGGCGCGGGCCAGTTCAGGGCGCCCGGAGCCTCGGCGCAGTGGAGTTTCGAGACGCACCTTGAGCCGCGGTACCGCTTGGATCTCGGCACCCTCCAGCCGTTGCAACGCCGGCCACAGCAACTGCAGGGCCGTGATGGCGGCGGCCACCGGATTGCCAGGCAGCCCAAAGAACGGCGTGCCCGCCACCTGCCCCCAGGCGAAGGGTCGCCCCGGCTTGAGGAACAGCTTCCAGAACCGAACCTCCCCCAGCTCCGCCACCAGGGGGCGAATCCAATCGCTGTCACCGGCGGACACGCCGCCAGTGCTCACCACCACATCGCAGGTCTCGGCCAACGCGCGCAGGGCCTCCCGCAACGGCTCCGGTTGGTCGGCCACCACCCGCTGATCGGCAACCCCATAGCCCAGTTGGCGCAGCAAGGCCGTCAGCAAGGTGGCATTGCTCTCCCAGATCTGCCCGGGTCCGCGGGGCTGCCCGGGCGGCAGCAGTTCATCGCCACTGATCAACAGCCCCAGCCGCGGCCGTCGCGTCAACGCAAGCATCTGCACCCCGCAACCCGCGAGGCGGCCCAGATCCGCCACCCCCAGGCGCTGACCAGCGGCCACCAACTCCTGACCGGGCTCGGCCTCCTCCGTGGGCTGACGAATCCAGGGGTTAGCCCCACAGGGCTGCACCAGCTCCAGCCCTGTTCCATCCACAGCCACCAGCTCCTGGGGCAGCACCCGCCCGCTGCCCTCGGGCACCACGGCACCGGTGAGGATGCGCACCGCCTCCCCCGGAGCCAGCGCTGCGCCATAGGGAGCACCGGCCGCTGAGCAGCCCACCAGCCGCCAGGAATCACCCAGCTGAGGCTGGGCATCGCCGGCAATGGCGTAGCCATCCATGATCGAGGCGCGAAAGCCCGGCACCGCCGCCGGAGCCGACACCGCCGCCGCGGTGGTGCGGCCCAGGGCTTCGCGCAGCGGCAACGTCTCCGTGAGCCCCAGGGGCAACAGGGCTTCCAAGATCTGGGTCCGGGCCTGCTCCAGCGGCAGCCCTTCACGGCCGTAGGGCTCCCCCATCAGCCCGCAGCCGCCCGCTGCCAATCACCATGGCGCCCGCCGCTCTTGCTCAGCAGACGCACCGCCTCGATCGTCATGGCGGGATCGGCCGACTTGAGCATGTCGTACAGCGTGAGCAACCCCACCTGCACGGCGGTGAGCGCCTCCATTTCCACCCCTGTGCTGCCGGTGGTGCGGGCGCTGGCCTCCAACCGCAGCCCCGCACCATCGGCGGCGGGGCTGATGTCCACCTCCAGGCCGCTGAGGGGAATCGGATGGCACAGGGGAATCAATTCCGAGGTGCGCTTGGCCCCTTGAATGGCCGCCACCCGAGCCACCGCCAGCACATCGCCCTTGGGGGCCTTCCCCTCCAGGACCAGGGCCAGCACCTCCGGTGCCATGCGGATCGTGCCCTCGGCCCGGGCCTCACGGCGGGTGACGGGACGGTCCCCCACCTCCACCATGTGCACCTCACCGCGGCCATTGAGATGGGTCAGCGATGGGGTGTCCGGGGCCATGGCGGGCGCAGGGCAGGTGTCCCCATCCTGACCACCCCCCGTGGGATCGTGACGGGATCAACGGGCTGTGCGCCGTGCGCCTTTCGCGCCCCTCCACCTCCCTCTGCGCCTTCGTCACGCTGCTGAACGATCGGCTGGGGGAGAGCATCGTGTTTCCGTTGCTGCCCTACCTGCTGGCCAGCTTCACCAGCAACGGCCGCACCCTCGGGCTGCTGGCGGGCAGCTACGCCATTGCCCAGTTCGCGTTCACACCGCTGATCGGGGCCCTGAGCGATCGCTACGGGCGGCGGCCGGTGATTGCGGCCTGCGTGGCGGGATCGGTGCTGGGGCTCGGGCTGTTTGCCATCACCGTGAGCATCAACTGGCAGGCCCTGCCCTGGGCCGCCGGCGGAGCCATTCCCCTGGCCCTGCTGTTCGCCGCCCGGCTGATCGATGGGGTGAGCGGTGGCACCGCCGCCACCGCTGGCGCCGTGCTGGCGGACATCTCCAGCCCGGAAAACCGGGCCAAAGCCGTCGGCCTGATCGGCGTGGCCTTTGGGCTGGGGTTCATCCTCGGGCCCGCCTTCGGAGGGCTGCTGGCCGGCATCAACGTGACCCTGCCGGTGTGGGCCGCCACCGGCTTTGCCCTGCTCAACCTGGTGCTGGTGCTGGGGCTACTGCCGGAAACCCACCCCCCCGAGGCGCGGCGGGCCCTGCCCCGCAAGCGGGATCTCAACCCCCTCAGCGCCCTGCAACGCGTCTTCAGCAACCCGCAGGTGCGCCGCCTCTGCGCCGCCTTCTTCCTGTTTTTCCTGGCCTTCAACGGCTTCACCGCCGTGCTGGTGCTCTATTTCAAGCAGGCCTTCAACTGGGGGCCCGGCCTGGCCACCACGGCCTTCCTGGTGGTGGGGGTGGTGGCCACGGTGGTGCAGGGGGGGCTGATCGGGCCGCTGGTGCAGCGCTTCGGCGAATGGCGCCTCACCCTGGCGGGCCTCGGCTTCGTGATCGTCGGCTGCCTGCTGATCCCCCTGGCCACCGCCGACAACGCCCCACGGGTGGTGTTCAGCGCCGTGGCGATCCTGGCCCTGGGCACCGGCCTGGTGACCCCCTGCCTGCGGGCGCTGGTGTCACGCCGCCTCGACACCGACGGCCAGGGGGCCGCCCTGGGCAGCCTGCAGGGATTGCAGAGCCTCGGCAGCTTCATCGGACCGCCCCTGGCGGGCCTCGCCTACGACCTGCTGGGGCAGCGCAGCCCCTTCTGGCTGGGGATCGTGGTGCTGGGGGGCGTGGCGGTGTTGGTGGCCGGCGGCCTCAACTCCGGCAACCAGAACACCGAATCCAGGGCGATCTGATTGCTACGTTGCCAACACTGGGTTGGCGATACATGGCGGAACCGGTTGTTGCTCCGGAGCTCTACATCAACCGGGAGCTGAGCTGGGTCGCCTTCAACCAACGGGTGCTGGCGCAGGCCCTCAGTGAGCACACACCGCTGCTGGAGCAGGCCAAATTCAGCGCCATCTTCAGCAACAACCTCGACGAATTTTTCATGGTGCGGGTGGCTTCGCTGAAGTCACAGGTGGAAGCGGGCGTTCAGACCCTCAGCGACGACGGCCTCACCCCCACCCAACAGCTGGCCCGGGTGCGTGAAGCCCTGCATCCGCTGCTGGAGCAGCAGCAGGCCCACTACCGGCTCTACCTCAAGCACCAACTGGCGGAGGTGGGCGTTCAACTGATCGACTACGCCCGCCTCAACAAACGGCAGAAGCAGTGGGTGAACACCTACTTCCAGAACGCCATCTTCCCGGTGCTCACACCGCTGGCGGTGGACCCGGCCCACCCCTTCCCGTTCATCAGCAACCTCAGCCTCAACATCGCCGCCCTGATCCGCGACCCCGACAGCGGCCAGCAGCAGTTCGCCCGCGTGAAGGTGCCGCAGAAAAATCTGCCGCGCTTCGTGGAGCTGCCCGGGGACCTCAGCGACCACGACCCCAAGCCGGTGTACACCGCCGTGCCCCTGGAGCAGGTGGTGGCCTTCAACCTGCAGCTGCTGTTCCCCGGCATGGAGGTGGAGGGCCACTACTTCTTCCGCGTCACCCGCGACGCCGACCTGGAACTGCGCGACCTGGAGGCCGACGACCTGATGGAGGCCCTGCAGCAGGGCCTGCGCAAACGCCGCATGGGTGGGGAGGTGGTGCGGCTGGAGGTGGCCAATGAGATGCCCGATGCGGTGGTGGATCTGCTGCTGGAGGGCACCGGCGTGGAAGCGGAAGACCTCTACCGAATCCAGGGCCCCCTTGGCCTCGATGACCTGATGAGCCTGATGGCGGTGCCCCTGCCCAAGCTCAAGGACAAGCCCCACCGCGGCCGCACCGCCGCCGCCCTGGCCCGGGCGCAGAAGAGCCTGCTGGAGGACGGCTCCATCAAGGCCGAGGAATTCGAAAGCATCTTCTCGGTGCTGCGCCGCGGTGATGTGCTGCTGCACCACCCCTTCGATCTGTTCTCCACCTCCGTGGAGGAGTTCATCAGCCAGGCCGCCGAT
>SXGQ01328010.1_pt1 | contig 10671 bp, 11 predicted proteins | sample 3178371 | NCBI WGS metagenome assembly SXGQ01 (sample SAMN11356859, study PRJNA531348) | freshwater metagenome | isolation source: freshwater sample F1-20 | place: China: Fuxian Lake, Yuxi | collected 2017-12-25 | reverse complement strand
CCTCTACCGGGGGTGCGGCGACGGGCACGGGGGGGGCGGGTTTCTGTTCTCCAGCTGTAGGCACTTCAGGATAGGGCGTTCCTTCCTGGGCTGCGGCGGCAGCCTCCTCATCCTCCCCAAATGCGAAAAAATCTAAATAGTCCGCTCCCTCTTCTCCCGCATCCGCAGTTCCCTCCTCTTCTACAGGCGCCTGAAGGGGGGATTCCGCAAGTTCCTCCGCAATCTCCTTTACCTCCTCCACCGCCTCCACTTGTTCCGCCCTTTCAAGTTCTTTCGTCGCCTTTACAGAAACCATTAAATCACTCGGCTCTGCGCTTATCATTAGCGCCAATGCTGTGATAATACGCTGGAGGTTCTCTAATGAATTCACACGATGTAGGTGAAACGTATAAAAGGGGTGCTGCGCAAAAAAGCCTACATCAATACCCGGATTATATTCATGCATGTAATCTTTTGAATCCGGATTTATAAGAGCAACTTCGCTCTGCATCTGAAGTTTCGTAGCAACTTGCTTCCGCGCATCTGCAAGATCCATTTGAAATTCATCTGCAACCAACTCAACCAGGCCATCACGAAGTCCCTCGCCGCGACTAATTTTACGATTCATTACTTGGGTTATAAAGGTCTGTATGCGATCTTCATTCGCGAAGTTACTTACCAGCTTATAGCGCAACATGATCAGAGGCTTTTCCCCAGGAAGAGGGGCAATTTCCTGGAAAAAGGATGTGAATACTGGTAGGCGTTCGCGTAAAATACGCGATGTTATGAGCGCACTATCCCTTTTTAGACGAATACCGAGAACTAAGCTAGCCTTGTAAATATCCGGAACACCAGTGATATACGGGAGACCCTCTAAACCCTCCAATAGGTGTTCACCAAATGAATCTAAATCTGTCCGAGGCTCCAGTTTCTTTAAAGGCTTCGGGGGCTCTACAATACACTTTGCCGTTCCGTCGTTTAAAAGGGATAGGGTTGCATATAGGGGTGGAAGATTGCTAATACCCTCGCGAATCAATATCTTCGCAAATGCGTAGTCTCTATCCGGTGTAGGACTCCGCTCCTGGGCCCAAGAAAGAAGCATTTTAGGATCTTGAATATCTGGATTCTTTCCGTCCTTCAAATATATTTTACTCATACTTGAGCCGTCTGTGGGTATTAAACGCATAAATGGGCGGCGTTGGTTCGCGGCGGCCTCGTAGAAATGCGCCTCAATCCCCGGAATACTACTGCTCTCCTTCGGCCACATGAGAACAAGATACTTTACAGCGGCTAAGCTAAGAGGGAGTAGGGGCACATTATCGTCCAAAAGAGATTGTAGGCGCATAAGAAACTGTTGCCGGCGAGTGAAAATCGTGGCCATTCGTTTTGCCTTCGCCTTATGCTCGCTCGTCGGCTCCGTTATACCAACGGAAAGAAAGGGGAAAAAGGGGTATACACGACCATTCCAATCTCTTTCACTGGGTGGCTTGGCTCCTGGAACTGCGTCCAGGACATCGCGGTAAAAATATACATGAAACTCTTCTGGAATACCATCTACGATTTTACCCTTTATAAATGCGTCTTCAATGCTGAGGCGTTCGCGACTTACTATCGGCATCAGCTTGCGATCGCCAGTGGATTCTACAAAGCGATTATCCAGGGGTTTAACGCCCGTAGCAAGATCAAAGGGCAGGAAGTTGGAGAAGTTGGCACGAGTCGTTCCTGTAGGGTCATTCCATGTGTAATCCACTGGCGTGCTGCGATCTTTCACGGCACCCCTCTTAAACTGCATACAAAGATACATGAACTCTGGGATTGCATAATCTTCCTGCTTGAGTTCTGCGTATATTGCTAGTTTTATATCTTGTAGGGTCATGAACGGAAAAATGTTTTTGATTGTCATTTCCCTCGGTTGCGCTGTAGGGCTTGTATGTAAGACCACCGTTATTTCGCCGGATGGCATAGAATCTCGGAAACTTCCGAGGGCTGTTGGATTAAATAGACGCCGAAAGAAATCTGGTATAGCATCCACTGCCATCTCTAACGACGTGTGCCAATTTTCATTCCGTAAAATACGGAACGAAAATGGGGGCGATATTTATACCGCCAAGTACTTAACTTCAGTACTATCGGCATGTGCCAAAGTTAGGTACACCCTTGGGGTGTACCTAACTTAGCCTACATGCCTACAGTAGCGATGTAGGCACATCGCGGTAGACGTTACGTTAATGCCGGTTGCGACGAGAGGAGCGGCGAGAGCGGCGGGTGGAGCGGCGGGGGGCGGCAGCAGGATTCTCTTCCGCGGGCGCGGCGGCGGGGGGCGGCGCGGCGGGGGGCGGCGTCGGCGGCGAGCCATTTTTCTTAGGGATGTTGCTGGGCGCGGGCGCATTAGGCAGTTTCCTTACCACATTTTCTGCAGCTGTTGCGGCCGCCGATGTCGCTGTCGCATTCTCCTCGGCAGCCTTCAGCGCCTGCCTTTTGGCCTCCAGCGCGGCATCCGAACGGGCTTTCGCGTTAGCAGCAGCCTGGCGGGCTACGAGGGCCGTTTGTTTCTGCTTTGCCATCGCAGCCTTTAACTGCGCATTAGCTAGAGTTCCCGTTGTCACCCCCTGTTTGAATAGCGCACCCACGCCTAAACTTCTAACCTGCTGTAGTTTTTGGATTGTACTGAGATTCGCCGAATGCCTATCCTTATCAAGCTGTGCGCAGCCTTTTTCAGTATATTCTTTTTCCGCAGCCTTTGCCTTCTCAACTTGTGCCTGCGCGCTCGTCGCGGCGGTCCTGGCAGCGGCGGCAAGATTACCCGCTGCCGCTGCCTTCACCGCTGTAGAACGAATCAGCCTCTTATTCCGACCACTTCTCGTAAAGTAGTTTTTAAGCGATGTGCTTGCCGTGCCAGCGGGAGGGCGATTGGGGTCGCGGGGCGGCGCCTTTTTAGTGGAACCAAATATGCCATTTAAGAAACCCATTATTTCCTACTATACTAGATAGTTAGAAATTACGCAGGCTTCGGTTATGGGGAAAAATCTGTGCCATCCTTACTAGCGTCATAGGTCGGCTGATCTGTAATCTTCATCCCGCAATAGGAAACCGGGTGGGCGCGAAAATCACGGTGCTTATACACATCTATCCGCTCGGCCTCCTGAAGAAGCCATGCGAAGTTGTTCCAAAAATCCGGACCGTGCCCCACTGTCCGTGTAATCATATGCCCCATTTCATGAATGGCGACAAACGTGACAATATCTTCGTGGACAAGAGATTCATCGTTCCCCTCCCTTTGTCGGAGACAGAAATGCACTGCCTCGCCCTTGTTCACGCTGTAGCTGGTGAATTCCGCTTCTGGAGTTGCCTCGTATAACCTAGAGGGCTTCGCCTCAAAGTTTCTCACAAGCTGCCTGACCTGTGGCTTATCCGGAAAGGTGGCCTCCAAATGTAGCTTGAGCTTATTCATCTTCATGCGAACTTTCGCCATAATATCCGCCGCATCATGTTTATCAGGCATGTCGCGCACAGAATAGCTTTGGCCGTCAACACTGCTTTTCACCTGAACAAGCGGATAATCGGATGTTCGGAGGCCAATATAGTTTAATGCAAACGTGAGAGTTCCACCAAGGTCTCCCATCTATTACCGCCAAGTACTTAAATTAAGTACTTGGCTCTGATGGCTAGAACGAGAAGCTAAAGTCACTCCAATGAGATAAGGCCACCATGTGACCTTATCCATGTGGAGTACTTAACTTCAGTACTATCGGCATGTGCCAAAGTTAGGTACACCCTTGGGGTGTACCTAACTTAGCCTACATGCCTACAGTAGCGATGTAAAAGGTCGGCAGAGCCGACCTACTTAGCGCGCCCACCGGCTTCGCCGGTGCTGCGCTGTAGGCACAATATAAGCACCCCCCTTTAGGGGTGCTTAACTTCAGCACATCGCGGTAGACTTTATACCCTTAAATACCAAACTTGGGCGCGTGACACCAACGTTAGAAACTTTGTAAAGGTATCTAATATTGATATTTCACGTTACGTTACATGACCTTAATGCTGGTTACGGCGTGTAGAGCGGCGGTTGCGGCGGTTGCGGCGCGCCGCCGGCGCCGCCGCCGGCGCGCCGTTGTTGGACCTCGTCATGTTTCTATAGGGGGGGCATTTGAGTTGCGCGCACATTTTATTTTTTAGGGCATCAGGTATATCCTCTAAAGCCTTTGCAATTTGACCCGCCTTTATTATCGCAGCACCTCCAGCTTCTTTGATAGCATCGCCAGCAGCACTCGAGCTAGACACAATACTTTTGTATGCAGCATCTAAAGCTTTCATAACAGATGCATAAAACTGAGTGTCGTCGCCGCTGTAACCAGTAGGTCTTCGTATGCTCTTAAGTCCCTCCTGAATTTCATTACGTATTCCCGCTGCACCCGTGCTAATGAACGTAGCCATATTTTTTAGTAATATTTCGGTAGATTCCTCCGTACTGTTAACTGCATCTTCAAGGTCTTTCCATATCTGTTTAATGTTGGGAGGGGTCACCGTTGCAAGGCTTATAAAAAATTTTTTTATGTTCTCCTTTGCTCCACTAAAACCGAGCCACACTAAACCCATAAACGCCAATCTCGCGTTATTTATCTTCTCTGCGTTCGCATCCGCCTCCATCGCCTCGGGCATATATTTCTCATACCCCTCTCTCTGCTTATCGTAGTAGGCCGCCCAGTTAGCCCTTCTCTCTTCATCCTTCCTGCCCATTTTTCCCGCAATTGCATTCTGCACCCCATACTTTATCTTCTGTGCCACATTCTTCCCATACTTTAATACCCTCTGTGCCCATCTGCCAATACGGGTTGTCCTGTTCTTCCCCTCGCCCTCATACCCCATAATCCTATTTACCAGCTCTTTCCGCGAGGCGGCCTGTGTATTCAAACGGTCCTTAGCCAGCCTTGCTCTGTAGTCATTTAAGCTCTCGCCCGGCCTCATATTTGTCAGAGATTTCTGAAGCCGATTTTTATTTGCTGCAGCCTTGTCTCTCAAGATCCTGGTCCGACCCGCAAGTGAATTGTATCCCTGTGCCCGTGCGCCTATCCGTGCCACTTGACCCGACGTATATCTAGCAGCATTAGATGCCCTTTTTCTGGCGCCCGTAAACATATTTAATAAACCCATAGTGTTCTATATAGGTATTACTTTTATTTTACCAAAGTTGTATGCTATGCGCACAACTTTGGTAATGTATATAGAGATTCTGCGAATTTACGCGATCTCCAGCGCACGGCGATTCACATCTGGCTCAATTGTCGGTACATTGAACACTGTTACCGGGACTTGGGGATTCGGGGGCTCAGACCGGAGTTGGTAGTTCGCATTCCGCAGGCTCTGGCCCACCGTGTTCACACCAATCAGCGCACCAGCCGAAAGGAAGTTCTTGCCCTTCAGAGAACCAGTGCCCATCGGGTTCTGCTGCGCCCATGTAGAGTTCGCATCCTTCGGGAGCAGCTCGGAGGGGGTCAGCTGATCACGAGGGTAGCAGCCCGCCGGCTGCTCCGCATTCCCGAAATCTGCCGGGCCAGACGAAGGTGTCGGGACAACTTCGGGCGCAGTCTTCACAGCCGCCTCACGAACCGGGCCTGCAACAGCATTGCCACCCGCCTGCGCAGAATAGTTGGATGCCGCAGACAACGTCGCTTGGAATCCCTCACGACTGTAAAACAAATCAGGACGAGCATACGACACAAAAAGAGCGAGCAGGGCTAAAAGAGCCAGGGCGCCAAGTGCTTTCATACTTCCCGAAGTAGGTCCTGCCATATGTGCTTCTGTATTAGCACAAGCCTATATTTTTCCGGTGTCCTCTTCCAGTTCCGATTCCGAAGAAATTTCCGATTCGGAAGAACAGCCGTCAAAATTCCCGTAACGCTTATAATAACGTTCCGCGAGCTTTTCGGTGTGGAGTTTTGCAAGAGAGGCCTTAAGCCGGGCCTGGCGAATCCGTTGCCGCGCCCGTTCTCTTTCCGCCCTCTCCTCGGCGGACATCCTTCCAAAGGGAATCCCTCCTTGGCCGATTTCGGCGATCGGGAGTTCCGGAAGTTCACTTTCAATAATAACTGTATTCACTACTTCTCCCGGAACCCCCAAATCACTGAGAAATCCGGAGGGTATGGTTGTCGGAACATAATACGGTTCCACCTCGGATAACGTAAAATGAATTTCATACCGATTCAAACAAAAGATAATGCGCGCCGGAATCCAAGTTGCTCGGAAGGTATCACCCCTCTGCAGCACATCGGATAAATCCACCTCCTCCGTTATCCAGTGATAAGTAACACGCCGATAGAATACTGGTTTATCAAGCGCCTTAGAGAAATACCTGGATGCCTGTTTCAGAAAATCATCCACAAACAGGTCACTCAAATCATCCTCCGTGATAGCCAGCTTTGACGGATCCGTAGTTGTCTCCTCAATTTTCGGCGCATTCTTAAAAGTGAATACATATCGCTTCTTATCTGCTTCAAACTGCGGCGGTAATACTTCAAGGGTCATGCGGAGGCTTTGATATATCATAAAAGATTAGTATGGTAGAAATGACGAAGAAGGAGGCGTCCGGGACAGGCGGTTTATTAAAGAAACTAGTAGAATATATCGGGGAAAATAATGATATCATCAACCCCGTGATACATAATATTAATAGTCGTCTTTATCCGTATATAATCATATTTAGTATCCTGTTCGCGCTCCTTTTTATAATGGTATTTAGCATCCTATGTATTGTTATACTTCAATGGAAAACTGCTGGTGCGTATATAATCCCCGCCGTTAATACAGTAAAAATAGTAGAATGAGTGCACCACCTCCCGCTCCACCCGCCTCGGGTGGCGGCACCCTTATCCAACAAATCGGAAACCTTATACGCCACTGGGTTCATTACGATGATACTATCACGGATCTCAATAAACAATTGAAAACCGCGAGAGATACGAGGAAATCATATGAAACTAACATCCTTCATATGCTCAAAGCAACAAATATGGTTAGCCCAGTCATTCAGATTGTCGGGGGGCGTATTATTGTGGGCGAAGACAAGCAGCAAGAGTCCCTCAACTATACAAACCTATCGTCCATCCTACATCAATATTATGCGAAGAAGCCGGGGGCCCGGGATGAAACGGACGATATAATGAAATTCATAAAGGCGAATCGCGAAATACATTCTACGCCATGCCTAAAACGTCAAGGAGCAGCGCGATCTCGCTCACGATCGTCTAAAGATAGAGAAACATGATATAACAGTAAAAAGCTGCGTATATATGAGCTGGGAAGACTGGTTAAATGAGTATGTATGTTGGGATATACAAGAAGATATTACTCGGAGGCTAGCAATATATCGCCTGTGTAAATATGGTCTTATCCCCTTTTTGGAGACGAATGGCTATAGAATCACGATCACTCTTCATACACTCTGTTCGCGTATCGCAACAGGGATGTATAATAATCGGGCTGTAAGCAGCATACAAAGTGATTGGAACATTGGTGAAACGGAGAACCACTTTATAGATAACAAGTATCATAGAATCCATTATAATCACGTATTGTCTAAAGATACGTGGGACCACTTTTGGTCGCTATGGGGTCTTTGGCATGACGTAGATTCTTCCTGCATACACGGTTGGGATCGTCAGAATGATATTTCCGAATTCATGTGGACACAAATCAATTTGGAGGAATCGTCCCAAATGCAAGTTGTGAATGAAATGCTCGGTATTGAAGAGGGTGAAGAAGGGGATTTAGACACGCGCGACGCCTATATGCGGGACATGACGGAATCTATTTTTTACTAACGTCATGTGCCAAAGTTAAGAAGAAGACCACTTGTCATCGTTGAAGGGTTTCACGAATGTGGATTCCGCCTCCGATTTGAACTGGCGCATCATCTCGTCCACCTTGAGGGTCTCGGGGGATTTCGGTATTTTACCAGAATCCATGAGTTTCTGTTGATCATGAGCGGATTGAGACGGCTTTTTGCCGTAGCAATTCACTCCATACAGCATTTCCGGATTTTCAAAGTATCCGCCATTGATGCCGGTAGTTCCACATGCGTTCTGCTCATCTGCGGGGCCAGATTGCAGTTTGTCGTATGTGCTCTTTTGAGTAGGATAGACCGCCATTTGTCCCTTCACCCAACCGTAGTTACACCAATCGGCGCCCTTGCCCCATGCGTCCTTTACTTGCTCGTATGTGGCGAGTTCTGCGCCGAGGGCCTTGCATAAAGGCTCGGCGTCGTAGTAGGTGAATTTGTTCTGTGCTACGTTATACACTTCATTCCCGCCACTAGGAAGAACCTTTTCAACAATTTGCTGGGAAAGGGTTTGTTGGACGGTGTGTTGCGCGGGTGTAATATTCTGTGGCGGGGAGGGGGGAACAGTTACTTCTTGAACAACACCTTGAACTGGAATAACGGGGGCCGTCACATAAGGGCGAGGCTCAATTCCAGCACTTCTCTTAAAAGATCCCGTAATGTATTCATAACCACGCTTGATTTGTGCACTAAATAGGGAAAATACTACTAGAAACGCAAACACTAGGCCAATAAATATATTGAGAGGGGTAAAAAGGGTTCCGCTACTTGCTTGGAATGTCGGGGGGGAGTTTATAACACCCACGTTAGCGCGCGTATTTGGCGGTGAAGCATTATTTCCCAGCGGTATTAAACTGTTCAAAATAGGGGCGTTGGCCCCAGCATTCTTGCGCGGAGCATTCGCGGGCGCATTCGCGGGAGCGTTATTGCGCGGAGCATTCGCGGGAGCGTTATTGCGCGGAGCATTATTTCTTCTAGCATTGTTACTGGGCGGCGGACCTCCAAACATATTATTCGCAGCATTCGTCACGGCATTTACTGCGCCAGACGCCGCATTTGTCACGGCATTAGCAGCATTGACCGCCACATTCGCCACTGCATTTACAGCCCCAGCAACGGGGCTTGAATTTGGAGCTACTAAAGGGGGTGCTTGAGCATTCATCCTTCTTCTACTAGAGGCCTTGAAGAAGCGATGGGATTTGTTGTTTCATGTGTTCCAAAAAAGCCGCCACGCTTACATCCCAGTGAATACCATCCGGGGCCAGATTCGGATATGCTATTCCAAATCCCCACGCAAAAGGGGCGTCGTTGATTTGTCCCGTAGTTCCATTATATTTTAGAGGGGCCTGTATGGCGATACCATTTACAGAAACCTGGACGGTGCTGCGTGACTGAAATCCCATCGCATAGACGACCCAATCAGCATGATGTGATGTCCGAATGACTTTGGATGTGTTCTGAATAGGGACAAGTTCTACGGGGATTTTTCCCGACACAATATCCTCTGCTATTTCTGCTGCCTCCTCTTTAATCCCGTCGTAGGCGCCGTCCCGATCCCAATAAAAGGGCTCCTTGCTGCTATAGTATGCTACCACGTTTGCACCACAGTTTACAGCATTTCGTATAACAAGTGTTCCACTGTGCATTGTTCCAAAGACAACTACACGTTGTGCGGGCTTGATAAAATGTTGGAGGCGGCTACTATCAATTGCTACCTCTAAAGGGATAGACGGAATAGGTAGATCAAGCGTCTTTGAATCGCCTCCAGGCGCGAGAACAATTCGTTTCGCCTTCATCTCCAGGATTTTTCCAGCTGCTTCTACCTGAACTATCCAGGCCCCTAGATCGGACACATAGTTCACCTTCGTCGCAACCCCTTGGACTTGCAGCACGCGTTTCAGAATAGGCATAGCGGCATCGCGTATGTAGTGCGCGATGTCAACCAACTTGGTTGTGCTACTAAGTTCGTGCTGGGATTTAGGTAGGGTCAGCGAAGGACATGTAGTGGCTAAGGCGCCTATCGTTTTGGACCACGGCGTGTTGGATTTCACAGCAGTCCAACGACGCGCAAGATCACCGCCGTCAAAATGCGGGTCAATTATCGCGATATTCGCGCCAGATTCTTGAAGAAGAAGTAACAAGCTAAGACCTGTCACACCCGCTCCTATGATACAAATATCATTCATTCTATTAAGTATATCACTAAATACCCTCGGCGACAGTGCTATTTCCAGCGCGCCCCGCAATATACTGACGCTGCTTGGGTGTGGTGCACACACATCCTCCGCCGCAGCTGAAGCTTGCTCCACAGCACTCGGGCTTGCACTGATTATTCTTGAACATAAAGAGGTTGTCGGGCCCGGGCTGGAACTCAGCGCCTGTAAGGGGCTCATTCGGCGCAGTGTAACGCCACCCAGAAACACTGTTGCCCGTAGAGAGCTTCACGCCGTCAAAGGCACCAACAGGGGAATACTTCTCCGCCGCGCCGCCAGCATTTTCTAGAAAGTAAGAAGCAAATCCCTCCGTTACGGGCTCCGCATTTACCGACTTACCTGCGTTAACCGCGTTGCCCGCGTTGCCCGCGTTGCCCGCGTTGCCCGCGTTGTTAGCAGGCACATTCTGAAAGCCCTCCATCGGAGATAGCCCATTCGGCGCATAGTATACCATGATCAAGTTCGCGACCAATATCAGGAGAAGCGCAGTTACTAAAAACGCAGCCTTCATTTATAGATTCTTCTCAGTGTTGTTTTTTTTTGCGCAGGGCTACATGAATGTTCTAACCCAGTCCCTATCTTCCGCATAGACCTTGGATGCCGCCGGAATAGTTCGCAAAGTAAGTTTCGCTATAGCATCTAACT
>SXGQ01139202.1_pt1 | contig 10671 bp, 7 predicted proteins | sample 3178371 | NCBI WGS metagenome assembly SXGQ01 (sample SAMN11356859, study PRJNA531348) | freshwater metagenome | isolation source: freshwater sample F1-20 | place: China: Fuxian Lake, Yuxi | collected 2017-12-25 | reverse complement strand
GTGCAGAGCAGTACATTGAAGCGCTGCTGGTGGAAATCGCGCATGACGCGCTCGAGTTCGCGCTCGGGCATCTGTCCATGGGCCACCTCGATGCGTGCTTCGGGCATCAGCTCCGCCAGCCGGGTACGCCGGTTGTTGATGGTGTCAACTTCGTTATGGAGAAAATAGGCCTGGCCACCACGCTTCAATTCGCGCAGCAGCGCCTCTCGGATGGTGGCGTCGGACTCGCGTCGAACGAAGGTCCGGATGGCGAGGCGCTTTTGCGGCGCAGTGGCAATGACAGAAAAGTCGCGGATGCCTTCGAGGCTCATCGCCAGTGTGCGCGGGATGGGCGTTGCGGTGAGGGTGAGCACGTCGACCTCGGCTCGTAGTGCTTTGAGCGCTTCCTTCTGGCGGACGCCGAATCGATGCTCTTCGTCGATGATCACGAGTCCGAGGTTTCGGAATTTGAGGTCGGCGGAGAGTAGCTTGTGCGTGCCGATCACGATATCGATTTCACCGCGGTTGATTTTCTCAATCGACTCGCGGGTTTCAGCGGAAGAACGAAACCGCGAGAGCTCGGCCAACCGAACCGGGAAGTCGGCGAACCGGTCGGAGAAGGTGCGGAAATGCTGCTCGGCAAGCAGTGTGGTGGGGCACAGCACTGCCACCTGCCGGCCATCGGCGGCGGCAATAAAGGCCGCACGGAGCGCCACCTCGGTTTTGCCAAAGCCCACATCCCCGCAGACCAATCTGTCCATCGGGCGCGCGGCGATGAGGTCCTGCACCACGGCATGAATGGCCGCAAGCTGATCGGGTGTCTCCTCAAAGCCAAAGCCCTCGGCGAAGGCTTCGTAGTCGCGCGCGGCAAAGCCGAAGGCGTGACCGGCGCGTGCGGCGCGGCGAGCATACAGATCAAGCAGCTCAGCGGCAGCATCGCGCGCATGGCGAGCGGCGCGCGCGCGCGCTTTTTCCCATTGGCCAGAGCCCAGCTGATGAAGCGGTGCGTCTTCCGGCGCGGCACCGCTGTAGCGGCCGATCACATGAAGCTGCGCAACTGGCACGTAGAGCGTGGCCTCGCCCGCGTACACTAGGTGTAAAAACTCGGTGGGTCCGTCGCCCAGATCCATGGTGATCAGGCCCTGGTAGCGGCCGATGCCGTGCTGTACATGCACTACCGGGTCGCCGATCTTCAGTTCGGCGAGATCGCGGATCAGTGAGTCGACATTGGTTGCGCTTTCCCGCCGGCCTCGTCGCGAGCGGCGCGCGGTGCCCGCAAAGAGTTCGCCCTCAGTGATGACCGCGAGGGTGCTGTCGGTGAGTGAGAAGCCCTCCTGAAGCGGGCCAACCACCAGCGCTGCCGGAAGTGCCTGATCGATGAACTGCTGCCAGCCTTCAACAACCGGCGCATCGATGCCTTCCTGTTGCAGGAGCTCGGCAATGGTTTCGCGGCGACCGGGTGACTCGGCAACAATCAGCGTTCGGCCCGGGGTGCTATCCAGCCAGTCCACCAGTCTTCCAAGCGGCCGCTCGGCGCGGCGGTTGACCTCCAGGTGGGGCAGGGGCGTTGCATAGCGGTCGCATGGCAGTTCTGCGCTGTCGGTGGCGGGATGCGGCTCGGTAGTGGTGGCGCCCACTCCTTCTGTTGGGGGCTGGCCGCTTGTGATGCGGGGCATCGTCCAACGCCCAAGCCTGCGGGCGAGTGCGAAGAAGTCGTCGACGGTGATGAAGAGCTCGGCCGGCGAGAGCAGCGGCCGCTCCGGATCGTGCGCGAGAAAGCGGTGCCGTTGGCCCGCGTCGAGAAGAAAGCGCGCCGCGGATTGTTCGACATCGCCATGTGTGAGAACCAGCGCGTTGTCGCGAAGATAGTCGAAGACGGTGGCCATGGAGCCGTGAAAAAGCGGCATCCAGTATTCGATCCCCGGTGCGAGGACGCCGTTACCGATGTCTCGGTAGATAGGGCTTCGCGATGGGTCGCCTTCAAAACGTTCGCGCCAGCGCGCCCTGAAGGCGTTCCGTGCTTCGTCGTCGACCGGAAACTCGCGCCCGGGCAAGAGGCGCACCTCCTGGGTGGCGTAGAGGCTGCGCTGGCTGTCGGGGTCAAAGGTACGGATCGATTCGAGTTCGTCGTCAAACAGGTCGAGCCGGAAGGGCAGCGTGGCGCCCATCGGATAGAGATCGATCAGACCGCCGCGGACGCAGTACTCGCCGGGATGCACAACCTGACTGACATGCTCATAGCCGGCGGCGGTCAGTTGAGCGCGAAGGCGCGCCTCATCGAGCTTCTGGCCCTTTCTGAAGCGAAAGGTGCGAGCGGCTACGAAGGAGGCTGGCGCCAGCCGGTGCAGGGCCGTGGTCGCAGCAGTCACCACCACGTCGAGCGTGCCCGCCGAGAGCGAATGAAGCGTCGACAGTCGCTCGGAGATCAGATCGTCATGGGGCGAGAATGCGTCCCAGGGGAGTGTTTCCCAGTCGGGCAGCAAGGCGATCCGTAGTGCGGGCGCAAACCACGCGAGTTCGTCGCGCAGCCTGGGCGCATCGGCAGCCGAGGCGGTCACCACCAGTAGCGTCCGGCCATGTGCAGCCTCGCGGGTGGCGAGTGCGGCAATCAGGGCGCCGTCGGATGACCCATGACAGGCGGGTAGCGGCGAGATATGACCGGTACGAGGCGGCGCTGGCAGCGTTGCGGGGGCAGCGGTCCGGTAAGGCAGGGGGAGGGTCGAAGGGTTCAAGCGTAGAATTTTAGCTTTACACGCGAATGACCATGCTGGACGACAGAGAACGTTACTGGGCGGTGGTGCCAGCAGGGGGCACAGGTTCGCGGTTGGGTGCCCAGGTGCCCAAACAGTATCTGTTACTTGGCGGGCAGACCATGATTGAGCGTTCGGTCGCTGCGCTGTCGTGCGCGGACTGGATCGAGCAGGTGGTGGTGGTCGCGGCGCCTGGCGATCTTCAGGCGGCCCGCCTGTTTGCGGGGCATGCGGGGGTTCAGGTGCTGGCGCGTGGGGGTGCCACGCGTCGCGACAGCGTGCTTGCCGGGGTGCGCTTTCTGCTCGATTCCGTGGGTGCGCTCCCGAGCGATTGGGTGCTGGTGCATGATGCCGCGCGCCCAGCGGTGTCGTTGGCCGCGCTCGAAAGGCTAAAGACCACGCTGGCCGGTGGCAGCGGCGGCGGGCTGCTTGCATTGCCGGTTGCTGATACGGTCAAGCGCGCGCATCCGGAAGACGCCGCGATGACCGGTGAGCGAGTAGCGGCCACGGTTGATCGGCACGGCCTGTGGCTCGCCCAGACGCCACAGATGTTCCGACTCGGGGCGCTCGCTCAGGCGTTGGCTCAATTTCCCCAGGTGACCGACGAGGCGTCGGCGATGGAGGCTGCCGGGGAGCGGGTCAGGTTGGTGGAGGGCGACCGGATGAACTTCAAGGTCACCACGCCTGACGATCTCGACCTGATGCGAAGACTGTTGGGGGGCTGACCATGGGGTTTCGAATCGGACAAGGCTTTGATGTACACGCGCTGGTGCCGGGTCGGCGACTGGTGTTGGGGGGCGTGGAGATTCCCTACGAGCGCGGCCTGCTGGGCCACTCTGATGCCGATGTGCTTGCGCATGCGGTGACCGATGCGCTCTTGGGTGCGGCGGGTCTCGGTGACATTGGTCGCCACTTTCCAGATACTGATGCCCGCTTTGCGGGTGCCGACAGCCTGGTACTGCTCGCAGAGGCTGTGCGGCGGGTGCGGGAAGCAGGCTATTCGGTCGGTAACGTGGATGCCACCATTGTTGCGCAGGCGCCCAGAATGGCCCCGTATATTGGTGAAATGAATGCGCGCCTGGCAAGAGCGATCGGCGTCGAGGTTGGGCAGGTCAATGTGAAGGCGCGCACCACCGAGCGCCTGGGTTTTGAAGGGCGTAGCGAGGGCATTTCCGCCCATGCGGTCGCGCTGCTGGAGCGTGAATGAACACTGAATTCCGTGTCCAAGGGGCGCTTTCAGTTTTCTGGAGGGCGTGAGGCATGGCTGATGGGGTGATCCACAATGCCCAGGCGAACCGGTTCGAACTGAGCGCAGAGGGCTGGCTGTGTCGTGCCGACTACCGTATGGACGGCGCCGTGATGAATGTTCATCACACCGAGGTGCCGCCGGCACTGGAAGGGCGGGGTCTGGCATCGAAACTGGTGATGGCGGTGTTCGAGTACGCTCGACGTCATGACCTCAGGGTTCGTCCGACCTGCTCATACGTTCGGGCCTGGACGCGGCGCCACCCCGAGGTAGCGGATCGGGTCGAGTTCTAGGCACCGCGCAGCCGGAGCCCGAGCGCCCGGCTACAGATACTCGCTGATCTCGATCAGGTTGAGGTCAGGGTCACGCAGGTAAACCGACCGGATCGGGCCCGTCGCGCCCGTGCGTTGCACGGGGCCGTCGATGATGGGCCACCGCACCGTGTTCAGGTGTTGGACCACCTCTGCAAGCGGGCGGTCTGCGATCAGGCAGACATCGATCGATCCCGGTACGGGCAGGTGCGCCCGAGGTTCGAATTCAGCGCCCTTCACATGCAGGTTGATTTTCTGCCGTCCGAATCGGAAGGCCATTCGTTCGACCGGGGGGGTGCCGCCGCGAAAGCGCTCAAGGGTCATCCCCATAACCCGAACATAAAAATCGATACAGGCCTCAGGGTGCGTCGTGGTCAGGACGAGATGGTCAATGCGATCGATCATGGATGGTCTCTTGGGGGAGCGGGCATGCAGCCATTCTGGACGAGTCAACGAATCAACTTGAAATGGGAAAATATCCCATGTACAATCAATTCCGTTAGTTGTTTTGTTCACGATCACTCGTTCTTCACCAACTCTTACACGGAGGTCGTCGTGCCCCAGGTAAAACAGCTCCTTATTGCAACCTTGGCTGCCATTCCCTTTGTGATGGCCGGTTGCGGCGGCGGCACCGGCGGCGGTACCGCGAGCGCGCCCACAAATGCGTCAGGGAACCCGGTTCAGGCAGCGACCACGCAGGTTGCGAGCGGCGTCATCACCGGGTTTGGATCGGTCTATGTGGATGGCGTTCGGCTCGACGACAGTGACGCCGGGGCGGTCATGGAGCAGGCCGATGGCTCCACCCGACCGGTCGCGCTGCAGATCGGTCAGCGTCTGCGGGCCACGCACGATGGAACGGGGAAAGTCTCGAAGCTGGTGGTTGATGCAGCCGTGATCGGGCGGGTCGTGTCGGTTGACGCTGTGGCAGGCTCACTTCAGGTGGCTGGGCAGGCGGTGTTGATCAACACCGACGCCGCATTGGGTCCGCTTACGCAATTTGGTGGCGATGGAGCCGATGCGACCACGCGATACAGCAGTCTGGGTGATGTGCAGGCGGGCGATCTTGCCGAGGTGCATGGCAGCCCTGTCCTGAGCGGTGGACAGTGGGTGGTTCGGGCCACACGAATCGATAAGCGCGCTGCAATCGGTGCAGTTCGCGTGAGCGGTGTGGTCGCTAATCTGGTCAATACGGACACCGCAAAGACCTTTCAGGTGGGTGCACTGACTGTGGATTACGCTGCCGCGCTCGCGGCAGACAGGGTGAAGCCCCTTAATCGTCTGGCAGCGGGCGTCGCAGTGCAGGTGCATGGCGCATCTGTGGGTGTGGTGGGAAATGTCCTGACCGCGGCAGCCGTCCGGATGGGTGCTGACCGTGACGGGCTGCCGGTGGCCACCCGTGTGCAGTTGGGCGGACTGGTCAGTGGCCGCAATCTGGCCGCTGGTACGTTTCAGCTCGATGGCGCGCTGGTAAGAATCGGAACCGTGTCGCCTGAGCCCTCGGGTGCGGTGGTCAACGATGGTGCCTGGGTCAAGGTGGCAGGCACGTTGGCCGAGGATGGCGCGATCGACGCCTTGCAGATCACCGTTCGGCAGGCGGATTCGGCCACCGACCTGGCGCGGGTCAGGCTCTCCGGCCCTGTCACAGGGTTGGTGGACCAGAACATCTTCATCGTGCGCGATGTTCCGGTGGATGCGTCGAATGTGTTGGCGGCGAGCCGCGCGGGTTGCGCTCAGCTGGTCGACGGGACCCAGGTGAGCGTGATCGCGGTCATGCAGGCGGGCACCGATGTCGTGCTGGCTGACGAACTGAAGTGCGAGGCGCCTGTGGCGGGTCGGCCGGTTCCGGGGCATGCGGGCGGCGCAGTCGCTGCGATTGATCTCACGGCCAAGTCGTTGACGATCACCGATCCGGCGGGGAAGACCCGCACCATTCGCTGGACTGACAGCACCGTCTTCGCGGGCCAGGCGCTGGCTGCGGGTGCCAGTGCGCTTCGGGCCGGCATGCTGGTCCAGGCCGAGGGCATGATCGATGGCACCGCGCTGGTGGCCAAGGTGATCGGCATACACGGCTCGCGCCCCACCGATCGTTTTCGCGAACGCCCGCCACAAGCGCTCAATCAGGCGCCTGATCGGAGCGAGGCCGTTTCAAGCTGGATCGATTATCAGAACCGCAGGCGCCTGCCGCCTGGCCGCTAAGCTGGCCCGCTTGGCGAGTGGCGCAAGCTCTAAGACACAGAGCGCGTCACGGTAGGGCGCAACGGGGATGGGCGGTCGAGGCCGCCGCCCTGAGGAGTTTGGGGTCGGGAAACCGGCCCCTCTTTTTTTTGGGGCTTGGCGCACAATGACGGCAGGCACCGGACGCCTGTTTGAGTCATCAAGAATTGGCGCCCTGGGCCCTGAGCCCCATCCCGGCGCGGACAGCTTGCCTTCGTCGACCGCTGGCTGTTCGATTTCGGCCATCGTCAGGGGTATGCAGCGAGGGTGGATGATCTGATTGCGGTATTGATCGCCAGGCACCAGGTGTACCAATCGGTCAAACGCTTCTAGAGACGCGGCACGACGCCGCGCGACTGCGGTTCGGCGAGGAAGTCGAAGTCCACCCCCTGGTCGGCCTGGGTAACGGTTTTTAGAAACAGATGTCGGTAGCCGCGAGGGGCGGAGGGCACGGTCTGCTGCCGCCCGGCAGCGCGTTGCGCAAGCTCTTCCGCGCTGACAAGGAGCTCGAGCGATCGCCGTGCGACCGAGAGCCGAATCCGATCGCCAGTGCGTACCAATGAAAGCGGGCCGCCTACCGCCGACTCGGGCGTGACATGCAGCACGACGGTACCGAAGGCCGTCCCGCTCATTCGTCCGTCAGAGATTCGGACGGCATCTTTTACGCCTTGTCGCAGCAGCTTTCGTGGGATGGGAAACGCACCCGCCTCCGGCATGCCTGGTGCGCCTTTGGGGCCAATGTTTCGCAACACCAGTACATCGCCCGGATACACGTCGAGGTCGTCCCGGTCGACGCGGGCGGCGAGGTCGGCAGCGTCCTCGAACACAAACGCCCGGCCCTCGTGCTCCATCAGGGCAGCCGAGGCAGCCGATTGTTTGATGATGGCGCCTCCGGGGGCAAGATTACCGCGCAGCACAGCAATACCGCCCTCTGGGTAGATGGGGGCCTCCCGGGTGCGAACCGTTTGCTGTGGAAACGGGGGCGCCGCTGTATCGAGCTCTTCGCCCAGGGTGCGTCCGGTCACCGTGAGCGCATGCAGCTTCAGCAGCGGGCGCAGCTCACGAAGAAGCGTCGCCATGCCGCCCGCGGCGTGACAGTGCTCCATGGAGTTCTCGCCTGACGGCTTCAGGTCGAGCAGCACGGGGGTGTCGCGAGACATGCGGTCGAGCGCGTCGAGGTCGAAGCGAAAACCCAGCCGACCGGCGAGCGCCGCCAGATGCACAATGCCGTTGGTCGAACCGCCGATCGACAGCAGCACGCGAAAGGCATTGTGAAACGCGTCTTCGGTGATGATCTGTCGCGGGGTCAGACGACTGGCGGCCAGACGGACCGCCTGCAAGCCGGTGAGCTCGGCGGCCCGCATCCGGTCTGCGGTGACCGCTGGGGGAGTGGCTGCGCCGGGCACGCTCATGCCCAACGCCTCGACCACGCAGGCCATCGTACTGGCCGTTCCCATTACCGAGCAGGTTCCCACGCTTGGGACCAGCTGGTCGTTGACCGCAGCGATCTCCTGGTCGTCAATTTCTTCGGCGCGGTAGCGTGCCCAATAACGGCGGCAGTCGGTGCACGCGCCGACCGTCTGTCCTCGGTGTGAACCGGTGAGCATCGAGCCGGTGACCAACGCAATGGCCGGGATGTCGGCCGAGGCTGCGCCCATCAGCTGCGCCGGAACAGTCTTGTCGCAGCCCCCAATCAGTACCACCGCATCCATGGGCTGCGCCCGAATCATTTCCTCGGTATCGATCGCCATGAGGTTGCGCAGATACATGCTGGTGGGATAGGCAAAGCTTTCATGGACCGAGATGGTGGGAAAGCGCACCGGGAGCCCGCCTGCGAGCAATATGCCGCGCTGGACGGCTTCGATCAGCTGCGGCATGTTGCCGTGGCAGGGGTTATAGCCGCTCGCTGTGTCAGTGATGCCGATCACGGGGCGGGACAGCGCGTCCTCGGTATAGCCCGCGCCTTTGATGAACGCTTTTCTGAGAAACAATGAAAAGCCGGCATCGCCATAACTGGTGAGACCCCTGCGCATGCCAGAGGGCGAGTCGTCAGGGGCGCCGGGTGTTGCCGGGTTCGGACTGGGGGGTTGACGGTCGGTCACGATGCGCCTCGTTATGCACAGGAGGTTAGTGTGGGTTGGCCCCGCGTTCTTCGGGGATGTCGTCCTCAGTGACGGGCTGCGCGGAACGCGGTGGGTCGTCACTGCTGAGAATGGCACGCATGGGTTGGGCATGAAAGCCGAATCGGGCCAGAAGCCCCTCGAGGGCGCCGCTCGCGAGGACCTGGTATTCGATGAGTCTTGCGCCTGCGATGGGATCGCCGGCTTCAGCGGTATGCGACGGGTGGCACATGAGGACCGACCCGTCCGCGGCATGAGCCAGCCAGCCCGCGAGGAGCGACTCGTAGGCGGCCGCATCCGCATCGAAGCCATATACGCCCGCGAGGGCGGCGTTCATTCGAAGTCCGCGTTCCTTTGCCTCGCGTCTCAGCGCGTAGCCGCCCAGGCTGGCAATGACGGCGGCCTTCAGCCGGGTTCCGACGGGTAGCGAAGCGGGCGGTATGGCGACGACCTCGCGCTGGGCGGGAACGGTAGAGCGCAGCCACGGCTGCTGGTTGGTGCGATAGCGGGCGGTGAGTTCATCGAGGAGTTCCGCTCGAACCCCGGGGAGTTGATGAACATGCTGATGGCCGTCGATATAGTCTGGTGCGCGCCCCAGCGCGGCCTCAAACGAATTGAGCTGAAGGCGGATCTCCGCCCGGATCGAACGCCGGTCAAGCCGCCGGGTGTAGGCGTCCAGAATCAGGGATCGTAACGCCTGCGGCGCCCTGTCCAGCGGGCGCTCGGTCAGGTCGAGATGGAGCCCGATATCGGTGGGCAGGGTGGTGCAGCCTCGAAGCGCCTGCACGGACGACGCCCAGCTTGCTCCGCCCGTCATGCAGCCAAGCGCCTGAATAGTTCGCGTTTCGGCGAGCTCAAGGATGGCGGCATCGATGCCTGGGTGCAGACCGAAGTCGTCGGCCGCCACGCAGATCCGCCGCCGCAGCCCGTGCGGCCCGTGAGCGGTGAGCGTCATCCCGGCACGCCGTGGCAGAGCACGCGCGCCTCCGGGCGTGAAGAATCAAAGCGCCAGAGGCTCGAGCCGCGCCATTCGCGCACACGCTCGGCAGCACCCAGCGCCGGATAATTTGCATTGCCCTGCGTAAAACCGATGATCCAACTGCGAGGCTGGGCGCAAAGGCTTGCCACCAGTCGATCGGGTGTGAGAAGTGTCTGCTCGCCAAGCACAGGATTAAACCGCCGCGCATCGGCCAGTTCCTTGCGCCAGTTGTCACGGCTACGGACGAATGCCTGGTCATCCCAGCGCTCGACCACGCGGATCGGCGCCTGCAGGCGGGCGTAGAGGCCCGCATCAAAGTCGAAGCGGTTGAGCATGAAGACTGCATCGCCTGGCTGCGATTGGGTTCCGATCCAGCGCGAGAGGTCGCGGCTCGATGGTGTCGGCCGATAGGCGATCACAATCACGGCGATCAGACTTCCCACGATGCCAAAGGCCGCTACCCCCTGCCAGAGTCGGATCGCGGTACGTCCCGGATGGCCTCGGGCGCGTAAGCCCGCGGCAGCCAGGAGCGCGAGCGGCGGTACGGCTGGAAGCACATAGCCCACCAGCTTTGAACGAGGCATGGAGAAAAACAAAATGACGACGGCAGCCCAGATCCAGCAAAGGACCGTGAGGTCACGCTCGGGGCCGGCGGCCAACCGACCACTCATTGCGCGGCGAGTAATCCAGGCGAGCCAGGGCAGGAAAAACAGGGCGAGCACCGCCGGATAGAACCACACGGGCTGCGGGTTGTTGAAGCCCCCGGTAGCAAATCGCGTGAAGTGCTGATAGACGAAAAAATAGTCGAGAAAGCCCGGGTGAATGCGCTCCATGAACAGGAACCAGGGGGCGGCGATCAGCACGAACACCACCGGACCTTCAGGGCAGTTGATCAAGGTTTGAATGATGGTGCGCCAACGCCCGGAGAGAAGAAGCCAACCCCCGATGACACCTGCCGGGATCACGATGCCGATGAGCCCCTTTGCAAGGACGCCGAGTGCAGCGGCGGCCCATGCCACTCTGAGTGCTGCGCGACCCGTGTGTGGGTCGTTATCCATCCGTAGCGTTGCGT
>SXGQ01065369.1_pt1 | contig 10671 bp, 13 predicted proteins | sample 3178371 | NCBI WGS metagenome assembly SXGQ01 (sample SAMN11356859, study PRJNA531348) | freshwater metagenome | isolation source: freshwater sample F1-20 | place: China: Fuxian Lake, Yuxi | collected 2017-12-25 | reverse complement strand
TGCCAGAGCATCTTTATCTTTATTAGTAAATGCATCATCAATTGCTTTATATTTTTCAATTGGCCAATGACTATCGACGCAACAAACAATACCGTTCTGAAGTATAATTCCAAATTCAACTATATCTTTAGTCTCTTCGGGGTTTGGTTTATAATTTAAAACATATTGTGAACTTGGAAGTAAATCTTTTATTAACGCCGCTAAAGAAAACTCTGCCAACACCCCATACTGCTTAACACCAGATAATATTTTACTAAAATTTTCTTGGCTTTTATTTAAAGTCTCAACTTGTGAATTGAAAATACTAACCTTTTCATCAACTTTTGTTAAAGCTGACGCCATTTCTTTAACAACTTCTTTATTTAAAACATTAAAATTATCTTTAAGTGAATTTAAATTATCATTTATATCTTTGACCCGATTTTCATTAATTTTAGTATCAAATTCAGCATTTTGAGCGCTTTTATTTAAAAATAACAACAATTTAAAAGCGATAAACACTAGTAAAATTAAAATTACGACTAAAATTATATTTGTTATAATAGACATAACTAATTGATATGCTGAATAATCGTTATTTCAACTATTTTTAGAATAAAGAAAAATTACACATATCTATAATTAAATGAAAAAAATTAAACTTAAATTATTAGATCGTTTTAAAAAAATTAATACAACTTTATCTAGGCTATATTTAAAAAATTTCAAAGGTTTTTATGATCAAACTGAAGTAAATTTTAAACCAAAAATAAATCTTATATTTGGAAAAAATAGCTCTGGAAAAAGCTCAATATTACAAGCAATCAGATTGTTTAATCAAAGTAATAGCAATCAATACTTTACACCTTTTAATCCTATAGCAAATGATAGAGACAGTGGAATAAATTTTGATACGGAATATAAAGAAATTATTTCAAATCAAAATATTAAAAACGATCTAACAATTGGCGTAGATTTCACTAGAAGACAAAAGGACATCACACTTACTGCAGGGCTGAAATATTGTTATCAATTTAAAAAAAATTTTTTTCCTAAGGATTTTCCAAAAAAAAGTGAAGTAATTTTAAAAGAATTAACTGTTTCAAAAAAAAAGGATTATGAGGATAATAAACATAGATCACATCACCTTGGGATAAAATCCTCACTAACAAAAACTAACTTTTTAAATATTAAATCTGAAGAATTTAAATTATTAGAATATGACAGAGATAATAGAAATAGAGAGCCTATTCTCTCTGGGAGTTTTCAACCATATTACTATGATCTAAATACTGAAGCAAAAAATATTGATTCACAATATTTTGAGAAAATTTATGATAAATTTCAAGTAATTAATATTGATTATAAAAATGCAATTTTAGATATTTTAAAAAAAATTTCAGAAAAGTCTACAAGTAATAAAACCTCACTTGAAATTTTAAAAAATGTTAAAAATAATAAAGAAAAAAATTTTTTATTGGATTTTGCAGCTAAATTTCATGAAGAACGAAATTTAGCAAATAAAATTAACGAAATTAAAAAGAAATACTCTAATAGCAAAGATATAATTCGTGAAATAAACAAAATAAAAAATATTTATGACTTCTTTGAAATTTTTTTTGGTTATGCCTCTAAAGAGAATATAATTAATTCTCATTCACTATTAACTTATTTAAAAAGCAAAGAGAGTAAAAACAAAAATAATTTTGTTCAATATTTTAAAAATGATTTTATTTATAAATTTAGTAAATTAAAATTTTATAAAGGTAGATTTAAGAATATTAATACAAAATTTAATGATCGATTTACTAATTGGGAAAACAGCGGAAAATATAAAATAAATATGCTTATAGAATTATTAAATCTTTATGAAGTAGATCCTAAGTTAAAGTTAGAACATTTTTCGATGGAAAATATTTTTATGGAGGATTTAATTAAAAATGGTTTATCTAAAATTAAAGCAATACAAATAACGAATTCTTTACCAGAAAGATTTAATATTACTAATATTCGAAAAGATTATGTTGGCTGGAATTCTGAAAACATGGTTGATTTGTTAAGTAGAAAAAAGAATATTGACCAAATTAATTCATGGTTCAAAACACTAAAGGTCGATTACTCAATAAAAATTAGGCCTGAAGGCAATTATTTTAATATTGTATTTGTCCCTAATAATAAAAAATTTGAAATTAAAAGAACTCATGTCGGACAGGGTTATTCGGTTTTCCTACCGCTAATAATTGATTGCTTGACTGCTGAAAATAAAATTTTCCTTTGTGAAGAGCCTGAAATTCACTTGCATCCTAAACTTCAGGCAGACATTATTGAGCTTATTGTTACGTCGGCTACAAGCCGAAATAATCAATTTATATTTGAAACTCACAGTGAAGACTTTTTATTAAGAGTTCTAAAACTTATTAGAAAAGGTGTCTTAAGTAACAAAGATGTATCCATAAATTATATAACTAAAATAAAAAATAAATCAATTGTCAAAGAAGTTAAAATTGATGAAAAAGGAAGGTACACAACTTCTTGGAAGGATAATATATTTGCTGAGCGCCTAGAAGAACTTAGTTAATGATTTTTACATATTCTTTTACTGAAAAATTTATTCTTGAACTTTATAATTCTGAAGAAAAATTTAAAATATTTTCTATTTTAAATCAATTATTTTTTCAAAAAAAAAATTTGATACTAAATCAAAGTATTGAAAGTTTTGATATAATTTATAATAAATATTCTAATAAAATAAATGACTCTCAATTTATACATCAATTTAAACAAAGAATTTACAATTCCACTTCAATATCATTTAAACATATTCCTGAGGACCAAAGTGACATAATTTTTATCGGTACTAATGAAAAAATAAATAAAAAAAATAATACTAGTTTAGTTACAATTGATAATTTACAAAAATATAATTTTGATGAAGATGAAGAACTTAAAAATAAAATTTTTAAATTACATTTTTGGTCTAAAACAAATAATCAATCAAATGATAGTGATTATAAAAAATTATTTGATTGTTTTAAATCAATTGCCAAACACTGCGATACAATTCATATAATTGATCAGCATTTTGGAAAAGAATATTGGGAAGCAATAGTAGATCCTGAAAAAAAGCGTAAGAGAGATGTTCAAAAATATCCTGATGAGTGGAAAAGTACTTTTTCATTTTATAGCAAAATATCTAAGGATCGTTTAATAAATTTTATAACTTATACTACTGGGCCAAGAAAACCTGAAGATTTTGCTAAGCATGGTAAGGAAAAATATCCAAATGAATTTTCTTTTTTTAGGGATAAAATAAGAGAAATCGTAGAAATTACTAAAAATTCTAAATTTAAATTCTTTAAATATGATAAAGATTTATTTTACGAAAGAAGAATAATTACAACTTACAAAAGTAATTTAAATAAATCTGATATCGTTTTCATTTCAAGGCCTTTCAACTTCTCAACAAAATTTATGGCAACCGGAAATAGAAGATTAGCCTTTGAAGATCTTGAAATTCGTGATGAAATTAATGATAAACTAAATAGATTGGAACAAACGGCCCCAATTTATAAAATATAGTTCTTACAATGATAAATTACAGTTAAATCATTGAAAAATATACTTTTTTTTTTATTGTTTTTAATAAAAAACAGCATATCTAAACTCTAGGACTTATATTAATTAATCTTATTTTAAGTCTGGCAGCAATGGACATGACAAACATTGCTAAAATAGGTGAGCTGCCCACCACTGATTTAAACAGAATTTCGCTCAGTAAAAGCGTTAGTGTTCATTTTATAAATGAATTTTATCTAAGAAATCAGCTTTTAAGTAATTTTTTAATACTTAAGAGTTGCGAACATAAAAAACCAAAATCAAACAAAACTAAAAATTTATTATTTCAAAATATAATTAATAAATTTAACAATAAAAATCACGGAGATAAAAATAATTATAAATTTCAGACAGGGAACAAAGTCTACAACGATGATTTAAAACAAGAGGCGTTATTAATACTTTGGGTAGCTACCGAAAAATATTTAAAATCTAAAGACAAAAATAATATACCGTATATAAAAAAATTTGAAAGTTTCAATGATTTTGCAATACCGTACTTAAATTATAAACTACAAGAATTAGTATATAAAAATAACACAAATCAATTATTTGGTAAAATTAATGACAATACGCAAACAAGAAAAGAATTTTATTGCTCCGCAAATAAAAAAAATAATTTTTTTACAAATAAGGTTTTTTCTTTAGACGAAAAAATTAATAATAGTGATTTCTTATTAAAAGATACAATAGAAGACCACGAAAATTCAATTAATAACACAAACAATAAACTTTCTAAAATTATAATTGAAAAAAATCTCAAAGAGATAACTAATAAATACATATCAGAATTAAATCCTATAAAAAAAGAAATACTTATTAACAAAATAGCAAATAATTTTTTTGATAAAAAAGATGAAGTTAAAACCTTAAAATTTTTTTCACAAAAATATAATTTAAGTTTAGAAAGAATACGACAAATTGCTAATGAAGAATTTGATATTTATTCTAAATATATAAAAAAAAATTTGAATATAAAAAATTTAAGCATATCTGAAATTTATGATAACTAAATTTAACAATAGGAGGTACAATGCTTCGAATAAGAGTTGGTGTCGGTCACCAGTAATGAACCGTGCGTCGGATAACATCTCCTACCTTTCTCTCCGTAAACGTTATCCGTCGTCTTTCTCCACCAACTCTGAAAGAAATAATTTAACCAAAATTCATTTTAAAAATTTTAGAAATAGATATATGACACAAAATTTTTTATCAAAGCTAACAAAAAAATATCATTCTAGATTTAAAAAACCTTTACATATTAGAGTTAATATACGTGGAACAAAAATTGAATATTACACAGGGAAAAAAATATGATGATTGATCAAAAAAATAATAATCAAAATCCATCTCTATTTAGAAGTTTTATTAATTCATCAATTACCGCATCATCTGATGTTCAAAAAAACTATCTGCAAGTTGTTAAGAATGTGTGTGAGACTATAAAAAAACTTTTAGATAGTGAAAAAATGATAATTAATATTCAATATCAACCAAAAGAATTTTGGCAAAAAGCTAAAAATTTTACATCTTGTTTTGTGGATGGTGGGATTGATAAAGCATCAATTTTTAGTTCTGCACCTTTAAGTATCCGAGCAGGCAGCTACATAGTAAATCCCTCTTCAGCCGAAAAAAACAGAGAATTATATGAAGAATCTATGGTGTTTGTTGGGGATTTATATGATCCAAAAAATGAACTTTATGAAGTTTCAGATGACCCATTCGAAGATGATCAGTTATTAAATAAAAAAAAGGATGCTGCTCGAATTATTTTTGAGAGTGCAACTATAGTAAAACATATTCTTCTTAAAAGAAAATTATCTTACTGCTTCTTACATGGACCAGTAGAGGCAACTGCAATGCCTTTTACTTCTCCAGATTTTCCATCATTTACTAAATTTGCTGTGGAACAAATGTTGCCTTTTACTGCTAACATGAAAATGGACAATAAAGACAGACATTTTATTAATATATATTTAAAAACCTTGGAGTGTATTAAAAACATTGATTACCCAATATACGGAATTGTTGAAAACACTCATTCAAGTATTTTTTTGAGAAATTTTCTATTTAACTGCAAAAAGAAAAATTTAATATCTAATACTAACTTTGAACAAACTATCGCAACATTAAAACGATATAAATTATCAGATCCAATTTTACTTGAAATAATTCTTGAAGAAAATCAAGCTGTTAAACCTTTATCAGTACAAAAACAATCCTTTGGATTTGGATTTTTACCTGGAAGCGAATGGGAACAAATTATTAAAAAATTTCCAGATGTTTATATGGGTTATTTAAAAGTTAATGGTCAGCAAGCCCCAATAAGAATTGAATCTTTGCATAATCCTAAAAATTTAGAAATTGATTTTGAATATATTTTAGCAACATCTAAACTTTTGCCAAATTATGGTTTTCCTGTTGGTTTAGATGTTGTTGATAAATTTGCACGTATTCCTAAGTGGTTAGGTAAAGCATCAAGAACTTGTTATGCAACTTTTAGACTTAAAGAGGCATTAAAAGGTTCTGATCAAAGTGCAATTTCTGCTGCAGTAAAAATATTATCTAAGAAAGGTAGAACTTGGAAAAATAGACCTATGGCTGGAGGATTCAGATAATGCTTGATAAAAAAAATAAATCATTTTCTTCAATTGGAATTGTTTTAGGCGAAACAAATATTGATCAATATAATTTCTGTCTTAAAAATTTTAAAGCAAAAAAAGGAGATATTGTAACAACTGATACAAAAATTCCTAACGATGAAGGTGAAATTATAACAGTAAAAGTCTGGGGGAAAATTATGAGTATTAATCGTTCTAATATGTTTTTTCCAAATGAAGCTGCTCAAGAGTTAACTAATGAAGATATTGATATTCGAAATACAATATTACCAATGACAAAAGATGAGTTAATATGTCGTGTACAAATATTGGGCTACACACACATAAATGATAAAGAAAAACTAAAACTTAAAACACTAAATTACCCAGTAAATCCAGCGGCTAGCGTTAATTACCCATCTAGCAATGAAGTTCAGAAATTACTTGCATCCGATCTTGGATCTAAACACCCAATGTATGTAGGTAACCTAACAGCAAGGAAAGACGTGGATATTTTCGTTGATACTGACAACATGGTTTCTAGACATATTTTGATTACTGGAATGTCAGGATCTGGCAAAACCGTGATGGTTCGTCGTGCAGTCTCTGAATTAATGAAAAAACAATATCCAATTTTGATAATTGATATTCATGGTGATTACCTAGGCTTTGTAAGTAAAGCTAAAAAATATTTTCCAGATAATCAGGTAAAATTATTTTACCCAAATTTAACTGTAAGTTCAGGTGATAAAGAGATTATTTACACGCTTATTGAAAAATTAGGAAAATCACTTACTGAACCACAAAATGATTTTTTAAACTCTATGTTAGGTAAAGTTGAATATGAAAGCGGAACACTTTGTAACTATATAAAAAAACTCATCAAATACTCTGAAGCTTGTACAGATGATCGTAACGCAAAAAAGAATGGTACAAGTTTTAATCATGTAAAAGCTGCAACCATGTACGTTGTTACAAGAAGTTTAAAACATGTTTTAAAAAGATTAAATAATATGGAACAAACTAATCTTAGACATAGAAATAATTTACCTCATTTAAAATTTGATGAATTACCAGACTCCTCCTCTGAGCCTGAAAAAATAATATGTAAATCTCAATTATCAATACTTTATCTAAAAGGTTATGAGACTTTACCTGCTGGAGCAATTGTATCTATACTAATGGATACTTTATTTAAGCATCGAGCGGAAAACACAGGAGAGATTCCACCTTTTATGACTGTCATTGAAGAGGCGCATAATTTTATCCCATCGCGCGCTGAGGATAAAGATGGAATTCCATCTGTTGATACAGTTCGAAAAGTTATTACTGAAGGAAGAAAATTTGGAACAGGTTTAATGCTTGTATCACAAAGGCCTTATAGATTAGATGAAACAATTGTTTCACAATGTAATAGTCATGTAATTTTCAGAGTAAAAAACGAGAGAGATCAAAGGTTTATTAAAAATATTCTTGAAAACTTTGACAATGACGATGCTAAACAACTACCAAATCTTGGAAATGGCCAGGGTGTAATTAGTGGTCAAATAGTAAATTTTTCTCTTCCAGTTCAAATAAAATTTGATGAACATTTAATAAATGACGATCTTGGTGATGAAAACTTTATCGATGTCGTTCACCAATGGGACGATAAAGAAATTGTTAAACAAAGAAAAAAATTTTCTAAAGAATTTGAAAAGATATCAAGTTCAGATATGAGGAGGCCAAACTGAGTATACTAACTATGCCATTACTTTTATTTGAAGCTATTGCAGCATTCAGCTTAGTAATAATGTTTTTGCACTTCAAAATTTTTGGCGAAACACCAGTATTTTCTGAATTTTTATTCTGGATCTTTAATGGCATTGGAATTTACTATGTCGCCTTAGGTTCGCAAATTGGTGATCGTAGCATGATTAAAAGTGCCTTCATTATTATTATTGTGAGTTATGGCCACTACATGAGTCTTATGCTCGATAGAATTCAAGACAAAAAAGATAAAAAAGAAGAGGAAAAAGAAAATGATTGATAAAATAGTAAATAAAAATTGTCCAATATGCAAAGGTCGTGGAAAAATTAAAACTATAAAAGAAATCGCACATATTGGTCCCTTTCATCTAGGCAAAGAATCTCTTTCTGAGGATTGTGCTTTTTGCCAAATGAATAATTTTAATGAGGAAAAAGAAGAAAGGGTAATTCATTAATGGCGACTAATATTATAAAAATTAATAAGTACTTAGAAAAATTTAATACTATCGAAATAAGAGTAGAAAAAGTACATGACGAAGAAAAAGGAATTAGTTTCTATTTTACTTATGCATTCATAAATAAAAAAATAAAGTTGTTAGGAAGAAGTAAATTTTTTCCAAAGATTTATAAATATAATACTTTCATAAAACCATGATGAAAACTTATATAAAAAAAAAAATTAACGAAATTTTAAGAATAAGGGCCATAAAAGCAGAATGGAGAAAAAATATACAAAAAGAAATGCAAATATTTTTTAACCAATTTGAAAAGATTATTGATGAGGAATTTAAAAAAATACCAATACGTTAATTAATTTTTTAAACGAGGGAAAATCATTTGATGATTTAATTGATATTAATTTTATTAAGAATGAGGGAAAATTTATTGTTTATAATAATTTTTCAACAACAACGTTATCTATTAACCCTAAATTTAAGTGCTTAGAAATTAAAAAATATTCTTTTCCTAAAACTGCTTTCTACAATTTAAATGAGGAAGGAATAGAAAATGCAAAATTAGATTTTGTAGATGCAATTGCTGAACAATTTCAATACGAAACTCATTCTGAAGATGTAAAATCAACGGAGGATATATGGCAAAACTAGTAATTATTTTAATATTTTATTTATTTTATCCGATTAATTCATATTCGAATATTCAATTTTACAAAGAGGATGTAGAATTTATCTTTGAGTTAAATAACGAAAAAAAAATTTTTATAGTTAGACAAGGCAATATAAACTCAATATTTGAGTACGATAATAAAAGTAAAAAATTTCAATATTTAAATAAAATTGATACTTTTGTAGGTCTTGTCAGAGAATGTGCGGTTGAAACTTCAGATTACAAATTTGAGAATTCTATTGCTGGTTATATAAAAAATTATTATCTATCTACAGGATCTTATTATTCTGAATTATTACTATTTCCATTAGGTACCAATAAATTCTCTTACGAAAATAGTTTAGGTGCATTTCCATCATATTTAAAATTAAAAAAAAACTGCCAGCTTTATAAAAATTTAAATTAAAATGATTGAAAAACTAATTTTAAAAAAAAATTATATTAAGGATAATTTTAAAATGCACGTAAGAAAAAAAGCAATTAGTCTATTTAAAAATAAGCTTTTACTCGTACAAAAGAAAACTTCAGATTTTTCAATTAAAGAGCTCGAGTCTTTTATCGCTCAGGAAGAAAAAAAAATATTAAATGATTATCAAAATAGATCATTATCTTTCCTCCTTTTACTTTTAGGAGTTAATATATTTTAAATGCTAAATTTTTTTGCAAAAGTTCTTACTAAACAATTTATTTTTGGAAGAATTTTTTTTTGGATTAAACCTAAATTATATTCACTATTTTATTTGACCTTAATACTTTGTCTTACAATATATCTTCATGGCCAATATCTATCTTATATTGAGTATGTTCAACGAATTTCGATAAAAGAATTTGAAATAAAAGTTTCTTATATTATTAAAAATTTAGTTATTATCTGCTCGATTATTGGCTTCGTTATTTTTAATATAAATAAAAAAATTAATGGATCAAAAAAAAATGAAAATATAAATCAAAAAAATACTATCACTCATACAGATGAAAATTTAGATGCTTTGTTAAATAAGGAAAAATTAATTGACCATTTTAATAAAGATAAATAAAAATCATGAATATTTTTAATTTTTTTTTCTAATTCTAATTCTTTCTTCAAAATCAAAGTAAGAATTTACTAACCGATGAAAAGTAGCAACTGCTCTTTTTTCCATTAAACTAAGTTTAAATATTGAGCCTACTCCCCAAAGATCATTAGGTAGCCCTTCTTCAATTTTACCTAAATCCTCATTATCGGTGGGTTCGTTGTAATCATTAAAACTACTTTTTCCCATTATATTTTGATAATTTTCAACATTATCTTTATCTTTTTTGGCTTCGTTTAATTCTTTTTCTTTCATGTAACTTGGGTCAATCCAGGAAACCCTGATAGGCCCTTGGTAAGGCATGGCAACTTCTTTCAAATTTTTAATATTTAAAATTTTACTTTGAAGAAATTGATATCGTCTAAAATTCCAGCCGCAAAAAACAATTTGTAGTGCGATATCGTAAAGTAAAAAATTTTCAGGATTTAAAGTTTTTAAAATTCCTTTTTTATATTCTTCAAATTCTTCTACTAATTCATCTTTAATAATAAATTTACTAGCATTTAAACCGTATTTTAAAGAATTCATAG
>SXGQ01382979.1_pt1 | contig 10672 bp, 2 predicted proteins | sample 3178371 | NCBI WGS metagenome assembly SXGQ01 (sample SAMN11356859, study PRJNA531348) | freshwater metagenome | isolation source: freshwater sample F1-20 | place: China: Fuxian Lake, Yuxi | collected 2017-12-25 | reverse complement strand
TATATATAAATATATATAAATATTGGTACAATGGATTCACGACGTGTTTTTAAGACGCCTACAAATAATAGTTATGCAAGTGACTATATAAAAAATAAAAAATCCAAGGTGATATTTTCAGGGACGTCGAATTTAGCAAGTACTATTGTCGAACAGGGTGGTGCATTTCCCGTTGTTACGCCATCTGGACAGTTGAAGCCGTATCAGGGAACATTTGGTTTTTCGTCTGCTACGCCTACTCAAGGTGCTCCTCCATCTACATACTGTTTAAATACTGCACATAGTTATAGCGATTTATTGAATATAACAAAAGGTAAATATTTATTGACTCCGCCGAATCTTACCACGACGACAATTACGCAACTAAATGATGTTGATTTTTCTCCGCAACTATTTTGTGGAAATTTATATGAAAAAGGAAAGACGGGTGTGAATGAAATTATAATTTTTAATAGTAGCGTAACAGGTGTGACGGGTGCGACAGGTGCGACAGGTGCGACAAATAAAATAATATATAATACTGCAACAACAGCAAATCAGTGGATAAAGGTAGACCCGAGTTTTAATATGTTGAATAATGGTAGTTCATGTCAGTCAGAAAAAAGTAATGTGTTAACAGATGTAAAGATTCGACCGAATATTAATGCTCAGAGAAAGTTAGATAGGTATTTAAATCTTGATGTACAAGGGTTTGACTTTCCTGTGAAATTTTCTTTGCATTATGAACCAGAAGACTGTATAAGTGCGAATAATGGGTTACAGAGGACTGTTAATAATTTGTCGTTTACATCTCCATTTCTTACTAGAATGCTTTCGGATGCTCCTTTTTCGATATCAAATTTTATTAGAACAAATAGTACAGCCCCAGTTCTATATAATAGCAGTAATCCGGCTGTTGCAACAATATCAGGAAATACGGTAACAATTGTAGGCGTAGTAGGAAGTACAACGATATCAGCAAATCAGGATGCTTCCGTCGATGGTATATACCCCGCGAGTGTGGCAACGATACGACTTGACGTAACTCTTATTCCTCTTGTATTCAATCCATTTGCGATTCTTCCTAGAAACTTTGGCGGTGAGCCATTTACGTTACCAACACTGACTTCGAATAGTAATATTACAGGGACCTTTAGTTATCGCAGCACAAATCTTGCTGTTGCAACCGTGGATACTACAACAGGGGTGGTAACAATTGTGGGGGCGGGTGTTACTACAATAGAAATCACACAAGCGGCTGCGGGAAATTATGCGGCAGGAACGCTTAGAACTCAGTTTGTTGTGAACAGAATTGCTACTATATTAAGTAATTTTTCCATTCAACCTGTAAATTTTGGTAGTGCTGCATTCGACTTGCCTATACCGACTTCTAATAATGTTGTTCCTGGAACATTTATTTACACGAGTAGTAACAATGCTGTTGCAACAATAAATGGAAGAAGAATAACAATTGTAGGTGCAGGAAGAACTATTATAACAGTGATTCGGTCGGAGACACAAAATTATACAGAAGGAAGCATTACTGCCGAGTTTATTGTAAATCCTATTCCTCCTACATTGGGTGATTTTTCGATTGCTCCTAGAGATTTTGGTAGCGTGCCGTTTAGTATACTTCCAAATACACATACTGTATTATATATACGTAACGGGGGTAGTGATTGGAAAACAAAAGTCGCAAACAATGATACTTCAAATACTAATTTACAGGCGTGGGCGGGTATTGACAGACAATGGTTTGATTCTAATTATGGAGCATGGAATGAAGTAGCTTTACAGTTTCAATTCTTTGCTGCGTATGTAACTAGTTTTTATAATATAACATCCGCTTCGTGTGACGTTGTTTCTAGTTATGGAAATATAGGAACATATTCTTTTACATTCAATGGTGGAACAAGTTATACAGGAAGATTTATAGGAACGTACTCAGGTTATTATGATGTAGGTTTACGAACATGGGACTATGTGCTACCTTTTACTCTAAATAGAAATATGTTACAACCGACCTCTAATAGTTCGGGGGTATTTAGTTACGCGAGTGGTAATACAGGTGTTGCAACCATATCTGGAAATACAGTGACTATCGTAGGTGCAGGTACTGCTGTAATAACAGCTACGCAAGCTGCTGCAGGGAATTATACGGCATCCGCGCCTATTACTGCGAACTTTGTTGTAAATAGGATTGCTCCTACGTTGACCAATTTTACTATTCCGTTTAAAGAATTTGGTATGGCGCCATTTACCTTGACACCACCAGTATCGAATAGTTCGGGAGTATTTAGTTATACAAGTGGTAACACAAACGTTGCAACGGTTCTAGGCAACCAGGTAACAATTATAAATGCGGGTACTGCTGTAATAACCGCTACTCAAGCTGAGACAACGAATTATATAGTATCGGCACCTATTACTGCAAATTTTGTTGTAAATCCAACTGCTCCTACATTGAGTAATTTTACTATTCCAGGTAAGGATTTTGGTATGGTACCATTTACCTTGACACCACCTACTTCTAACAGTTTAGGAGCTTTTAGTTACACGAGTGATAACACATCAGTTGCAACCATATATGGAAACATGGTAACAATCGTAGGTGCAGGTACTGCTGTAATAACAGCTACGCAAGCTGCTGCCGGGAATTTTAGAAGTAGTAGTATACATGCAGACTTTTTTGTAAATACAATTCCTCCTACGTTGACCAATTTTAGTATTCCATCTAAGGATTTTGGTACAGCACCATTTACTTTGACACCACCTACTTCTAATAGTTCAGGAGTATTTAGTTACACGAGTAGTAACACAGGTGTTGCAACTGTCGTGGGCAACCAAGTAACAGTCGTAGGTGCTGGTACTGCTGTAATAACAGCTACACAATCTGCTGCGGGGAATTATACGGCATCCGCGCCTATTACTGCTAACTTTATCGTAAATAGGATTGCACCTACGTTGCGTAATTTTATTATTCCATATAAAGAGTTTGGTATGGCGCCATTTACCTTGACACCACCGACATCCACCAATACTTCGGGAGTATTTAGTTATACAAGTGGTAATACAGGCGTTGCAACGGTTCTAGGCAACCAGGTAACAATTATAAATGCGGGTACTGCTGTAATAACCGCTACTCAAGCTGAGACAACGAATTATACAGCATCGAGTCCTGTTAGTGCGAATTTTGTTGTAAATCCAACTGCTCCTACATTGAGTAATTTTATTATTCCAGGTAAGGATTTTGGTATGGTACCATTTACCTTGACACCACCGACTTCCAATAGTTTAGGAGCTTTTAGTTACACGAGTGATAACACATCAGTTGCAACCATATCTGGAAACATGGTAACAATCGTAGGTGCAGGTACTGCTGTAATAACAGCTACGCAAGCTGCTGCAGGGAATTTTAGAAGTAGTAGTATACATGCAGACTTTGTTGTAAACCCGATTGCTCATACGTTGACCAATTTTAGTATTACAACTAAGGATTTTGGTACAGCACCATTTACTTTGACACCACCTACTTCTAATAGTTCAGGAGCATTTACTTATAGGAGTAACCAAGAGGATGTTGCTATTGTTAGTGGCGACCAAATAACAGTTGTAGGTGCGGGTATTGCTGTAATAACAGCTACACAAGCTGCTGCAGGGAATTTTAGAAGTAGTAGTATAAGTGCTGACTTTATTGTAAATCAAATTTCTCCTATTTTGAGTAACACTACTATTGTAAATGTGAGGTATGGTGCATATCCATTTACTGTGAGACCGCCTACTTCAAGTAGTGATGGAGCATTTACTTACACAAGTAGTCACCCAAGTGTTGCGACTATTAATAGTGCAACCGGGTTACTAACAGTTGTAGGTGTAGGTACTACTACTATAACAGTTATACAGGCTGCATCTGGAAACTTTGCATCTATTACTACCACTAGTACATTCAGTGTGTACCCTGCTTTACCTACTTTAGGACCATTTAATATTTCACCTAGGAAAATTGGTGAAGCACAATTTACTTTGACTCCACCGACTTCTAATAGTTTGGGTGAATTTACTTATACAAGTAGTAATACAAGTGTTGCAACAGTGGGTAGTACAACAGGGCTAGTAACAATAGTAGGTGCAGGTTATACTAATATAGTTGCTACACAAGCTGCTTTAGGAAACTTTAAAACGTATAGTGTGTCTGCAACGTTTGTAGTAAACTCTGTTTCTCCTACGTTGGGTACTTTTTCGATTCCTACGAAAGACTTTGGTACAGCACCATTTACTTTGACACCGCCGACTTCAAACAGTTCGGGAACATTTAGTTACACAAGTAGTAATACAGCCGTTGCAACAGTTGTAGGCGACGTGGTAACAATCGTAGGTGCAGGTACTGCTGTAATAACAGCTATACAATTGGAAACTACGAATTATTTACAATCGACTCCTATTACTGCGGACTTTGTTATGAACCCGATTGCTCCTACCTTGAGTAATTTTTCTATTCCAGCTAAGGATTTTGGTACAGCCCCATTTACTTTGACGCCACCGACTACAAATAGTTCGGGAGCTTTTAGTTACACGAGTGGTAATACAGGCATTGCAACCATATCTGGAAATACGGTCACTATCGTAGGTGCAGGTACTGCTGTAATAACAGCTATACAATTGGCAACTACGAATTATTTACAATCGACTCCTATTACTGCGGACTTTGTTGTGAACCCGATTGCTCCTACGTTGACCAATTTTACTATTCCATATAGGAATTTTGGTACAGCACCATTTACTTTGACGCCACCTAGTTCTAATAGTTTGGGTGCATTTAGTTACACGAGTGATAACACATCAGTTGCAACGGTTTTAGGCGACGTCGTAACAATCGTAGGCGCTGGTTATTCAAAAATAAACGTTACGCAAGCTGCTGCAGGGAATTATACAGAATCACTTCCTTTATATTATATATTTCACGTCAACAAAATTGCTCCTACGTTGGGTACTTTTTCGATTGCTTCTAGAGATTTTGGTACAGCACCGTTTACTTTGACGCCACCGACTTCTAATAGTCCAGCAGCATTTACTTATACGAGTAACCAAGAGGATGTTGCGAGTGTGGATAGTACAACAGGGTTAGTAACAATTACAGGTGCAGGTATAACTACTATAACTGCTAAACAAACATATTCAACAAATTATACATCATCGTTGCCTGTTACAGCTACATTTATTGTAAATCAAATTTCTCCTATTTTGAGTAACACTACTATTGTAAATGTGAGGTATGGTGCATATCCATTTACTGTGAGACCGCCTATTTCAAGTAGTGATGGAGCATTTACTTACACAAGTAGTCACCCAAGTGTTGCAACTATTAATAGTGCAACCGGGTTGGTAACAATCGTGGGTGTAGGTACTACTACTATAACAGTTATACAAGCTGCATCTGGAAATTTTGCATCTAATACCACGACTAGTACATTCACTGTGTACCCTGCTTTACCTAATTTTGGTCCATTTGAGATTTTACCAAATAGCCTGGGGCAAGCGCCATTTACTTTGACACCACCGACCACCGATAGTAGTGGAGCATTTACTTACACGAGTAGTAACACAGCTATTGCGACGGTTGGTAGTACAACAGGGCTAGTAACAATTCTTGCCGGAGGTTCTACTACTATAACTGCTACCCAAGCGGCATCTGGAAATTTTAAAACACGTAGTGTATCCGCGGTATTTGTTGTAACTTCGCTAAGACTGGCTGCGAATAATGTAACTGTTCAATACGATGGTGTAAATATTGATACTATGGAAAATATTCCATTGTTTATCCAGTATAATCCGAGAGGTACAGGTATGGAATGGTTTGCTATTGTCGATGATAGAGCATTGCCCGAAATTACAAACTACGCGCTTACACTTCGAAGTCAATATTTTACACCAAGTGGTCAAACAACACCTGTCCCTTTCAATAATATTGTCACAACACTTATGACAAATATGAGTAATATGTTTGTTGGTGCTCATGTATTCAATCAACCGATAGGTAACTGGAATACATCACGGGTTACGAATATGAGTAATATGTTTCAAAGTGCCTTTCAATTCAATAGTCCTATTGATTCATGGAATACATCACAGGTTATGAATATGTCTGGTATGTTTCAAAATGCTATTAGATTCAATCAAAATATAGGCGCATGGAATACTTCAAAAGTTATGAATATGTCAAATTTATTTAATGGTTCACAAATATTTAATCAAAATATAGGTGCATGGAATACATCGGAGGTTACGAATATGAGAGGTATGTTTCAGGGTACTAGTACATTTAATAATAATAATAATTCAAGTATAGGTAACTGGAATACATCAAAAGTTACTGATATGTCTAACATGTTTTTAAGTTCTGCTCTATTTAACCAGCCGATAGGTAACTGGAATACGTACCTGGTTGAAAATATGAGTAGTATGTTTGCATCTGCTAGAGATTTCAATCAAAATATAGGCGCATGGAATACGTCAAAAGTTAGGACTATGAGTGGTATGTTTAATGGTGCATCAAGATTTAATAATGATGGAAATTCAAGTATAAATAACTGGAATACATCACTAGTTAGTGATATGAGTTTTATGTTTGCTAATGCTATTGTTTTTAACCAACCTATCGGTGGGTGGAATACAATCAGTGTTACTCTTATGAATAATATGTTTAGTGGCGCTACCGTTTTTAACCGACCTATTAACACAAATGGAACAGCATGGAATACATCAAATGTTACAAATATGAGTCAAATGTTTATTCTTGCTACTGCCTTCAATGAACACATAGGTAACTGGAATACATCGGAGGTTACAAATATGAGTAATATGTTTGCTGGTGCTTTCGTATTTAATCGACCTATTAACACAAATGGAACAGCATGGAATACATCAAAAGTTACTGATATGTCTAGTATGTTTTCAAATGCTGTTCGGTTTAACCAGCCGATAGGTAACTGGAATACATCCCTGGTTGAAAATATGAGTAATATGTTTCAAGGTGCTACAGATTTCAATCAAAATATAGGTGCATGGAATACATCAAAGGTTGTGAATATGAGGAGTGTGTTTAATGGTGCATCAAGATTTAATAATGATGGAAATTCAAGTATAAATAACTGGAATACAGGTGCCGTTAATAATATGTCGAGTATGTTTTTTGGTGCTGTTGCTTTTGACCAGCCTATCGGTAACTGGGATACGAGTAGAGTTACAACTATGGATAGTATGTTTCAAGACACTAGTGTTTTCAATCAACCGATAGGTAATTGGAATACATCAAATGTTACAAGTATGTTTGGTATGTTTACTCGTAGTACTTTGTTTAACCAAAATATAAGTACAAATGGTAATTCATGGAATACATCGCAGGTTAGAAGTATGCGTGTTATGTTTTTACAAGCAACTTCTTTTAACCAAAATATAGGTAATTGGAATACATCAAATGTTAACGATATGCAGCTAATGTTTAATGGTGCATCAGCATTTAATAATAATGGAAATTCAAGTATAGGTAATTGGAATACAGGTGCTGTTACGACTATGTCTACCATGTTTGCTGGTGCTAGTGTATTCAATCAACCTATAGGTAACTGGAATACGAGCGCTGTTACAGATATGAGTGTAATGTTTTTGGCTGCTCGTCGATTTAACCAAAATATAGGTGCATGGGATACATCAAAGGTTATGAATATGCGTGCTATGTTTAGTAGTGCATCAGAGTTTAATAATAATGGAAATTCAAGTATAAATAACTGGAATACAGGTGCCGTTACAAATATGGAAAGTATGTTTAGTGATGCTATCAGGTTCAATCAACCCATCGGCAACTGGAATACGATTGCTGTTATGAATATGAGACAAATGTTTAATGGTGCTACAAATTTCGACCAAAATATAGGTGCATGGAATACTGGTGCTGTTACCGATATGAGTAATATGTTTAATGCTGCATCAGCATTTAATAATAATGGAAATTCAAGTATAGGTAACTGGAATACATCACGGGTTACGACTATGGTTGGCATGTTTGCTGTTGTTGCAGGCAGTGGAAGTAGTGCATTCAATCAACCGATAGGTAGCTGGAATACGTCAAAAGTTAGAAGTATGGCTACAATGTTTGCCAATACAGCATTTAACCAACCGATAGGTAACTGGGATACATCGCAAGTTACAAGTATGGCTAGTATGTTTAATGGTGCTACAGCATTCAATCAACCTATAGGTTCATGGGATACATTGCAGGTTAGAGGTATGGGCGCTATGTTTGTTCGTGCTACAAGTTTCAATCAAAATATAGGTAGCTGGAATACATCAAATGTTATAGATATGATGGCGATGTTTAGTGGTGCATCAGCATTTAATAATGGTGGAAATTCAAGTATAAATAATTGGAATACATCACAGGTTACGAATATGGCGGGTATGTTTGATACTGCTACTACTTTTGACCAGCCCATCGGTGCATGGGATACATCGCGGGTTACCAATATGTCTACTATGTTTATTAGTGCTATTGCATTTAATCGACCCATTAATACAAATGGAAATAGCTGGAATACAGGTGTTGTTACCAATATGAGTAGTATGTTTTCAAATGCTGTTCAATTCAATCAAAATATAGGTAACTGGGATACGACTAGAGTTACGAATATGACTAATATGTTTGCTAGTGCTATTAGGTTCAATCAAAATATAGGTGCGTGGGATACATCACGAGTTACGAATATGCAAGGTATGTTTAATAATGCATCAGCGTTTAATAATAATGGAAACTCAAGTATAGGTAACTGGAATACATCGCAGGTTACGAATATGACTAATATGTTTAATCATACTACAGCATTTAATCAAAATATAGGTAACTGGAATACGGGCGCTGTTAGAGATATGATAAATATGTTTTTTCGTGCATCCGGATTTAATAATAATGGAAATTCAAGTATAAATAATTGGAATACATCAAGTGTTACAAATATGAGTCAAATGTTTGAAGGTGCTACAAGTTTTAACCAGCCTATCGGTGCATGGAATACATCACGGGTTATAAATATGACTAGAATGTTTGTTGATGCTATTACTTTTAATCAACCCATTAATACAAATGGAAATTCATGGAATACAAGCTCCGTTATCGATATGGCTAATATGTTTTTTCGTGCATCAGCATTTAATAATGGTGGAAATTCAAGTATAGGTAACTGGGATACGAGTAGAGTTACAAATATGGCGAGTATGTTTGAAAATGCTGGTAATTTTGACCAGCCCATCGGTGCATGGGATACATCGCGGGTTACGAATATGAGTCGAATGTTTACTGGTGCTATTGTATTTAATCGACCCATTAATACAAATGGAAATTCATGGAATACATCACTGGTTACGAGTATGCAAGGTATGTTTGCAGGCGCATTTGCGTTTGACCAAAATATAGGTGCATGGAATACAGGCGCTGTTACCATTATGGCTACTATGTTTATTGGTGCATCAGCATTTAATAATAATGGAAATTCAAGTATAGGTAACTGGAATACGTCAAATGTTACAGATATGGGTAATATGTTTAATGGTGCTACTAGTTTCAATCAAAATATAGGTGCATGGAATACTGGTGCTGTTACGATTATGAATGGTATGTTTAGTGGTGCATCAAGATTTAATAATAGTCAAAATTCGAGTTTAGGTAACTGGAATACATCACGAGTTATAAGTATGTCCACAATGTTTGCTGATGCTATTGGGTTCAACCAAAATATTTCTGGATGGGTAGTAGCACAAGTAACAACTTTTGTAAGTTTTAGAGAGCGTTCAGGACTCAGCCCGGCTAATACTCCTCCAAGATTTCGTTAATCATAACCAGTATTCGCCGTTTTAGATGATTTTTGCTGTTGGTTCCTTTTGGTATGATTTTATAATAACTTAAAGGATACAATCAAAAATACTTATTATATTATATAATAAAATACTTATATAATATATAACTCCATATAACTCCAGCATGGTTGGTTCGGGTGTAATATTAGTGGCTTTAAACAAAGGTAAGGTCTATTATTTATTTGGTAAGGAGGGTTCGATGGAGAAGGACAAAAAGTGTCACTGGGGTGATTTCGGCGGAAGTAGAAAGCCGGGCGAGGATTTACTAGATACGACAACACGTGAAGGCGCGGAAGAACTAAACGGGTTTTTCGGTTCAAAAGCGGATTTTGAAAAGTATATATTAAAGAATAAGATAGACGAGATTGCATATGACAAGCGTTATACGTATTTAGTAAGGGCGGACTATGACGAGAAGTTGCCCTATTATTTCAGTAATAATTATAAGTTTATATGCGAGTACTTGAAGGGGCACGTGGACCATCCATCAAATGGTTTATTTGAGAAGAGTGAGGTGCGCTGGTTTACAGTGGAAGATTTAAAACGGGAGCGAAATATATTCCGCGATTATTTTCGCAATATCATAGACATCCTAATATATAATCACCCGAAGATAGTTTCAAAGCTTAAACGCGAACATCGTGCGCGGTCTACGCGGGTCAAATTTTCAACATCCGATATGATGAAGTGCGATAGAATGCGGAGTCATAAAAAACCCCATAAGACACACAAGCGGAGTATGAGGATGTATAGTCGAAAAAAATAAAGTATTTGTATATTTTATATTGTA
>SXGQ01057583.1_pt1 | contig 10672 bp, 19 predicted proteins | sample 3178371 | NCBI WGS metagenome assembly SXGQ01 (sample SAMN11356859, study PRJNA531348) | freshwater metagenome | isolation source: freshwater sample F1-20 | place: China: Fuxian Lake, Yuxi | collected 2017-12-25 | reverse complement strand
TTCATGATTTATATATTTTTATCTTTAATTTACCTGTGCCTTTTATTGTTCTGTGCCACATATGACGTGGTATAAATATTGGTTGGGTTATAGACACTGGCAATTGATTATCAAGTTGTACTAACCAATCTGTAGGTTCTATGGCTTCAACCAACCTATTTTCATCATCTCGATGCCACATTAGCTCTATAGGGTCAATGTTTTTGTCAAATTCCCTAATCACATATTCATCTGTCACAACTAAGTCTACATAAGGTTGACTCATATTAATTATTTTTTTACACAATTAGGATATTTTTTTCCAAACATAGTTTTCATTCCTTTTTGAGTATATCCTTTCCAACATCTTTCTTTTAATAAATCTTCATTATGTTGTATTGGAGCATATCCAGAACCATAAGGTGCTGCTTTACCTGATTGTGGATTTGATGTTTCTTTATTTAAACTTTTAGTTTTTTTCTTAGATGCTTCTCTACGTTTTTCAATATAATCTAAAGCACGTTTTAGTCTAGCTTTAACTTCAGGATCTTTAGCTCTACCATAAGCAGCTCTAATACGCTGATGAATTACATTTATAATTTGTGATTTACGAGCATGTGGTTTAGCTTTAAATGTCTTTTTAGCTAATGTATCTTTGACATCTTGAGCTGTTTTAAATTTTATACGCACAGTATCTTTTGGATCTTCATCTGTGTATAAGCGGCGACTTGATCCTTCTGGTTTTTTACCAGTACCTTTTTTAGGTTCATCTCCTTCTAAGTATCCTCTTTTTACAGCTAATTCTTGATCATTAGTCCATACATCAGATGCTTTATATCTAACTTTTGATACCATATTTGCTTTATATGGTGGATACATTTCATTTAATATGTCTGTTAGTTTTATCATATTACCAGAATCCTGAAAATGTTGTTTTAAATCCTAATAATTTAGCATAGCGAGGTAAACGACAACTCCAATATGAAGCTTTAGTTTTATCTTTCTTTTGAGGACAATTATGGCGTTTAGAAAATGCTTGTCTAGCTTTTGGATTATTTAATTTAGCTCTTAAGCCACCACCAGCCATACCAAATGATACTTTCTTAACTTTATCTTTGTCTCTAACATATACATAGAATTTCTTTGAACCACCACGTTTTGGTTTACCAATTGGTGGATCTTTCTTTTTCTCAGCTTCAGTTAGTTGCCCTGTTACTTTAGTAGTTAAACCATCTCTTTTTAATTTAGCAGCCATTTCAGCGGCGTCTTTAGCTTCCATATCATAATCATACTCACCAGATACTACAGCGTAATAACTACCATCACATCTTTTATAAACATCAGCTTGGTTTCCATCACGGCTTGAAAATATAGCTATATGTTCTTCAGAATCAAATGTACCTTCACCTAATGTTTCTGCTAAAAATTCCTCGGTCAATGGTAAATCTAGTGGTACTTTAATACCATTATACTCACCAAATGTTCCTATATCAGTATTGTCAAAATAATATTTATCAGCTTCACATAACTGTAAGCGTTTAGCTTCATATAAATTTCTTACTTCAGTGAATAATTTTAAAAACATCATTGACTGAGGACGATATATTGACTCGTTAACTGGTAAGTTATTTTCAATATGATAGTATAAGCCTTCAGAAATGAAGACTGGTTCTTTAGATTCATTAATAACTAATTTAGGGCCATGATTGTATTCTTGGCCTACATAGTTAATAATTTTTTCAATATGTTCCTTTAATTGTATCTTGTTCATTAGTAAGATATTAAATCATTCTTATCACAATATTGTAAAAGATCATTTACTTCTTTTTCAGTTAATTCACCTTCATATACATCATACATGCTCTTAAAATCACCAAATAATTTATGACATTCTTAAGCATTAGCTATAAACGATTTCATAAAAGCTTTATCACTTATATATTGTTGGAGTGAATTTTCATTTAACGATTCTTTTAAAATATCTATTAGTTTCATATTAATATGGAGTTGTTTCTTTTGCTTTTGGTAATATCTTAAATTCAACTACACCTTCTATATTCTTAATATCTTCAACTATTTTCTTGATAGCTGCTTTAATGTCGCCTTCAAGTGCTGAAGTATCAATCTTAATGTCGACATTTGTCTTATAACGTAATTGTCCTTCTGAGTTTGAACCAGGAATAGCAGCTTGTGAGTTTACAATAGTAACACCTGGTAAAGCACGCATTGCTGATAATATATTAGTTTGATCATTAACTTTAGTGTTAGTGATCATTGATGCTAATATTTGAAATTGTTTAGCAGCAGGTTTTGGTTCTTTAGGATCTTCTATTGGAGTAAAATCCTCTTCTTTAACTATGCGTATTTTCATTACTGCAAGTTTATTAATTTGTACTTAGTTGTTTCAATTAATTCAACTACAGTATCAATTTGATTTTGAATATACGAATCTTGAGGTAATGAACCACGATTTTTTTCTACATACATGCATAAAGCTTCAAAATACTGAATTACTTTAGATGTATCTTCCATAAATTGTCCATCACATTTATATCCTTCTAATAAACCATAGCGACCTTGTACTGATTCAACTAATTTATCTAATATACCAACAATACCATCATAGTACTCACCTAATGCTGTATGCATCCATCCAGCACCTACACCTTTACAACGCCAGTGGAATATGTGAGCTTGTGTACGAGATGACATTAATGTTGAAACAAAAGAAGCCATAACCTGTGTTGGGTTTGGCAATTCAATTGATACAGCAAGTTCTGGTTGGTTTGGATCAATAGTTGATGGTTCAAATCCTTCTTTAAGATTACCATCTTCAGCGGCGTATAATGCCTTCATATATTTTTCAGCACTGGCGGCATCTTTAGAGCAGCCCATTTTTTTACCAGTTTCTTTATATACGCAGTTTCCTTTACGAGTGTATGGCATAATTATGTAGAGTTTGTCCTACATAAATATATCCAGATCCAATAATAGGTAATTATTTACGGGAATGTCTAACTTTAATAGGTGTAGCGCCTTTTTCAAAAAATTCAACTTTGGTGCGTAATGCTGCTACTTCTTTAGTTAGTTCTAAAACCATTTTACGTAACTCATCTTTTTCTCTAGCTGATTCAGAGAGTAATGCTTCTAATTTAGTGATACGATCTTTACAGTCATGACGAATAAATTCTTCATCACGTTCTTTACGCATTGATTTTTTCTCATAAAATCTAAATGCTGTGGCACTACCTAATACTGTAATTGCTGTAATAATGACTGTGTAAATATTATCCATTGTATCCATGCTGAGAATAAATATATTTATATTTCTGTCTCGCGCAGTTTTTTAATATATTCTTTTATATTCTTTATTTCATCTTCATTTACTTTTCCTCCACTCCATGTTTCAATATCACCTTGTTCACTAAAATATGAGTCAGATTTAGTGTTCATAAATTCATTAAATGCTGCTTCAAAATCATCTACCATACTGTTTTTATTAGCATTCAACATACCACGTTCATATTCATTCCACTTGCCTTCTAGTTTAATTTTAGCCTCCATCTCAATAACACAATCAAAACACATGTGGTGTATATTCCACATTTTTTTATTTATATCATTTCCTTTCATTGGTTTATCACAACTAGGACATGCTAAAGGCATAGTGACTAACTGTCTTAACTTATCATGTTTAGTGATAGTTTGTTTAATACCATTTTTAATAGTCCATTGTCTACCATTTTCTTCCCACACATCTCCTTCTTGGTAGTCTTGTTGTTGTTTACTATAACCTACTTGTGTACCTGTAGAACCACCAGCATTGCCAGTGATAATATTTCTCATTCTTTGTACATCACGTTTCGAAAACTCTTTTTTTAAATTTGATTCATTCATAAACCTAAATCTTTCAATTGTTGTATTGTGTCAGCGGCTGATGTATGATGAATACCTTTACCACCTGCTGCTATCCATCTTTCAATATTGTCTTTTCTATCATCAATTAATATTGAATTTGGTGTTGCAAATTCTTGTTTACGTTCTGCTTGGCGTAGTATAAGTTTAGTACCAGGCATTTCTCTTTTTACCCAAACAAACTTACCAATTTTAGATGACTCATCTCTTGATGGAGCTGATAATAATTGTGGGTTGTATGGTTTAATATAATTCCATAATTGTTTTCCATCAGGCATCCATTTCAATTTAATCCAAAACGCAGCACCTGCTTTTTGAATAGGTGCCCAAAATTCTTCTTTTGGTGTATCAAAACTAGCTTCTTTACCTGTTAATTCTTTATATCCTTTATCAAAGTCAACTAACACACCATCCATATCACAGTATATCTTATAATCAGCTTTTGTATCAGTTGCTTCTGCTTCTTCAAATATTTCTGGTCTATATTCACCAAATTTTCTTAGTAAAATACCAGCAGCAGCGTTGGCTTCATTTTCTACTGGTGAGCCTGTTTTACTATCTTCTTTACCTAATGGTCCTAATTCATTTTGTTTTAAATGAACTAACTCATGAGCTAATGTGCGTAAAATATCTGCTGTTAATCTTGGTCCTTTAACTACTAATAACTCATCATTTTTAGGATTATAAGCTCCTAATGAATGCATATTACGAGCTAACTCTTCATCATCAGTAAAAGTAATTTTAGGTACTTTTTTTAAATCAAGTGCTTGAACAGCAAAGTCAATAAAATCAGCTGTGATATTATCTGTTGTATCTTCAGGTTCAGTTAGTGTTTCTTCTAGAGTTGATTTCCACCAATTAATAGTGAATAAATCCTCTTCTATATTAACAGGTATATTATGTTTAGAGAAATATTTTAATACTTTTTCACGTTGATCAGGACTATCACCTAAGTTAGGTATTAACATACGACGTTCTTTACCACCAAAGGCTTGTTGAGAATACTCAAATGGTATTAACATTGTATTTAAGAAATTCTCAATCTTAGTAGTTAAAGTATAAGGTACACGTATAACTAAATTACCATCTTCTTGATTTTCTTGTAATTGGTCTACATTTAATACTGGTATACCTAGTATTTTAAGTATATCATCATATTGTCCTTTCTGTACTACTGCTTCTGGAAAACATTCTTTAAGCGCATTATAAGTATTTAAATACTCATTTCTGGCTTTAGAATACTCAGTTGAATTTTTATCAGTTACAGCGCGTAATGCTAAAACATTCTTTTTAAGTTGTGTTACTAAACCACGTACTTCAGTTCCTGATAAACGTTTACCTCCTGTTATTACTTTTTCTTCAATTGCTAAAGGCATTACTCTAGTGCTAAATGCTTTTTGTAATGGAGTAAAATAATCTTGTTCTTCTACTTCATTTTTAGCACCAGCAACATATGCTTTTAATTCTAAATCATCATCAAAAGCACTAAAAATATCTTTAATTGGAGATGGGTCTTCACTTATTCTAACAGTCACTTTAGCCATTGGAGTAGTGGCTAAATATAAATCCCAAATACGTTTACTTTGTTCTTTAGTTATACCATCACGTGTTTTATGTCCTATCAAAACTATAACTTTAGTAACATAAGGACGAGCAGCTAAATCTTTAACTACCTCAAAGTGTCCTTCATGTGGTGGTTTAAACCCACCTGGGTAGTAACAGATAGCTGGTGGTGTTTTTTGTTCACCATCCTCATTTAATTCGTTTAGTATGGTATTTAAATCAATCATTTAATAAATGCCTTTATTTTAGATATGGCTTGGTCTTTAGGAGTGAATTTTGGCTTTTGTTGTACCAATTGTTGAATATTTTTATTCATTGCTTCTACCTCAGCTTTTTTCTTAGCTATTTCTTCTGGTGTTTTTGGTTTACCTTTAGCTTTAGCAGTGTCAAAAAATCTACGCTTTATTTCTTGGGGATCAAAGCTTGTATCAGCATCTTTTGGATCGTTATTTATTAAAACAAACTTATCACCAAATTCATTCTGATATGTTTCAATATTTTGATTTACTTTTTCCCATGTGTTTAATACTTGACCAGGCATTAATGAGCGGTCTCTATTAGTATTACGCTCAAGTGATGTTACTGGAGAAACATATATCATTATCATCATAGTTTCATAACCTAAAGCCTCTAATTCTGCCTTTTTCTTGAGTAAAGGCTTAGAAGCGGCACCTGTACCATCAACAATAATATCCTCTAATTTAGCAATTGCTTTGGTGTATTTTTCCTTAGTTGTCTTTTGAGCTACAGCCATTAATTTAGCCGCTTGTGATAATTCATCTGGTGTGAAGTCTTTAATTTTAGTACCAATACCAGCCGCTTTAAGTAACTCCTCATATGAGTCATCAATGTTGATTACCTTAAATTTAGATAATGGTAATGACTTAGACACAAAGGACTTGCCCGCTCCTGCGGGCCCAGCCATGAATATTGCTTGTGGAGTACTCATATGTCAATAAATATTAACTGTTCTTTCTTGGGCGCCCACGCTTACCTCCGGTTTTTACATACACTGTTGATTTTTTAAGCGCTGGATCTATTTTTGGACGGCCACGTTTACCACCAGTTTTAACATAAACTGTAGGTGTTTTTTTCAATGATGGATCCATTTTTGGACGACCACGCTTACCTTTTGATTTAAGTATTTTAGCTGCTTTTTCTTTGCGTTTAAAATAACGTGGGTGTACAATCAATGAGTCTAAGTGAAACGCACGTCTAGCGCCATTTTCTTCTACACATTCATAACCACCACCTTTCCATCCTGGTTCACCATCTTCATGTTTTTTCTTGAAATAAAACTTAGTACCAGGATCACTTTCATAATACATAGCTGGTAGTACTTCAATACCATCTGTAAATTCTAAATACTGTTGTTCATCAGCCTCAACCACATAAGCTTTACGTGGGACAATGTTTGCTTCAATTTCAATTATTTTCATAACGTTGTTTTAAAGTTCTTCTACAATACCTAATATCTCAGCGATTATAAACAATACACCTGATATTGCTAATTCACCTCTAATTAGTGTTATACCCGCCATAATTCGAAGACATGATTTGAATACACTAATTCTAAAGTGCCAGTTTGTTTTTGATTCTTTTTGTTGCATATTAATTAAATTGATAACTTTTTTGTTCCCATTTACCATTCACACGTGTTTCAATTGTATAATCGCCATTCCACTGTCTGTTTTCTCTATGTGTAAGCCATACACGAGTATTACCATCATCAATTTTCAATTCATCACCATCCCAAGCTTGCTCAATTGTGTCTAATTGTTGTAATTCTAATCTTGTCATAACTTTTTATTATAATTAAATATAGTGAATAAATTGTGGTTAAATATCCCATTGTGCTAATATCTCTTCTTTACCTTGTTTTTGTGTATTATACCATTCCAACACTTGGTCAATTTCTTCAGATGTTAGATTGTCAAACATATTTTCCAAATCATCAACTAATTCAGGGTCAGCACTCTCATATTTGTCAATTTGATGATTGACCATGAGTTGTAAATTAATAGCTCTTTGAGCATTTTCAGTGTACATAACCTTCAATTTTTATTATAATTAAATATAGTAAATAAGTCGCGGTCAAACAATTAATAACCGCGTAATGCTATAACTGCTTTACGATATATGTTATGTTCATCCTCTGTCATATGACCAAACAATTCAAATATTTTACACTCTTTTTCATACAATTCCTCAAACATCGGATGGTCAGCTGCCATATCTTCTAACGGCATTGTTTGAACAAATAAATCTAACGCTTCTTGTACTAAACTCATAACTTTTAATTTTTATTATACACTAAAGATATATTAGGAGTCGCGGTCAATCTAACCTAATGTTTATATATAGTTATAATACCCTGGCTATCTATTAATATGGCACTCATATTTTCAATCCAATCACCACTATTTAAATAACGCTTATTATGTATAATTCTATCACAAGGTTGATGTATATGTCCACAAATAACACCTTCACATCCTTTCTTTTCAGCCATTTTTAATGCTGTAGTTTCAAAATCATTAATATACATTGTGGCTTGTTTTACACCCTCTTTAATTTTTTGGGATATTGATTGATATGGTAAATTACGCCATTTACGATATTTGTTATACCATCTATTTAACCATAATGCTAAATCATAACCAACAGCTCCTATTTTAGCTAACCATTTATATTTTGTAATAAATACATCTACTACATCACCATGAAAAACATAAAAACAATGTCTTCGCCATATATCATATTCAATATGTTCTGAAAATTCTAGTATATAATCTTCTTTTATTTCAATATTACCAAAACTACTGTCTATAAATTCCTGAATAAATTCATCATGGTTACCTCTTATCCAAACTATTTTTGTTTTATTAGATAATTTTAGTAGTTTAGAGATAACTTTAGTATGATATTTTTTCCATTTAGCCCCTCTGTTTAAAGCCCAACCATCAATAATATCACCATTTAATATTAATAATTCAGTAGGGTTATTTTCTATAAATTCAATAAATTCCTCTGCCTTAGAATCTTTAGTTCCTAAATGTAAATCAGATACAATTATTGTTTGGTATTTATTTCCAGTAGTTTTGATCATGTTTAAAAAATTCATCATTGTTTTGACATAACCAAGATTTAAACATTAGTTTAATCATATACCATATACCCTTTTTATCAAATCTTCTACTTGGAGTATATACATAACCATTAAATACCTTAAACCTTCTAGGTTTAATTTTTGAGCTGAGTCTGTAGTCTTCAGCGACTTTATCTTCTTCATTAAATCCTCCTAATTTATTAAATATTTCTGTTTTAAATAACATAAATCCACCTAATGCAAATGGTTTAGTAAATGAAGTAAACCATTGTATAATATCAAACACACGAAAAACCCATTTGTATGGCCTATCTGTTTTAAACTTACAAGTAACTAAATCATATTTTTTTCTTATAGCAATTAGAAGACAATCCTCTATTAAATAAGGACTAAATACATAAACATCAGCATCTAAAAACAAAACATAAGGTGTTGTTACTAACTTAGCTCCATTGTTACGTGCTATTGATGGTAATCCACCTTCAATGATCTGTATATTTGGATATATTGAAGCATACTTACGTAACAATAAAACAGACCCTTCATCATCTGAAGAGTCTGCTACTATAATTTTACAGTCTATTTGTGTTAATATTAACCTAATAATGTCTATAACTCCTTTACCTTCATTTTTACAAGGAATTACTATTGTTAGTTTTGTATTCACATAAATAAATATGTTTAAAAGGAAACTTTAACTGATGTTGGTAATGTTTCAGTTGATGGTTTAAAATTAGGATTTTCAAGTTTATATATCTCATATATATTCATGAACATTTTAAAATTAGCTTCAATGTCACTTATTACTTTTAATTCCCAACCCTTACCTTGTATTTTATCTTTTTTTCCTTCACCACGTGTATTTGCTTTGAGCCATAAAATACCTGTTTCCTCTATTTTATCAGTATGTGTTTCATTCCAAGCTTCAGAATAAGCAGCTAATTGTAGATCATATGATGTATGAAGTGAGTTAGAGGTTTTAATATCTAATAACCATAACTTCTTATCCATACGAACTACTAAGTCAGCTGTACCAGCATACTTATGTTCATCAGAAAATAAATGATATTCACTTACTATAAGTTCTGGTTTGTGTGTGTTCCAAAAGTCAGCAAACTTAAGAATCATTTTCCATACATCCATACTATATTCTGCTCTTCCATTTTCATCTAACCATTGAATTTCTTCTCCATTTAAAAAACGATCAATAGCGTTATGTACTTGAGTACCTTCATTTGCTGCTTTAGATGCTATAATATCACTATTATGTCCTACATCTTTAAGCCAGTTATGAAAAAATTGATTTTTAGGAAAATAATTTAATACTGATGTTACTGATGGATAGTATTCTTCTCCACGTCTATAAAAACGAGAGTCTAATACATTTACTTGCCTATCTCCCTCATTGTATTCTACAATGCGTTTGATTTTTGGGTCTTTAATTATGTTGACGTTTCTATCAATCATGCTAATTCTAGCTTTTTGTATATTAGTTCACCTAGAGATAATTGCTCGGCTTCATGAACTAATTTGGTGAATTTTTCGAAGCCCATTTCTGATGGATCTTTATCTTGTAAATCAACCAAGTAAACGTCTTTACCTAAGTTGAGGAGTTCCTCGGCATATTTTAGAGCATCTTTTAAGGCGTCCCTATCTAAAGACACATATACTGTTTTAACATTGTTTTGAACTAGTTTTATCATTAAAGCTCTAGGTATTGTTTTACCTAGTAATGGTACTGCGTTACGTTTAATAGCTATAGCATCAAAAATACCTTCACATAATATAACAGGTACATTCCAGTTAATAAAATATTCTAATCCTATAATTTCATTTTTATTACATTTAGGAGCATCATATTTTTTCTTTGAGTCTGGATTGATGTCTCGAGCGATAAAGTAATTTAAATCACCATTAGCATCATATGATGGAATAATAACTCGACCCCCATACCTACCTTCTTCACAATAGCCTATATTATACTTAAGTATATCTGACTTATTAATACCTCGTTTTTTTAAATACATTAAAGCGTGTTTAGCCATAATATCAGTACGAGATAAGTTAATTAGTGGTTTATATTCTTTAGGTAATTCAACTTTAGTT
>SXGQ01664010.1_pt1 | contig 10674 bp, 9 predicted proteins | sample 3178371 | NCBI WGS metagenome assembly SXGQ01 (sample SAMN11356859, study PRJNA531348) | freshwater metagenome | isolation source: freshwater sample F1-20 | place: China: Fuxian Lake, Yuxi | collected 2017-12-25 | reverse complement strand
GTGGCGTAGCGTGAAATACGAGGAGATCTACCTCAAGGAACACGCCACGGTGGCCGGACTTGAGAAGGGCCTGGGAGAGTGGTTCGCCAGCTACAATGACTGGCGTCCGCACCAGCACCTCGATAATCTCACCCCGAGCCGGGTCCACCGGCCGATGTCGATGAAAGGGCGGGCCGCATGACTCCGCCCCCCTTGCCGCGACGAAATCGGGAAGCCTCCGCCACTCAATCCTTGATCCGAAACAAACCATCATCCACAATTCTCCCGCAGCCGCCACCATAGCTTAGTTCAGCCCCTCCGTGGTCGAACTTCGGGGGCCAGCTCAGAACTCGGGGTCGTGTCTTTTGCGTTTGGCTTTCATTTCGTGTATGTTCGGTTCGTTTTTAGTGCCACAACCGTCCACCACAATAATAGCTTAGAAGCTATCCCAAAACCATCGGAGATATGGCAAGGCAACTGCTTCGGTTTGTATGATGTTAAAACTCTCTGAAGACCAGCTAGATATGCTTTGCCAACTTCTGCCAGAGGATCCCCCCAAGCCGAAGGGAGGACGACCGAGATCCGATCGCCGCAAGGCGATCGCGGGCATCTTCTGGATTCTCGACAATGGAGCGAAGTGGAAAGATTTGCCTGCCGAGTTCGGGGCTAAGAGCTCGGTGCACCGAGCCTTCAAACGCTGGGTTGAGATGGGTGCCTTCGAGCAACTTCTCGCTGCGCTTGGAGAGATGATCGAGGAGCGGGATGGCTTTAAACTCTACGAATGCCACGTCGACGGCACCTTCTCCAAAGCCAAGGGAGGCGGAGACGGAATCGGCTGCACCAAGGCGGGCAAAGGCGTGAAGATCATGATCATGGTAGACGCGAGAGGCCTTCCTATCGCGGTGAACACGGGCAGTGCGAGCCCCCACGAAGCCACCCTCGTTGAGCCCTTGTTCGACTTTATGCTCACCGTGGACTTCCCTGAACGCTTGATCGGTGACAAAGCCTACGACTCCGACAAACTCGACACCCGGATGGAGGAACTCGGGGTGGATATGATTTCCCCACACCGCTCCAACCGAAAACCCGAGAACAAGACCCAAGACGGTCGCAAACTCCGCCGCTACAAGCGCCGCTGGACGGTGGAGCGCACCATTGCCTGGCTTCAGAACTACCGGCGCCTTCGCATCCGATGGGAGAAATCGACTGCGATGTTTCAAGGCTTTGTGAATCTGACGTGCGCTCTGCTTCTCATGAGAGAGGTTTTGGGATAGCTTCTACAGCGACGGCGCCGTGCCCCGCGTCGAAGCTGGGGGAACCGGCCCGGTCGTATACGCTGCCATGAGTCGCCAGCCCCACGGCCGCAACATCGCCCAGCTTGAGAAGCATGCCGACCCGCCCGCACTGCCGGAAGGAGCGGCGCTTGCCGAAGTCATGGCCCACCGGCTGTCTACCGGCGAAGGCAAGGCCCTTTACGGACTGCACAAGCAGACCGCCGAGCCCGTCTTCGGCATCATCAAGGAAGTCCTCGGCTTCCGGCGCTTCATGCTGCGCAGGAAAGAGAAGGCCGGCCTTGAATGGACGCTGGTGAGCACGGCTTATACCATTTCGCTAAATTAATGTGACTCCGCTGTTTTGTTCGAAGTGTTTACTTGATCGAGCAGCCAGCTTCGACCTACCAAGCGCAACACGGCTGCTGCGTCATCCCAATAACGCTGCAGGGCTGGCAAGGTCGCGTTTCTCAATTCCTCAACGGTTTCAAAGACCCGGTTGCCGATCTCGTCCTTGATGATGTCCCAGAGCTGTTCGCACGGATTGAGTTCGGGATTGTAGGGCGGGAGGTCTATGATCCTGATTCGCTCCGGCAATCTCGTGTCGCCGTCGCGCAGGTGGAATCCTGCCTGATCGCGTATCACCACGTGGACTGCGTCAGGTTCGGTCCCGGCCAGATCTTCCAAATAGCGGCGGTCCCATTCCTGATTGACCGCCGGAATCTGGCAGAAGTGCGCCTGGCCTCCCATCACATCGAGCGAACCGTAGAGGTAGTCCCATTCGTATTTGATCTGGCGGGTCACCACGGGACGCTTTCCCTTGCTTGCCCAAAGCCGCCGCATCTCGGTGTGCAGTCCGAACCGGGCCTCATCCATCATCCATAACTTCACCTTGCTGCCTTCAGGGATTCCGAGGTTTTCGAGATACCCTGCGAGTGCCTGCCGAAACTCTGCTGCTGCCGCGGGATCCTTCTTGGAGTGGCTGGGGCGCGGCACCAACAGCACTCCTCCGGCTTTTTTTAACCAGCGCCAGACGGTCTTGTAGGGGCGCGTGATGCCGTGCTTTTCCTCAAGCCACCGCTGGGCCTGGCCTCCGGTGACGAACTCGCCGGCGTCGAGCCTCGTCTTGAGCTCATCGAGGATTGCCGGGGCGACGTCCCGCGGTGACCCATCTTTGGGACCGGGCTTGTCACGCATGAGCAGGGCTTCAAGTCCTCCTTTCCGAACGGCCGCCAGCCAACGGAACAAATGACCGCGGGCAATGCCGCAAAGATCGGCGATCTCCGCGGATGTGTGCTCTCCCCGGGCGGCGAGTTTGATGGCCAGGAGCCGATTCTTGCGCCAACCGTCTTTTTCGGCGGCGTGTTTTTCATCAATGATGGCGGCCACATCGGGCCTGCCAAGTTGAAGTGTGGTTTTTGCCATGCCTGAAACTACCAGACAATCGTACCGATGTCGCTTTATTTATGAGAAATGGTATTACAACCTCAAGCGCCTCTTCGGACTGGGAGCCCGGCTGCGGCCCGCCTGAAGGGGCTGACAGGTCCGGCCCCGGCTTCCGGCAGAAAGCCCCATGAACCCGCCACCACGCTTCTGGCACCCACGGGAACCCGCGCTGGCGACAAGACCGGCGAAAACCGACTGACAACCATCCGGCCGGCCAACCGTCAGAAAATCCCTGTCAGGCTGGCATCAAGTCCGACAGGCTGCTAGCAGATTTTACAGATTGAAAGTTGCGCGGCCTGCGATGCCCCTATAAGCCGCCACGGGCTCGTTAAGCTCAGCCATGAATCCACCCCCTTTTTGCACCGAGCACCGAGTGATTCTGAGAAACGGCGAAGACCCTTCCGAGCTTCGTAGCGAGACCTACCGAGGGCTGACTTTGCCGGAAGTGGTCGCTCGAGTCGAACAGGAGGGACATCAGATTGAATTGATCAAACCACGGGAAGGTAACGCCGAGCTCTTTCATGACCTGCCCGGCGATCGCTGGGTGGCCTTCCCAGTAATTCGCTTGGTGACAGACAGGAAATCCTTCAGCATGGGTTCTCCAAAGTGCTTGGCGTTGTTCCGGGATGGCGTTGTGTTCTTTCATGTGACACCGGGCGCGGTGCTCGGCGATGAAGCGTTCGCATGCAAGACTTCGGCAGAATTCTTCGGGATTCGCGGAAGCCGGAGGTTTTCGCACTATTCCTGGGACGCGATCACCGGAGTAAATGCTCGCAGGCAGGGTAAAAAGACTTGTTTTTCGATCCAGACAGCGAAGCTATCCACCACCTTGTCGCTGCCCCTTTCGGAGGCAAGGTCCGTGGTGGAGGGGTTTGCGTGTTTCCTCGGTGCGCGCTTCCAATCTACTCTAGAGGATGGGGATTTCCTGGTGAGAGAGACTCCCTGGAAACAGCGCATGGTCATGGGCATCGTCGCCCTGCTGTTGTCGGCCGGAACCTGCTTTTGGGGATCCCGGCAGACTGGAGGCAATGAATTGAACATGTCAGCTTTCATGGGTCCACCTGCTTTCCTCTACGGATTTTATTCAACGATCTTCAGCGCCCTCTTCGTTGGTGGCCAGTGGATGAAACGCATCTCGTTCAGAGCTTCCGGCGTTGAGCCATATCGCTCCCGGGCCCTGTCGATTGGACTAAAAGTCACCGGGATCGGGGTTTTCTTGATCGGATACCTGCACCCGGAATCCATTGTGGGATTGATAGGAAAGCAAGACGCAATGTGGGGCATGCCACTGCTGCTCGCAGTCTCGTTCGCCACAGCTTCCATAGGGAGCCTTCTGCTTTATAGTGGTTATCGCATCGGGCTTGGCACGGGTCGGAAAACTCGTAGCGACTCACGTCCAGCCTTTCTGTACCTCCGCTCGTTTGGCGATGACGGGCGTCACAATCTGAATCCGAACGGCTTGCTTGCAAAGCTTCTCGGTCTGCGGCCCTTCGCCTTCCTCGAGCTATTCGGGCCAGTCGCTCATCTCTATCCGCCCCGGCTTCTTAAACTATTCTTCGGAATCTCGGCCGACACGGCGGAGGAGCAGTTGGGTGCTTACTTGCGCAGGCACGGGCCGTTCCGTGCTGTCGGCAAGCCGGGAGAACTGCTTGCCACGGGAGGAGCTGACCGCGTCTACTTGACGCATCAAGACTGGCAGGGAGAAGTCCTCAGTTTGATGGACTCAAGCCGTGCCATCGTTCTCCAGCCGGCTTCGACGGAGGGTGTGTGGTGGGAGATTCGGAACTCGATCGAGCGTGTCGGACCGCGCAAGCTACTTCTTAGTCTGGTCAACTTCGCCTCGTCACAACAGGACTACGACGACTTTCGGCAGCGCTTCAGGCAACTTACGCGTGCCCGCCTTCCGCGGACTTTAGGAAAGGCTAGGTTTCTATATTTCACAGAAGACTCGTGGGAACCTTGCCTATTGCAGTCGATCCCGCGTAACCCCATGCTCTGGCCCTTTAGCGGAGTGGGGATTGACATCGGGAGAACGCTGGCCCCCTTTCTCTCGCGGCTACCCAATCCGCTAACAGACCTGCCTCAGCCGGGCGAGGCAGTTTCCTCAAGCCACCGGCTGCAAGGGGTAGCCGCTGTGATCATAGGACTGATCTTACCCCTCATCGGTTTAATTTCGATCAAGGCATGGTTCCAGATCCGGACGGGTTATGTGGCGGCGCTCACCGACGACGGGTTCAATCTTGGCCAGAGAGACGGCAATCTGCCTCCTTATGAATGGAAACTCGGGCGAGGATGGGAGGAATTGAGGGGGGGCGGGGACGGTGCGCGCGTTTTCGCCACGGCGAACGACTTGATCGTCGCCAAGGTGCTAAGCGATCCAGCGGCGAAGACCCTCGAGGAACTCATCGAGGATCAGGTCGCCGCGCTCGACATGGCGTCGGTAGAGCCGCCGAAGATCGTCAGCCAGCAGCGGATGGTGGTGGACGGGAAAGAATGGCTGATGGCCGAGATCCGTTGCCGGAGCTTTTCAGCCGAGCACATAGAGGCGATGAAACTGAAGAGTCAGTTCGACATCTTGGCGAGCGAAGTTCTTTCGCAGATCAGCCCACAGGGACCACTCGAGCCTATGACAAAAATAAATCAGCCATGGCGCTTGCGTCTAACCGAATCCGAGTTGGCGGACAAGGCAGGAAAAGCGCGCGAACAGGTTGCCTATCTGGCATGTCATGCGGGGCCAAATTACGATTTCTCGCTCTTGCTCTTAGCTGACCTTAGATTGAGCCGCTTGGCGGGCTGTTCCGAGAAGGTATTCTTTAACCGGCTGGCAGGTTTTCGGTATTTCCCCAATCCCGAGGAAAAGGTGGTGATGCCGGAAAGCGAAGAGGGCGGCTCGGATGCACCGTGGTCAGTGGAGCCAGAACATTGAAGCCGACGCGCCCAATGGTCGCACTGCTGTGCTTACGGCCGCCAAGGCAAACCAGCACGGAAAGCGTGGAACGGGCCGACCAACCGAATAAAATGGTCGCGGTAGGGACTCGGGTTTCCCCGAACCCCCCGCACAGATCCCGGCGGGCGGCACTACCGCACCGGGCTCTTACCTTAAGTGATGGCGTTCATCGAAACGATCTTCGGGGTGAGGGTGGCAGATTCGGGGACACGGGGGATGTCCCACAGATCGTTAAAACCGGCGGTGACTGGTTGATGCGAGATTGGTCGACGATTCCGACAAACTCGACGCCCGGATGGAGGAGATCGGATTGGACATGATCGCCCCGCAGCGCTCCAACCGGAAGCCCGAGAACAAGACCCAGGACAGCCGCGAACTTCGCCGCTACAAGCGTCGCTGGACGGTCGAGCGAACGATCGGCTGGCTCCAGAACTACCGGCGCCGATCCAGAACTCCTGCTGGATATCGGCGACGGCATTGTGGGTCTCGAGCATGCTCGGGCGAGATGAAAGCAGATCGCCGTAGTTCTTCAACGGGCTGCTAGCAGCCTGTCGGACTTAGAACAGCGACAAATCCATCCGGCCCTGCCATGCTCCGCGCATGGCCGCCCGGTTCGTCAATATTGACCACGACATGAGGCGCCGATCAAGGGGTAAGCACGCTGCCGGGAGGCAGAAATCTTCGAACGGTGCGTGGGGTGGGGGCGGCGGGTGGTTTACTGGAGCCCTGCCATGTCAGGCGGCGGAGATGGTTTCAACTTTCGAACCGTTAGGGCCAATACTGAGGATTTCGAGTGCTTGGCGTCTGGTCATAAGTCCAAGGTAATGCTTTTTCAATACAACCTCGCCTTAGCTGTGGCCGTGCTCAAAAATCAGGGTGGCGAGTGGTTTTCCTGAGTTGATATGAACTGTTGCAGCGGTGTGCCTGAGGATGTCCGGTGTCCACTCGGGGAGGTCGGCAGTCGCCTCCCATTTCGTGCCTTTGAGGAGGAAGGCGGAAACCCGCCATCCAGCCATTCGCCTAACAGCGTCCCATTTCCTCTGCCAGTTTGGCGGCGTCAAGAAATCCCGAATTGGATGCTTTGAAAGCCATGCCGCAACGGTTGGCGTCATTTGAATGAAGCGCCTCCCGGTTTTGGTGTCCTCCCCGGTTTCGTTTTCCCATGGAACGATCACCCCGTCCTCGGTGATGTTGCTGGGGGCCATTTTCTGAATTTCGGAGGGGCGAATAAAATACGCCAGACTTTTTGAAAAGAAAAAACTTGTGCTCCGGTGCGTTTTGGTTTGGATTCGGAGTGTGAGCGCCAACAACCGCAAACGATGGATTGCGCAGTGGAAGGATTCAGCGACCAAGCCTGCGATGTATCACTGCATCTCGCGGGTGGTGGATCGGCGGTTTGTGCTGGAAAATGACGAGCGCGAGCAGTTCAGGAAGCTCATGCGGATGTGTGAGAAGTTCAGCGGTTGCCGTGTGCTCTCCTACTGCATCATGTCCAACCACTTCCACCTTCTGCTGGAGGTGCCGCCGATGCCTGCGGGAGGAATTTCCGATGCGGAGTTGTTTGAACGGCTCGGAGCTTTTTACAGCGAGGCGCGATTGGCGGAAATCGTCCGGGAAATGGCGGATGCGGTGGTGGTGAGGCCTCGGGGCGAATTTGAAATGCCGCGTGTGGATGCCGCCGGACTTCCGGTCAGCACAGGACAGGAGGCGGAGCTGGCGCGGCTGGCCGCGAGCAAAAGGCTGGATGAAATCCGCAGCCGTTTCACGCGCCGGATGCACGATTTGAGCGAGTTCATGAAGTCCCTGTTAGAGCGATTCACCAAGTGGTTCAACTCGAAACACAAGCGGTCGGGGCATTTGTGGGAGGACCGGTTCAAGAGTGTGATTGTGGAGGACGGGGTCGCGGCGCGGACGATGGCGGCTTACATCGATCTCAATCCTGTTAGGGCGGGGATGGTGGCTGACCCGGCGGAGTATCGGTGGAGCAGTTATGGGGAGGCGATTGGCGGTGGGTCGAAGGGGACTGGGAAGAAGTCGCGGGAGGGGCTTGTTAGGGCGTGTTTGGCCCATGAGGGGGTGGGTTTTGAGGCGGAGCGTTGGAAGGATGCATCGCGGATTTACCGGCGGTTGATGGGGATGGCGCTCGGGAAGAACAAGGGTAGGGCTGCCGTCGAAGGGCGGGGTGTCGTGACGAAGAATACGGCGGAGATGTTGGAGTCGGAGGATAACGAGACGGTTTTGCCGGATTTGGGGATGGCGGGGATGTTGTTGTGCAGGATCCGGTATTTTACGGATGGTGCGGTGATCGGGAGCCGGGCGTTTGTGAACGGTGCGTTTGAGGGGGCGCGGGAGCGATTTGGAGCGAGGCGGAAGGATGGCGCGCGGAGGATGCGGGGGAGTGGAGCGGCGGCGAAGGGTGTTTTGTGGAGTTTGAGGGATTTGAGGACGGACGTGGAGTGATTCGATTGAATTGAAATTGAATTGGACAACAGCAACAACTGTCACTGACTGATGTGGACTGTTCCATGCGAGCAGCTGGGTTCATAAGGAGAATTCACTTCGGGAGAGTCGCAGTTGCTCTCTCCCACGCTTGAGACGTTCCTCAAGCTCGCCGGGTACGGGTTCGAGCCGAATAAGTTTGATATCCCCCACGCCCTGAAAAGGTTGTTTCCCTTGCTGGACCGTGGGCGGTGGTAAGCCGCTTGATCCGTTTGATGGAGCAAGTTCCACTGACACCAAATCCAAGGAGATCAGCACAACGATTTATCTGATAAAATGTCTGGCTGTTTGAGAGGGGGAAATGAAAAACCCCGGGCCGCGGGGAGGCGGGCCGGGGTTTTTCGGGTTGAGGTGGATGGAGGTCAGGCGGAGGCGATGTCTTCCTCGTCGTCGATGCCTTCTGGTTCCTGGATGATGGGTTCCGGTTCCTCGACGGTGAATTCGAATTCCGAATCGCGGTGGCAATGGAATCCGGTGCCGGCGGGGATGAGGTGGCCCATGATGACGTTTTCCTTGAAGCCGGTGAGGAAGTCGACTTTGCCCAGGGTGGCGGCCTCGGTGAGGACACGGGTGGTGTCCTGGAAGGAGGCTGCGGAGATGAACGAGTCGGTTTCCAAAGAGGCTTTGGTGATGCCGAGGAGGACGGGTTCGGCCTCGGCGGGTTTACCACCGTTGGCGATGATCTCGGCGTTGATGCGCTTGAAGGCGGATCGGTCGATCTGGTCTCCCCAGAGATACTGGTCGGCGTCTTGTACTTGGAGCACAAAGCGGACTTTATGGCAACTGTCAGCCATTATGTATTCTTGGATAGCAGCCCAGTTCCCAAAGACCTCAGACCAAAACTACTCAAGCGTGCATTTACCGCTATTAGTTTTGGAGCACGCCAAACAGCAAAAGGGTGGTTGGACGCTTCGGGTAATTGGACCAACCCTGCGCTAGTGGACATTTTGCAAAATTCAGAGGACAGAACTCGATTTTTATCTGATGTCACTGTCAAGCAGTTCATCAAAGAGCAAAACGCATTAGATGACTATCTCTACGATTTGTTCAAAAAGTTCCGACCAGATCTTTTGCTTGAGCGCTACCTGCAGACAGATAGCGGCAGACCTAGCAAAGCCAAGGTACTTGCATACCTGTATCAGCATGGCGAAACACAGGTCATGGACATTGTTCGTCAAGCTGCTCAGGCTAAGGGGCTGGTACCCATTGCCAACGTGCACGATGCTATTTTCTTCAAGCGTCGTTTAGGCGCTGAATTTAAAAACGCAATCGAGTGGCAGATGCGTGAGCAAACCGGTAACCCTTATTGGCACCTAACCCCCAAGCAAATCGAGCGTTACACGCCTCGGTCGTTAAACGCAGAGCGTGAGCTGGACGAACACAAGAAGAGGATTGCACAAGAGGAACTTTTGGCCAAAGGCTACAAATCGGTATTCTCAAACATATTGACTGGCTGACGCTACCAGAGGTGTCCTTCCAAACTGTCGGGATACCAATCTTTTCGGTTGTCCAAAGCCATGTTCTGACAATAAATTAGTTATTCCTGCAACACACACAAGGAGTAGCAAATGTCAGGTTTAAGTGCATTGAAATTCGTAGCCAATAAGCCACAACAGGGCAACAGTCCTAAGCATGCGCGGCGTCAAAAACTCAGCAATAAACTTCAAGAACAGATACAAATAGCCAAGGCCATTCAAGCTGGTACTGAGTTTGTGCCAGTCAAGATTCGCAGCGTTATGGACCAAGAGACAGGGGAGAAGCGAAAGGTTGAGGTCCCCAAGCGCTTGAGGCCATGGTGGTGGCCAAGTGAAAACGGCAAGATGTGCATCACTGTTCGCTATGGCGCTCGCACACTTGAAGTCATTGAAGGAAAGAACGCCATCGAGACTGACAACATTGCAGGCGTCATCACAACTCTTGAAGTGCTGCGAACAGCTGTAGACGCGGGTGAGCTTGATGCGCGTATTGAGTCTATCAGTGGACTTGTTAAAGCTGGGTTTGAAAAGGAGGGTGCATCAAACAAGCGAAATACGCTAAAGCTACCAGCTAAAAACAGTTAACTTTCTAGACACTCAATAGGCCGACCCTTGCGTCGGCTTTCTTTTGACTAAATTGGTTTGATGGATTGAATGGGCTTAATTGTTTTGGCCTTTGGTTTGAGTAGTAGCTGCATGGCCTTTTGTGCGCGTTGGGCCTTTTGTCTTTCTCTCTCCATCTTCACCGCATCGCTTGCGCGTTTGCTGCTTGCTTTTAATTGGTCTAGGCGCAGTTGTTCTGGTGATTTGGGGCCTTCAATTTCGTAGATCTTCATATCCATATTTATGAAGGCAATTGAGTTTGCATAGGTTTATGCGTCGAATTTGATAAATAAATGTAGAGAAAGGAGACCAAAGATGAGATTTATGGAAATTGCCAACCCTGAGGATCAGCTGGCACTTTGGCGGCTGATATCTGACAACGTATGGTCAGCTGTCATGGCCCAGGCCAAGCAAGCTGCAGCACAAAAAGCCCAGGCTGCAGCCACCCCCAAGC
>SXGQ01148386.1_pt1 | contig 10674 bp, 7 predicted proteins | sample 3178371 | NCBI WGS metagenome assembly SXGQ01 (sample SAMN11356859, study PRJNA531348) | freshwater metagenome | isolation source: freshwater sample F1-20 | place: China: Fuxian Lake, Yuxi | collected 2017-12-25 | reverse complement strand
TTACCAAAAATTACAGCCGAAAAAAATGATAGTGCGCGGTATTACTTGGCAATGAGTGCATTAACGATTTCTGAAACCAATCCGGTAGAGGATATGCACAATTCAGAAATTATACTTCGCCTCGGGCAAAAAAATAATGACCTAGTATGTCAAGTGTTAGGGTACTGTTGTCTTTGCTACGATTATATCGCTTTCGGTAATAAAATAAAGAGTTTAGAGTTTGGCATTAAAGCAAATCAAGCGGCTGAAGAGTCGAAAAATGATCGACTAAAAACCTTTGCGAAAGCAATGTTGGCTTTAACCTATTTAACCATGGGGGACTTTGAAAAAGCTGTTGCCTACAATAAAGATGCAATTGAAGCGGGAACAAAATATGATACTGATATTATTTACGTATGTGCTGTAAATGATATGGGTACTATCTATTTAGCCATGGACAAAGTAGATTCGGCTCTCATATATACCCAAAAGGCGTATGAATTAGCTGTTAAATCGGGTATTACTTACTGGCTTACTTCAACCTATTTACAATTTGGTAGTATTCACGCCGCGATGAAAAATACCAGCCTTGCATTAAATTATTGGAACTTAGCTCTAGAAGAAGCCAAAAGAATTGGCTCACCAAAATTTGCAAGCACTGCCTATAATGCTATAGCACAATTTTATTATAACGCTAATCAAAAAGACTCGGCTAAGCTCTATGCAACAAAAGCAATCACAAGTGTTACTAATACTGCTTTTTATACCCTAAATGTAGATCCAGCTAAATTGCTTTTGAATATTTATAAAGATACCAATATTGATAGCGCCTTTAAATATTCAGAAATTTACAGAGCGGCTACGGATAGTTTATTTAATGTAAGAACGCTTCAGCAAGCGCAATTAATGGCTATAGAGGAAGAAGCTAGAATTGCTGAATTAAAAATCGAAGAAGAAAAAGAAGAGGACGAACGCAAACAAAATTTAGAATACACATTTATCGCGCTGGGCATCATTTCGTTTTTTATGGTATTTTTTTTATTTAGCAGAAGACATATCACCAATACCAATGTGATAAAGTTTTTAAGCGTAGTGTCCTTATTGATTGTTTTTGAATTTATTAATCTATTAATACACCCCTTTTTAGAAAAAATTACTCATCATTCGCCACTATTGATGTTGATTAGTCTGGTAGGTATTGCCGCAATAATTATTCCATTCCATCACAAGCTGGAACATTGGGCAGTTAATAAACTTGTTGAAAATAATAAACGAGCTAGGCTAGAGGCCGCAAAAAGAACGATTGAACAATTAGAGGCATAAAATTATAAATTACTATTGCATATCGTCAAAGAAAGTAGACGGTTTCGTAATTTAAATGTATAATTTTTTCTTTTCAAACTTCCACTCTTGCTTACAGATGTACCCTTACTTTAAACTAATGAAATCGGGCTTGATAATTGGAATTGGTTTTTTTGTTGAAATAGGAAATAGCGCTTTTAACTTTATATTGAACTGCTAAATACGGATTTGCAAAGAAAAATAATTGATATACGATAAAGGCAACCAAAAAAAAGGTGATGCAAATAATGCATCACCTTTTTATTTAATGAAAAGATTCTCTATTTAGGCAGTACAACTGAGTTAATCACGTGTATTACGCCATTGTTAGCTTTTAAATCTGTAGCAACAACCGTAGCAGTTCCACCATTCTCATCAGTTAATATCACTTTGCCTTCATTTAAAGAAGCGGTTAAAGTTCCACCACTCACAGTTTTAACTGTAGCCTTACCTTTACCTTCGTTGATGGCTTTTACAACAGCTGCAGCATCTAGGTTGCCTGCAACTACATGATAAGTCAGAACTTTTGCCAGTGTAGCTTTATTCTCTGGCTTGAGTAAGCTCTCCACGGTTCCTTTTGGCAATTTTGCAAAAGCTTCATTTGTTGGCGCAAATACAGTAAACGGACCTGCGGTTTGTAATACACTTACCAGATCAGCTGCTTTTACAGCCGCAACAAGTGTGGTATGGTCTTTAGAACCAACAGCGATATCAACAACAGTTTGCTGAGCTGAAGTCGTTAAAATACTTCCTAAAAAAAACAGTGCAAGAAATTTAATTTTCATATATATTATTTAATAATACAACAACACAGAAAACAAAAGGTTATTTCAATCAAGCCCTTTTACAAAATATTAATATTTTTGTTTAGATAGTGGTGTTTTTTCATGATATTGATTCAACAGATTCATTATGTAATTGATTTGAATTTGTTGATTATCCGTAAATTCAAAGAGTTTTAAATTACTACCATGAAATCTCATCTCATCGCCTTGCTATTAGTACTTAGTACTATATCCCAAGCCCAAGACACACTCCCTATTTATTATAAGCTAGCCGAAATAGCTGTGATAGAACAGAAAGTGATGATCCCCATGCGAGATGGCGTAAGGCTCGCTACAGATATTTACCGACCCAAAGGAGGTAGCAAACACCCACTTATACTATCGAAAACCCCTTATAATTTCAATAGCTGGGTAGATGGTAAAATGACTGCACGCAGTTTTGAAGAAGCGTATGAAGCAGTAAGTCGTGGATATGCTTTTGCTGTGCAGAACGAACGAGGTCGATTTTTTTCTGAGGGTGAATGGGATATACTGGGTACACCCGTAACAGACGGCGATGATGCTTTTACTTGGTTTGCAGCGCAACCTTGGTCAAATGGAAAAATTGGATTGATTGGTTGTTCATCCACAGCAGAGTGGCAGATGGCGGTAGCTGCACGTAAGCATCCAGCACTCGGAGCTATTGTGGCGCAAGGATATGGTGCAGGAGTTGGTAAAGTGGGTCGCTTTCAGGAGCAAGGCAACTGGTACCGTGGCGGTGCGCAACAAATGTTATTCACTTCCTGGCTCTACGGGACACAAAATGATAAATTTAGACCGACTCTTTCGAAGGATATGACACAACAAGACCTGGTTCGTATTTCACGTTTTTATGATATGGCTACAGAAATGCCTCGTGTGGATTGGGCAAAAGCATTTAATCACTTACCGGTTAGCGATATTATTAAGAATGTAGACGGCCAAGTAGGTGTATATGATAAAATGATCACGCGCAAACCCAATGACCCCGATTGGTACAGTGGAGGACTATGGCATGAAACGATGCCGATTGAAGTCCCGGGCTACTGGTTCGTGTCTTGGTTTGATGTTTCGTCAGGTCCTAATATTGAATTGTTTAATCATGTTCGCAATTCAGCCAAAGACAGAAAGATTGCAGATAATCAATACTTGGTTATCGCACCCGTTTTACACTGTTCCTTTAAGCGTGCCACTGAGGACACTAAGGTTGGCGACTTGAGTGTGGGGGATGCGCGATTAAATTATAATGATCTTACCTGGTCTTGGTTCGATCTACATTTAAAAGGTGAGACAAACAATTTCAAGCAACAAAATCCACGCGTTCGTTATTATACCATGGGGGCGAACAAATGGCAAACTGCTGATAGCTTTCCTGTTCCTGGAACACGCATTCAAAATATGTGGCTAGCGAGTGGCGGACATACGAATACAAGAAATGGCGACGGTGCGCTTACAACTACCGCACCAACTAAATCACCAATAAAAGAAGCGCCTGATACATTCACTTATAACCCCATGAATCCAGTTCCCTCGGTTGGAGGAAATGTATGCTGCACAGGTAACGCTATACAAGGGGGATCTTATGATCAGTCGCAAGTGGAATTACGTGAAGACGTATTGGTCTACACCTCTGAGCCATTAACAGAGGGAATAGAAGTGACTGGATTTATTGAGTCCACACTTTTTGTTTCCTCTACCGGAGCAGATACTGATATTACATTAAAGCTAATTGATGTTCATCCAGATGGCAAAGCCTATAACCTTGACGAGACTATTCAACGACTGCGTTACCGGGAAGGATATGACAAAGAAGTATGGCTAGAAAAAGGAAAGGTGTACAAAGTGAATATGAGCCCAATGGTAACCAGTAACTATTTTGCACCTGGACATCGCATTCGTATTGAGATCTCGAGTAGCAATTTCCCACGCTTTGAACGAAACCTTAACACAGGCGGACCTAACTATAATGAATCAAAAGCGGTGACAGTACAAAATGCTATTCATCATTCAAAACTATATCCGTCAGTAATTAGAATTCCGGTAGCGCCAAAGAGATAGAATTGTTAGTTAAAATCAGTATATTTAGATTGCTAAATTAAAAAAATGTTTAAAAAATTTTCTACTGCAGATTTACTAATGCTAGCTGCAGCATTTTTTTCGCTCATATTTTCTGAATTATTATGGTTCAGGGGTGAAAAAGAAGCCGCCATTTTTATAGGACTTTGGGTTCCTTCAATACTTGGGTTTGCTATCCTGCTAAAATTGATTCAAAATCAAAAAAATGACTGACTTAATCCCATATTTTGCATGTTTTATTACTCTCCTATTTGCTGCTGGATTTCTACTAATACTAAGAAGCCTAAAGGCAAATAAATAATTGGCGTTTCTCCTGATACGCAATTGATAATTTCAAGTAAGCGTCAATGAAGTACTCTTTTATTCCATTAGTCTTTCTTTTACAAACTTTTTGTTTTGCGCAAAAAGGATTAAAAGCAATCGGCTTAAAAGAAACAACTCGTATAGAAACTGCTTTGGCGGCTGATAATATGGAAGGACGGAGAGCCTTTAACCCTGGCAATGAAAAAGCGGCTGCTTTTATTGCTGATGAATTTCAAAAAATTGGTTTGAAAAAATGGAATAATCAAGACAGTTATTTACAAACATTCCAGATGGTAAAAAAGATCAATGCTAACAAGCGCACCAGCTATAGTTTTGATCTTTCACAAGAGGGGGAAAAAGTATTACTTTCTAATGTAGTGGGCATCCTCCCTGGCAAATCAAAGCCGAACGAATATGTAATTTTTTCAGGTCACTTTGATCATCTGGGGATAAACAGCCGTAATTTAAAAGATAACGATAGTATATATAATGGAGCTAATGACGATGCCGCAGGCGTTACTGCTATGATCATGTTAGCCAAGTATTTTAAGAAACTAAACAATAATGAAAGAACAATAATTTTTGCAGCGTTTAATGCTGAAGAAATGGGCGGATTTGGCGCTACCTACTTTTCAAAGCAGTTTGATCCTACACAAGTGGTGGCCATGTTTAATATTGAAATGATAGGCACTGAAAGTAAATGGGGCAAGAATTCAGCCTTCATTACAGGATTTGAAAAAACGAATATGGGTGAGCTACTACAAAAGAATTTAACCGGTACAAACTTTACTTTTTATCCAGATCCCTACCCTACACAACAACTATTTTATCGTTCAGATAATGCCACCTTGGCAAGATTAGGAGTACCCGCCCATACCATTTCTACTTCAAAAATGGATAATGAACCTAATTATCATAAAGCCAGCGATGAAGTATCTACACTTGACCTTAAAAATATGAATCAGATTATTAAAGCAATTGCCCTAAGCTCTAAAGGCATTGTGGCAGGAATAGAAACACCTACACGGGTTGAAGTATCAGCGCTTCGAAATAGATAAATCGGTAAGTGATTTTAAAAATTCAACCAAATCACTTTTATCCTGGTCAGATAATTGAAGTTTATCGAAAGGCAACGTTTGATATGGTAAATCTATTCCAATGTCAACACCACCTCCCACTTCATAAAATTTAATTACCTCTTCAAGTGTTTTGTATACGCCATTATGCATATAGGGACCAGTAAAGGCAGCATTTCGCACAGTGGGAGTCTTGAAGGAATACTGCAACTCTTTCATTTTATTTATTTCATATCGTCCTTGGTCAGTGTCAATCTTTGCATTTTTCCAAATTGGCTTTTGTGGAACTCCGATTATTTCAGACTCAGCCTTTGTGTACCAAGGGGGGACCGTTCCATTAAATACAGGGAAAAAATGACAGGTCCCGCATTTAGCCTTACCCATGAACAGATTGAATCCTTTTTTTGCTTGCGCAGACAAAGCTTCACTTTTTCCTTGTAGGTAATAATCAAAGGTGGAGGAAAAGGGAATTAATGTACGAGTATAGCTAGCAATGGCATTTCTGATTTCATAGGAACCAAAAGAATTTGATCCCGGAAATGCCTTTTCAAATTCATTTCGGTATAAAGAGTCTTTATTTAAAATAACTGTAATGGCAGCCGGAGATAAATCAAACTCTTTTTCATTGTTCATTACTTCATTTATTTGATCTTCCAGTGTTACTGACCGCATATCATAAAACTGCGAAGCTTGCAAAGCTGCATATAATAAAGTAGGCGTGTTTCTTTCTAGCGTACCGCCATGTAAAAAATTTGCGGCTTTAGCTTTCCCATCCGTAAAATAAAGTGCTGGATTATGACAACTGGCACAACTTAACGTCTTTGATTTAGATAAGCCTGTCTCATAAAATAATCGTTTACCAAGATTACTTTTTTCCTGTGTAAACTCCCCACTTGCATAATTTACAAAAAAATCAGAATTAAAATTCCCCTTTGCCAGTGCAATCAAACCACCTGAAAAAGGTTTTGTAAATAAAGTATCATTGGCAGCAGGCTCATACGATGCAAGTAGGGTAGCACTGATAGGATACAGATATGTTCTCAAGAAGTAAAGCCTATCAAACTCATTAAAGTTATTATTAGTACTAATATAATTCGAGGATACTGTAATTAGCTGTTGAATTGAATCAACAAGGGACTTGTTTTCAAAATATTTTTCACTAAAATCAGCTATTCCCTCAAGCGAACTGATTGATTCAGTGAGTGATAGAAAAGCCAATGGGGAATCAAATCCAGTATGTCCTTGTGTAACAATTCGAATAAGTTGGTGTTGAACTATTTCATGGGCATGTCTATCCAAAAGCGGCTGCGTAGGAAGTGTAGAGCGAACAAAACGTAAATCAGTTAAAAGAAGTTGCACCTCATCATGTATAAACTTGTTTTTATCAAGTGAATAATTGTCATAAAGTTGTTGTTCAATAACTTGAAAACCATGGGGGGGCCAAACCTGTCCATCTTCAACTTTAATATCAGGAAGTGCGGGGCCATTTATTCTTTTAGTCAAACCCTGAAAATAATATTCAACTAATAATTCTATTCTTTTATACTGAAAGCGTGTTTGCGTAAACTGACTCTTAAGTACCGATAATTTTTTGTTACTAATCACACTAGAATCAAGTGTGAGTAATAATTTTTCGAGTGTTAGGAGCTCTTGATCAGCCCACTTGAAAACAGCATTTGCTCCTGGCTCACGAGTTATCGTACAATTAACCAAAGCTATTACTACAATTACAAATAACAGGATAAGACGCTTCATAACTAATTAGTAAAAGAAAATCCCCCTTTCATTTACAAAAGGGGGATTTATATATTAACCCGAAAATTAACGAGGTACGCCCTTCAATATGAGGGTCTGACCACCAGCTTTGTAAGCTTGAACAGCTGTAGCCTTGCTGGGGTTTAGGAAACGATCGTTCTCTACCCAGCTATGCGCATGAATATTTATTAAAAACACATCTGACTCACCAATTGTTTCAGATATATCAATCATTGCGCCATGTTCCCAAAGTCCAAAGCGTTGATCGTTGGTTGGATTGAATTTAGTTCCGCCGGCAGTCTTATTTTTCATATCCAGCATTCTCTTCTTTACACCTGTAGCAATATTCCACTGCCAAATCAATGAGTTGTGTGTTGCACCGGGGAAAAATGAATCACCATCTTCCTGGATATAAACATAGTTATTAGTTACGCAAACATTATCTGGATTGATGATGCCAGTACCAGGTTCTAAGTCACCATCGTCTACCACTTCCAAAGTACCGTTGAGTGGAGAAGACTCTGTAAGTTTCAAACGATACATACGCCCCCAATATGTTTTATCTGGAGCACCTGCCATTCCGGTTGCTACAAAGTAAATCTCACGATTGTTTACTGCACTTCCCTTTCTATAATCTAAATCTTCAACACGAGCAAATTGAATAGATTTGAGTGAAGTATTTAGATTTTCTATTTCGGCTCCGGTCAAATTTTTTGCATTGGGAACTTCAACAAATTCGACAGGATAAGAATTTCCTTTTGTCATATTTTTTTCAATCTGGTCTAAATTGGTTCTGCGTAGTGCATAAAACTTACCGTTATCCAAGTCACCAGGTGTATTAGAAACATACAGATATACTTGACCATTCCCAGCATCTTCTCCTAATATAATGACAGTCTTACCAGGATAGGCTAGTTTAGTAAGAGGAACAGAATTCTCCCCACTAAATTTACCAAGCGCTGGCTTTACACGGCTTTGATTAGAGGGATTAGCAGCGGCAATAGGATCGATAGCATGCGTCATTGCGTTAACATTGCTTTCGCCGGTAGTTAGAAAAAGTGCCTGTGGAAATCCATGCTCCTCGGGCGTTGCCAAAGAACCTGAGCAAAGTCTGAACATACCACCATCTGTGTTTACGATGTAATCTCCTTTAACTGGATTTAATTTTTTGTCCAGGTAAACACGAGAAACAGCCCAAGTATTTTCGTGATTAGTTACCATAATATAGCCGGATCCATCAGGATTTTTTAAAAACCCCTGTCCATCAGGTGCCCCTCCGTAAATAAAATTTGGGCTATTCTTAATTGTGTCACTACTACTGATTAGCGTGAAAGCTTTGACAGTTGAGGTAAATTCGGGTTCAATAGTAACAAAGGCTTCTGCATTTGAACGATTAATGAATTCTGCCCGATCTACAGGGGCAACTTTTTCACGTTTACAACTTACTAACACCGCTAAGAGTGAAATAGCGACAATTGGGTAAAATCTCATTGTTTTTGGTTTTGTAAGGCAAATGTCCATGGCACCTGTTACCAAATTATTACCGGAGATTAAACTAATTTTTACCAAATTGTTAAGTTGCGTTACTGCTAATGTAGTTGTAGCAAATTAGGAGTAAAATGGTAAACAAAATTGAGCCTTGTAGCCTCACCATAGTAAGCAACCTCTTCTTCACCCACCTTTGTGGCACCGAGTTTTTCCATTGCTTTTTGTGATCGGATATTATTAGCTCCCACATGAAATACTACGCGATTTACAAAATCAAACGCATAAGAAAGCATTAATAGTTTGGTAGTACGATTATATAATTGCCCCCAACAGGCACGTGCAAAAAAGGTATATCCAATTTTTACTTCACTATCTACTGGCTTATAATCATAAAATCGGGTGGAACCAATCACTTGATTATGTTCGTTCAAAATAATAAAAGCGCCACCCGACTCCAATGCTCCTTTAAAATAATTTTGAAACACCTCATATTTATAGCGATCTGGATTAGGATGTTGTTCCCAAATCAATGGATCGTTAGCCACAGCATAAAGTGAATCAAAATCAATAGATGCCAGTGGTCGTAATGAAACCTTTTCATTACTAAGATGTGTGGGTTGAAGATTCATGGCGCAAATGTAATTACCCTAAGAAACGGTCTGTGCAAACTGCGGCTCTCTACGATGTTTAGTGGCTTGTTCATATGCATAGGCTACTCCAATGAGGGGGCCCTCTTGAAATGCAGTTCCTAAAAAGGAAAGTCCAACAGGCATACCATGCACAAATCCCATAGGAACATTCACAGAAGGATTTCCACAAATAGCTGCAGGACCATACATTCCATATCCAGAAAACCGATCTCCATTGATCAGATCAGTACACCAAGCTGCACCATTAGAAGGGCCGCAAACAGCATCTAATTGTTGCGATGCAAAAAATTCTGTATAAAATTTTCTTGCATCTGCATACCTGCCTACTGCATCTAAGTAATCTTTTTCACTCAATGACCCTTTTGCTTCGGAAGCTTCTAAAATTTCTTGTTGAAAGAACGGCATAGCTTTAGGGGCATGTTGCTTATTATACCGAATCACATCAGCAAGTGTTTTGACAGTACTATTAGCTTTTGATAAATAAGTATTCACGCCATCCTTAAATTCATACTGCAACACTTTAGTAGCTTGAATCCCGAGGCGATTAAACGCAGATAAAAATTCTACTTCAATCACTGTGGCACGTTTTTGTTTTAATACAGCTACAGCATCTTTGTATAGTGCAAGCACTGACTCATGCCCGCCAGTTAAAAAACTTTTTTCAACACCGATTCGTTTACCTGCAAGAGAATCTGCATTTAAATAAGTAGTATAATCAACTGAAACACCAGGTGAGGCAACGGATGCTGAATCAGCGGGGTCAACTCCTGCAATAGTAGTTAAAACAATAGCTGCATCGCGAACGGTTCTGGTCATAGGACCTGCAGTATCCTGTGTTTTAGAAATAGGAATGATGCCGGATCTACTTACTAAACCCACGGTAGGCTTTATCCCTACTACCCCATTGACTGAAGAAGGGCAATGAATCGAGCCATTGGTTTCCGTACCAATGGCTACGGCACAAAAATTTGCAGACACAGCAGCTCCTGAGCCTGAACTGGAACCACAAGGATTACGATCGAGAGAATATGGATTTTTAGTTTGTCCACCCCGACTACTCCAACCACTCACTGAACGTGTAGAGCGAAAATTAGCCCACTCACTTAAATTAGTTTTTCCTAAAAGTACAGCGCCAGCTGCACGCAATTTAGTTACTAAAAAAGCGTCCTGAGAAGCAATATTATCTTGCAAGGCAAGCGCACC
>SXGQ01561454.1_pt1 | contig 10675 bp, 11 predicted proteins | sample 3178371 | NCBI WGS metagenome assembly SXGQ01 (sample SAMN11356859, study PRJNA531348) | freshwater metagenome | isolation source: freshwater sample F1-20 | place: China: Fuxian Lake, Yuxi | collected 2017-12-25 | reverse complement strand
TGGCGATGTTGAGACTGGCAAAGCAACGATTTTGGCAAGCACTGGCTTTTTGCCGAATACGATGGTTATGGGATACGATGTATTCCGTCAACTTCGTAACCACCCTGACATTGTTGACCGTGTAAAATACACATCAGCAGAAAATGTCACGGAAGACATTCTTGCCCGTTTCTTCGGTGTTGACCGAATTCTTGTTGCTCGTGCAGTAAAGAATTCAGGTCTTGAAGGTGCGGCAACTTCAATGAGTTCAATCGTTGGAAAAAATGCGGCTCTGTATTATGTAGCACCAAGCGCAGGCGTTCTTTCTCCTACGGCTGGCTACCAGTTCGCATGGCGTGGTGTCTCAGACGGTATGGGTGCAAACATCGGAATCACACGATTCCGTATGCCCGAACTTCGTGCAGACCGAATTGAAGCACAAATGGCGTGGGATTACAAAGTAATCGCCGCAGACCTTGGATACTTCTTTTCGGCTTGCGTAGCCTAATCTCTAGTTCTTCCCGAAAGGAGAAATTAAATGAATTTATTCTCTAAAGGCAAGGGCTTGATGGGTGCGTTGCGAGTAAATGGCGTAAGCGCATCAAATACTCTTACTACAAAAGCATCGGTTACTACGCTGACCGATGCCGCAGAAACTCTAACTGCCGCTATGGTTGTGACGAATGGTGGATTGCTTAAAGGCACTCCAACATCAACACGAGCCAAAACAGTTCCGACAGGCGCTCTTACTTGTGCCGCACTTAAAGGTTATGCAGTTGGTGACACTTTTGAAGTCAACTTCATTAACTTGGCGGCGGCAACACACGCTTTGACGGTAACTGCCGCTACGGGTGCAACGATTGTTGGTTCGGCAACTGTTAGTGCCGCAGAGTCGGCAACTTTCAGAGTTCAAGTGTCGGCAACCGATACAGTAGTTTGGCATAGAGTAGCCTAATAAATAACAAAAGAAAGTGACCCATTGTGTCCATAAAAGACCCGTTAATTGAATCGGTAACCCCTAAAACAAAATGGTATGTAGTTCTACGACCTTTCAATGGTGCGAACGGTGAGTTTGTCCGTGGTCAAGTTGTAGATACATCTGAATGGCGACATACAAGCACTTTGGAAACGAGAAGATACATTGCCCGTTTTCCGCAGGGTGGCAAGTTGCCTGATGAAGAATTGCAAAGTGATGGCACGATGAAGCGAATCATTATCCCTTCAAAAACAACGCCTGACACTGCAAGCAAAAAGTCTTCTCGTAAATCCGATTAGGGGTTTATTAAAAAACTTTTTTGTCGTATGATTGGCACAGGAGTGTGCTATGACTTGGACATATTCAGGCGACCCTGCATCCAGCACGACTGATGCAGTGCGTTTTCTTGTTGGAGATACTGATACAAGCGACCAGTTAATTACGAACGAAGAAATTTCATATCTCATTACACAGCATGGTGTAATTCATCGCATTGCATCCGAAACTGCAAGAGCAATTGCGGCAAAATTTGCAAGATTGATGAATCGCACCATCGGTGGTTTGAGTGCAGACTTTTCTGCAAAGTATCGCCAGTATCTAGAGTTGGCAGACAATCTTTTGGCGAAGGATGAACTAGCGCCAGTTTCACCATATATTTCAGGCTTTTCTCGCAGTGCCAAAGAAGCCGTGGAATTGGATACCGACAGAGAGCCTACATTTGCCCGTAAAGGCATCATGGATAATCCACGCTCTCAACCTTCTGATGAATCACCATACGACTATCGCAGAGGTGCATAGTGGCAATTGACAAACAACTTACAAATTTCATGCCACACACGGTAACGATTGCACCTTTCGCTAGTAAAAATGCGTATGGCGAAGACTCTTTTTCTGGAACGACAAGAAACGCATCTGCATATGTTGAGCCAAACCAACAACTTTCCTATGGCGACCAAGCAAACGAGAAAACAACATCAAAGATTGCTTACATTTCAGACATGAACATCACCATCAATGACAAAATTACTCTGCCCGATTCTTCTACGCCTGAAATCGCAAGCATCGTAATTCACGATGAGGTCGTAGGTCTTGAACATACCATGGTTACTTTCGTATGAGCATTTTCAAGGTAGTAAAAATTCGCAATGATTTTGCAAAAGTTACTGGCGTAACAATTCAAGATGTTGGCAATGCTCTTTATGTTGAAGCCGAAGGCATAATGACCGCATCAAAGACTCTTTATGTTCCAGTAAAAACTGGTGCATTGAAAAACAGTGGCACTGTTCTCAAACCAACATTTGTTGGCGACAAGGTAGAAGTTATTTTGGGGTATGGCAATGATGCAGTTACTTACGCCGCAATTGTTCACGAGTATCCAAAGAAAGTTGGTCAGGGCAGAAACAAGTATCTGACAACCCCACTGGCAGTTGCGACAAAGGACATGGCATCAAGAATTGCAAAAGACTTAAAGAAGAGACTAAATAGCCGAAAGATTCCGTAATGGGAGTTCTTGAAGACCTAGGTGGATATTTAGATTCACAAACTGCAAGTCTCACGGCTGGCACAAATCTTTTCTACGGCTTGTTGCCTGACACGCCGAATGTTTGCGTTTCTCTTTACGAAAATGCAGGTGCATCGCCAGTTTCCACCATGGGTTCGGACAATCTCCCAAAACTAGAACGACCACAATTACAAGTTTTTGTTCGCCACACTTCATACTCAACTGGCAGAGATTTGGCAGACACGATTTATCGGATATTTACTCAAATCGCCAATACGACAATAAACAGTAATAGTTATTTGCGTGTGGAAGCGGTCAGTTCTTTTGCAGTTTTGCAAAGGGATGAGACTCGTAGGGTGCTTTTTGTAAACAATTTTGATGTAATAAGAATAACTCCGTAGCCATGTTGCCAATTAGTGCTTACGGAGAAGGTTTAACTACTGATGACAAGCCTAGGTGCTGGCGATGCGACAAGTTATTGGCAGAAAAACTCACTAGACCATGGGTAATTTTGTGCAATCGCTGTAAGGCAAAAAATGCTCAGGAATGACTTGATTATTTATGATTCTGCGAGTAACTTGTAAAAACAACTTAATAATTCGTGTCTTAGTGACCTCGGTTTGAACTGCCATCGTGCGCTTGTCGCCCCAGTCCTTTCTGAAGTTACCATGGCGTATTCGGAGGAATGATGGCAACATATAAAGTTTTGGTAGGGCTTGATTACGGTAAGCCTGCCAAAAGAGCAGAAGCAGGAGACACTGTTTCTGACTTGCCCAGCACATCAGTTTCATGGCTTTTAGAGCAAAATCTTATTGAACTTGCCGAATCAGCATCATCAAAGAAATCAAAAGTTGTAGAAGTTGTAGAAGAGGAAAGTAAATAATTATGGCTTTTATTCATGGTAAATCTGCACTTGTTTTGCAAAATGAGTTTGACTTGTCTTCGTATTTCAATGATGTGTCGCTTAGCAGGTCAATTGAGACAGCCGAAACCACTGCATTTGGCGCTAGTGCCAAGGCATATATTGTCGGGTTAATTGATGGCACAATCAGTTTGAGCGGTATGTTTGATGGTGCGGCTAACGCAATTGACGCAGAGATAACCGATGTTCTCGGTTCAAATGATGGTGCAGTTGTCTCTATTTCAGTTTCAGGCGACACAACCATTGGAACTCGCATGGTTTCTGCCACTGGCAAACTTACTTCTTATGAGGTAACTGCACCAGTTGGCGATGTTGTTTCGGCAAACGCAGAGTTTCAGGCAGATGATGGAATCGGCAATGCAGTATCTCTTCGTGCGCTTGCGGCAATCACAACTACAACTACTGGAACATCGGTAGATAATGGTGCGAGTTCTGCCAATGGTGGATTTGCAACTCTTCATGTGACTGCAAATACAATGAACGCCGCAACTGTTTGCAAAGTTCAACATTCATCGGACAACTCCACTTTTGCCGACCTACAAGTTTTTACATCAGTGCCATCTACAACAAAAACTTCCGAGCGCATCAAAGTTGCCAATGGCACTACAGTAAATAGATATCTCAGAGCCGTAGCGACACCTGCTGGTGCTGGGAGTTTTACTTATCACATTAACTTCGCAAGACAATAAACAAGAAACAGGAGAAATAAATCATGGCATTCGTTCACGGTAAATCGGCAGTATTTAAGTTGGATAACTCATCAGGCTCGCTTGTTGACTATTCTTCATACTTGGAAGACATTTCGTTTCCACGCTCAATTGAGACAGCGGAAACTACGACATTTGGCAGTTCAGCAAAGTCATATATCACAGGGCTTACAGATGCCACGATAAGTCTTTCGGGCAAGTTTGATGCAACGGCAGACGGAACTCTCGCAGGCGTTGTCGGTCAAGCGGCAACTATTTCATTTGAATACGGGCCTGCTGGCTCAACTGGTGGATTTGTCAAATATCTTGGCGAGTGCATCATGACTTCGTATGAAGTTTCTGCTACAGTTGGGGATGTAGTTACAGCGACAGTTGAACTACAGGTAACGGGTGCAATCACTCGCACTACTTGGTAATATCCAAAACTAACAAACAGGAGAACATCGTGTCCTTGCGTGACCGTATTATTCAATCAAAAGATATTCAAAGTCATTTAGTCCATGTTGACGCATGGGATGTTGACATTGACATTCGCACCATGACGGCAGTTGAGAGAAGCCGTTTAGTTTCAACTTGCACGAAAGCCGATGGCACAGTGGATATGGAAAAAATGTATCCACTCCTTCTGATTTCTTCCGTGTATGACCCTGAGACTGGCGAAAAAGTCTTTTCTGCACTTGATACCGAAGCCCTTCAAGAAAAATCTGCATCAGCAGTTGAGTTTGTTGCCCAAAAAGTTATGCAGGTTTCAGGCATGACTGCCAAGGCGGTAGATGAAGAGGGAAAAGACAACTAAAAGACCCTGAGTATCGCTACTATTTTATCCTTGCCGAAAGGTTGGGGAGAACGGTAGAAGAATTACTATTTGGGTCACCTAGTCATCTTGCTCTTAGCGCAGACGAACTTGTAGGGTGGGCGGCACACGACAAGTTAACAGCATGGGAACAAGAGAAAGCGGCTAGGAAAAAAAGATAATGGCTATCAACGCAGGTAGTGTTCAGGTTGCTCTTGGCTTAGAACATAAACAGTTCACGCAGGGCATGGCTTCTGCAAGCAAATCGCTGAACAACTTTGCTGGTGGTGTCAATCAAATTGGTCAAAAGACCAATGGTTTTCAGAAGTCTCTTGTAGGTGTTGGTGCGGCAGTAGCCGCCGTAGGTTACTCATTCATTAAATTCAGTCAGCAATCGTTCAAGGTTGCTTCGGGTGTAGCCGAAATGAATGTTGCCATGGAAGCCGTGGGTAAATCTACGGGCATCGGTGGCAAAACAATCAAAGATGCGGCGAAAGATATTCGCTCAATGGGTATTGAAATGCAGGCATCGCAAGAAATTGCAATGCTCTTCGTCAAAGGCAACATTGAATTAAGCAAAGCATCCAAGGTTGCTCGTGTAGCACAAGACCTTGCCGTTTTAAGTCAGTCAAACTCAACTGATACGGCAAGAACACTTACTTACGCCATCCAAACTGGTAACTCAATGCTTTTGAAGTCTGCGGGCATTACCAAATACGCATCAGAAGCGTATGCCATGTATGCACGAGAACTTAAAGTTACCGAAAGTTCTTTGACTGCCACTCAAAGGCAAATGGCAATCACCAACATGATTATCAAAGAGGGTGCAAAAGTTGCTGGCGTGTATGAAGCGGCGATGCAAGAACCTGGGAAGGTCTTGCGTTCGTTTCCACGATTGCTCAATGACATCCAACTTGAATTTGGCAATGTTTATTTGAAGGGCTTCGGGCCTGCGATTCTTGCCGCATACAAACTCACCGATGCTTTTTCAAAATCAATCCGTAGTGGTGGCGCTCTCAATCCAGTTTTGAAATCCATGGAAAGCGCTTTTGCAGGGCTGATGAAACCATTGGCAGAAGGAATTAAGCAATTGACATTGCTCTTCCAAAGAATACCGAAAGTTTCTTTCAACATTCAAGACATGGGCAAGAAGATACAAAATCTTGTTCCCGTTCTTATTGCAGGTAGCACTGCATTAAGTATGTTTGCAGGTGGAAGATTATTGAGTGCAATTCCAATTCTAAAAAAATTCGCAGGCCCGTTGATGAAGGGTGGCCCGTTGCTTGCTGGTCTTGGAATTTTGATTGCAATGTCTCCAAAATTGCGTGGCGTATTTTTTGAAATTGCAGGCGCACTCAAACCATTGATTCCTGCATTTATTGAAATTGGCAAGGTTGGATTAGAAGTTGTCTCGCATCTTGTGACTGCATTTGAAAACATTGCTACTTCATTGCAGGGCAGTATTGTCGGTGCAGTTCAAGGTTTAGCAGTTGCATTTTTAGGTGTTGCAAAAGTTGTTCTGCCATTGATTTCAGGCTTGGCACAATTTGTTGAGTTCGTAACTAGAAGTGGATTTATTGTCAATGCTTTGGCGGCGTTTTTAATTTCAAAATTAGTTTTGGGATTTGTTCTCACAAACAAAGCCATGATTGCTTTTAGAACGACAATGGCTTCAACTATTGCTCAGGCAAAAGTTATGCAATTTCAATTTGCCACAACCTTTGCAAATATGCGAGCAAACGGAGTTTCAACATTTGCATCAATTAAACTCGCTTCAATTGGTGCTTTTGGCGCTATGACTGCTGGTGCAAGAGCGGCTGGTGCGGCAATTGCAACATCTCTTGCACCTTTAATTCTTATTACAATTGCTGTTACTGCGGCGATGGCGATATTTAGTGCGTGGTCTAATCGCAACAAAGATGTTGAGGAAACAACAAAAAAATTAAACGAAGCAATCAAAGAGCAAACAGCAGTTCTTAAAGGCAACGAGACTGCTATTCGTGGCTATTTTGGCGATGTTGACATGGTAAACAAGATTTTGCTAAGTGCAGAGGGAAGTGGCGATAAATTATCTCATTCATTATTAGTTCTTAAAGGCACAACTGAAAATGCGTCAAAAGTTCTTGCCGATATGCAAAAAGATTCTAAGGGTGTTACAAAAGCAATTGCCGAACAAGCCATAGGCACTGATGAACTTGCTCAAAAAACTATAACATACTTGAACAACATTGACACAAAGAGTCCTGAAACAATGGAAAAAGAACTGAGAAAAATGTATGTTGGTCAACAAAAATTAACTGAAACCCAAATTAGAGCGGCTCTTGCACTTGAAGAATTGCAAGACCAATCAGAAAACACTGATTTTTCTGCAATGATTAAAAGCGTTGGTGATGCCGCCATTTCAACAAGCACATACGGGATTAAAGCAGTTAAAACGGCAGACAATTTGCTCAGACTTAAAAAAGAACAAGGTTTGTTGGCAACTGAACACGAGCAACTTACTTACTACACGCAACAATTAAACAAAGCACTAGCAGACGAAGCCAAAAAAGCAGGAGATGTTGAAGATGCACTAGACCCTACCGCACCACACAACTATGCAAAAGAAATTGCTGGATTGACTGCGAAATTGGCAGAGGGTGATGTTACTGCCGATATGTATGCCAAGGCTCTGTTTGGTATTTATGATGCCGATAATAAACTGAACAAGTCGTTGCATGATTCTCAAAAAGCACTTGGTTCTATGTTGAAGGGGCTCAAAGATGCCAAAGGTAGCCAAATTAAATTAAAAGATGCTGGCTATGAACTCACAGAACAAATGGGTGCATATCAAAAAATCTTGACTGAAAACGGTGGAACTGCCGCAGATTCATTAGAGATGCAAAAAAAATTAAGAGACCAGTTTATAGAATCAGCAAAAGCGGCTAAATTTTCAGAGGAAAAAATTAAAGAACTACTTGTTCAGTTAGGAATTACTCAATCAATTGAAAAACTAGAAATTGATATTCAAGTAAATATCACCAAAGCATTAGAAGCACTAAAAACTTTCCGAAAGTATTTGTTTGCATCTGACCCCGATGCAAAAGTTGTAGAAGACAAGTTGCTCGGAGAGTTAAACGATGCAATTGCGGCATCCAAAAAGTCAGGCAAGTTTGGTGCAGATGCGTTTAAGGGCATATCCGATGCGGCGCAAAACGCATCCAAAGACACTGCAACCGTCAAGGATGCAATGAAAGCGCTTGAAGCAAGAATCAAGAGTCAAAAGAGAGCAGTCATTGAAGCCAAACAAGCGTTGCAGGATTATGCTCGTAGCGCCACTGCATCAATGTATGAAGCGGTAAGAATTTCAAGCGTATATGATTCAGCACTCTCCAAAGCGCAACGCCGACTTGATTTGACAGACGAGTATGACCGACTAATCAATAAGCAACAAACAGTCGTTGAATTGATGCGTGAGCAAAACAATTTTGCGTCATCCATTGGCGATGCAGTCGTTTCGGCGCTTAGTTTTTCAGGCGTTCTTGGTGAGCAACAAGGTTTGGTTGAAGCAACGCAATCAGCACTGCAAGAGCAAGTTGAAGCAGAAAACGATTTGAAGATTGCCACACAAGAGCGACAAATTATCCTTGATGAAATTGCAAAAATTGAAGCAAAAATCGCACAAACAACTGGTAGATACGCAAAGAGAATCCTTGGCGATGAATTGGTCAAGGCACAAGAAGCGCTTGCCGAAGCAACTACCAAATACTCAGAAGCGCAAACAATTGCCGAAGAAAAAACTAAGGCAACCAACGATGCTCAAAGCCAGCAAATTACTTTCTTGCAGGGTCTTGAAAAACAGGCTAAAGCGGCATCAGGTTTTGCCGATGTAATCAGCAAATTATCTGAGCAGGGTTTAAGCAACGAAGCATTGAAGCGAATTGTAGATGCAGGTGTGGATGCAGGCACGACACTTGGCAACGAATTGCTCAAAGGTGGCGCAGATGCAATCAGCAAAACGAACAAATTTGTCAAAGAGGTTGAAGATTCAGGCAAGGCAATAACAAAAAGATTCGCAAACACTCTTGCAGACACACTAAAACAAGAAATGGATGCAGAAGCCCAAGCCTTGAAACGAATCGGCAACGAAACTGGTTCGCTCATTGCAAATGAATTAGTTTTGCAGGCAGATAAATCAAAGGCTTTTGCAGACAAAATCAGAACTCTAGTGTCCATGGGTTTGCGTGGCAAACAACTTGAAGATGTGGTTGGTGCAGGCGTTGAGGCTGGTTCTAAGATTGCCGATGCACTTATTTTGTCGGGTTCTAGCACCATTCAGGAATCAGTCAGAATCCACGATGAGTTAAAGAATTTGTCAAAGAATTTGGGCGATGAACTCGTGCCTTATTTTGACCAAACTGGTATTTTGCTTGCACAGGCGATGCTTTCAGCACTTGAGAAAAAACTTAAAAACATTGACAAGATTTTGGCTGGCAAGACGGGCAAACAAATTAAAGACTGGATTGATGGTCTTGACGATATGTTGTCGGATGATGCGAGAGAAACAGCCGACGCAATTACAGGCACACCAAACATTAAAACAGGTATTGTTACCGATGACCCATACAAGCGTATAGGTTTGACGCAAGAAGAATTAGACCGACTTAACGCTATAGGTCGTGGTGACTTTAGTGGAGTCATATTTGGAAATGATTTCAACCATCAAGAGATGGCAAGGCAGATTGAAGAAATGATTTCTACTATTAATTTTGGTGTTCCCGCTTTTGCAAAAGGTGGCGTTGTTACTGCACCAACACTCGGATTGGTCGGCGAAGCAGGCGCAGAGGCAATTATTCCACTGTCAAAACTTGGAAACATGAGTGGAAGCACATACGAAATAAATGTAAATGCTGGCATGGGTGCAAATGGCGCAGATATCGGCGCACAAATTGTTGAGCAAATCAAGCGATACGAAAAACAAAATGGTAAACGATGGCGGTCATAAATGACAGCGTTAGCCGACTCATACAAATTAGAAATTGAATTCCCGACGAGTGCATCGTTCGGCAACGCATTGGTTCTTGACACTGGTTTGCTTGATAGTTCTACAAGTGGAAAACTAGGTGGCAACTCTTATGCCGATGTCACGGCAGATGTCATAGATATTTCGGTGTCTCGTGGTCGTTCTCGCCAACTTGACCAATTCAATAGTGGAACTCTTGCTTTTACTTTGCGAAACAATACAAGGGCATACGACCCCACAAATACATCAGGCACTTATTTCGGCGGTATCCAACCAAGAAGACCCATGCGCTTTTCGGTAAACAGCACATACATTTATACAGGGTGGATTGACGACTGGAATATAGATTACTCAGTTCCGAATGAATCAAGGGTTACTGCTACCTGTGTTGATGCTTTTTCTATTTTTGCTTCAATTGAACTTGATGAATTTACATTTACAAGTGGAGAAAGAAGTGACCAAAGAATCTTGTCCTTGCTTGCTCTTCCTGAAATGTCAGGCGTAGCAATCAGCACTTCACTTGAATCGGGAGAAAGCACACTTGCCGATGACACGGTTGCACTCGGCACTTCATCCCTTGACTATCTGCAAAGAATAAATCAAAGCGAGCAAGGTTATTTGTTTATCAATGGTAGTGGGCAGTTGCGTTTTCGCAAGAGAACAACTTCATACAGCGCATCAATTCCACTTTTTACAGACCAAACTCCTTCAGCAAGCGAATATAAATACACGCAAGTTGGTGTGCAGTTTGGCACGGAAAATCTTTACAATCGTATTACGGTAACAAATGAAGGT
>SXGQ01886448.1_pt1 | contig 10677 bp, 23 predicted proteins | sample 3178371 | NCBI WGS metagenome assembly SXGQ01 (sample SAMN11356859, study PRJNA531348) | freshwater metagenome | isolation source: freshwater sample F1-20 | place: China: Fuxian Lake, Yuxi | collected 2017-12-25 | reverse complement strand
TCAACTGCAAAACTTGAGGCAGTCAAAAATGTTTCACAACTTAAGGCAGTGTTAAGCCCTAAGCATCCAGCAGGCACAAAATCTGCAAAATCTAAAGGCAAAAAATCTGCTACACCTGCAAATTACTCAAGCCTTGAGGCGTGGGGTAATTATGGTGCAGAATTGGCACTGCATGGCAAAATGACCCGTTTACAATTTGAGTCTATTGCCAAGCAGATTGTGGCTAGTTTTGTACTATTCGAGCAAAACAAAACAAAATAGACACACACAAGATACCCCCCGACAAAATCGGGGGGTATTTTTTTTGTCTTTTTTTGTCCCTATATAGGGATAAGTTGTGACTTTAGATGGTCGTGTGTTTTAGGTGATGACGGCTGATGTTCATGTCGTGTAGATGTTTAGGCGTTTGACTATAGGTTTGATTGATGATAGGATTAGAGTATCTAATCAAGTTGGTTAGATGAGAGGACATGATGATAAGTAGTGAGAGGGTTTATCGTGGGGCTGGTCGTCCTGCCATTATCCGTAAGAGGGATAAGAGTTTGACGGCTAAGGCTAATGCCACTAGGCCTGCTACTCACAGGGTTGTTACCACTTATGGTAATACCCTTGAGGGTATCGGGTTTGAGGCTGAGTTGTTTGCTCAGTTTGTTTTGTCTCGTCCCTATATAGGGAGAAACTTATGAGACAAAATGTTAGGTGGCTTGGTTGGAGTTTGTTGCTTGTTGGTTTGTTTGTTTTGGCTGACGAGATTAGTAGGATGTACTAATGGGTGACGATACTTTCTTGTGTGAAAGATGCAGGGTTCGTCATCCCTGGCATATGTTGGATAACAATTATTGGATGGCTGGTTGGATGTATGCCTGTCGTCTGGTTACTAGTAAGAAAGGTAGGTGACGTATGTATTGGGGTGATTATGTTGCAATAGGTATTCTTATATTTGTTGCATCGTTTTTGTTCGGATGTTTGTACGCTTCTCGTAACTGATGAATGTTTGACGCACGCATCTATTATGTGAGATAATAGATGTGTGAGCCGAACCTTTACTGGTTTGGGTTTGTCCCTATATAGGGATGAACTAGTTAGAGAGGAGTTACCAATGACTGATGTTGTTGACAGGGTGCCTGACACACCTGTTGATGATGAGGTCGACACCAAAGAATGTACTAGTTGTGGTTACATAATTAGTGCAGATGATGATGCAGTTATGTGCAAAGATAGTGAAGAACTATTTTGTAATGATTGTGTTAACTGGTGTGATGATTGTGGTGAGGCGTACCATTTCAATAGTCGCAGGCATATGTATAGTGACTATTGTGAGGGTTGCCAGGACTATTACTTCATCTGTGAAAGATGTGAGGATGTTCACCACCAGGATTATGCAAACGCTATCCATGATGGTGAGAGGACATGGTGTGATGATTGCACATCTGAGCGAGCAGTGTGGTGTGAGAACTGCCACACATATGAGTTGGCTAACAGGGCGTGCAATAATTCTGAGTTAATCAACGGCTATGGTTACAAACCTAACCCTAGTTTTAAGAGGACACATACCAGCATTGGCGATAAGTCTTTCTTCGGTGTTGAGTTAGAGGTAGAGGCTCATCGTGGTGACATGGATGAGGGCGCAAAACTTGTGCTGTCTTCGCTCAATGGTTCGGAAGAACCAATGGAAGATGGTCTTGTCTATCTTAAAGAAGATGGTTCACTTAATCATGGCTTCGAGATAGTTACGCATCCAATGACGTTTGATTATGCTATGGATGTTGATTGGAATGTGCTGACCAAGTTATCCAAGTTAGGTTTCAGGTCTTGGGATACCTCGACTTGTGGTCTACATGTTCACACATCTCGCAGGGGTTTCGAAGACAGAAGACATCTGTGGTTCTTCACACAACTAATCAATGGGCACTATCATCAGTGCATCAAGTTGGCTGGTCGTGGCAGTGACCAGTGGGCTAGTTTCATTGGTCAGAAGAAAGAGTCGTCTGACATTGTGCTTGGCAAAAAGTTCAGCCACAACAGGTATGTTGCTGTCAACTTGACGTGCAATACAACTGTTGAAATACGTATGTTCAGGGGTTCATTGAAACCTGAGAGGATACGCATGGCTATACAATTTGTGCGCTCATGTGTCGAGTACACCAGGGATATGAATATCAGTAAGGCGTCACTTGGTGGTCTTGATTGGCAGGAGTACAAGCAGTATGTAATAAACAACAGTGGCATGTACCCAGAACTGGTCTGGTACATTCATGAGAGAGGAATATAAACACATGTGTTTACTTATGGTCGCAAGACCAGGGGCAACACCGACAGAGCAACAACTACGTTGCGCTTGTCAAAACAACCCCGATGGTTTCGGGTATGCCATGCACTTAGGTAGTAAAATTATTACCAACAGAAGCATGGACTACATAAGTCTGCTTGATGATTTCTACACAGACAGGGATAAATATCCTGATGCGTGGATTATGTTTCATGCCAGACTTGCTACGCATGGCAAGACTAACAAGTCTAATTGTCATCCGTTTCGTGTGGGTAACAGTGACAAACTTATACTCGCACACAATGGTATCTTGCCGTTGAAGATGCCTGTCACTGAACATAGGTCAGACACTAAGTTCTTCGCTGATGAGGTGCTACCTCGTTGGGGTGTGGAACTTCTTGATGACCCTAATCGTTTCGCTGGTGTGGAGAAGTGGGCTAGTGGTAGCAAACTTGTTATCTTCTCTGCTCTTAAGAAACTTAAGAAGCCTGTGTACATTATCAATGAGGCTGATGGTAAATGGGTTGATGATGTGTGGTGGTCTAACAGTTCATACGAGTATGTGTATACCTACTATTCATACAAGAGACCTAAGTCTTTGACTAGTGGTGTGGCTTCTGTGTATGATGAGTTGGATTATGACACATACAATTGTGAGTTCTGTAATACTATTGTGACAGAGTCTGCTTTCATATCAGGTGTATGTGAGCGTTGTCATTCATGTCTCGATTGTTTACAGGTTCAACAAGAATGTTTGTGTTACAACCCTGATGCAGATTACAATTTGCAAACAGAACACACTCTCACTTATGAAGAGTGGGACAGTAAATCATTCTAACTTGTCCCTATATAGGGAGAAAGGAGAGGTATGTTATACGCAACAGAACCACCTATCGACCAACCACATAGTTGGTGTTGGTGTGGCACAGAACTAGAGGACGATGGTTCTTGTATTGAATGTCAAACTGATTATGGTATTGATGATTGGGATGACCATTACGAGGAACCAATATACAGGGAGGCAGTTGATGGTTAGACTTAACAGCATCACGTGCCCTTACTGCACAACACCTTTAGAGATAGAAACATTATCTGATGGTAAACAATTCTTAATGGATAGGTTGCATTTTGAAAGCACTTGCCCATCATTTGATGTGATGCCTGATGATTACATACAAGAGGAACCTGACCCAGAATATGGGTGGGTAACAGAATGGGAGGACAAAGATAGTGAATGAAGATAGGAACGCTTTAGATGAACAAACATCTAAAGAACTTAGAAAGAAAATAGATGAGATAATTATGAGAGATTATAGTTACTTGTCTATGCTGATGGAAGATGTTGCTGGTGCGCAACCAGAAACAATAACAACGAGGAGAAAAAAATGGTAGATGAAAACATTGACCCACGCATGGCAATAGCACAAGTGTTGGGTGAATTAAAAACAGCAGAGGAATCTGATGCTTTTATGGCAAAGATACAATCTGCTGAAAGTAATGTTGAAGCATACAAAATATGTATGGATACATTAATAGGGGAAAACAAATGAACAAAGAAGAAAGATATATCAAATTAGCATCATCTTATTCTAGGTTCTTAAGAATACTAGATGAGTATGATGACTTCTTAGATACGCCTAGCCTGAATGAGATGCTTGATGAGTTAGAGTTATCGTTTGAAGCGAACAGGATTTACTCTGACTTGAAGTATTTAGTTGACAAGATTAAGGTTAAGTTATCTGAGGTTGATAATGAACTATCAACAAAAGGTTAAGCATCCACCATTTGATACACAGATGTTGTGTGCAGAGATAGACCCTGACTTGTTCTTCCCTGACGCACATGGGAAAGAGCAAGCAAAGGTGGCTAAGAAAATATGTAACACGTGTCCATCACAACACCAGTGTTTAAGATATGGTTTGCATTACAAAGTCACTGGTGTGTGGGGTGGTAAAAGCACACAAGAGCGTGTTGCTTTACGTAAAAAACTAGGTATCAAAGGTATACCTATTGCTTATGATGAATGGGAGATGGCTGTTGAAAAATAACGATAAGAAGTTTGAACAGATAATTAAAAATACTTTTAAGTCTGATTCAAAAAAAGAATACACTGAGTTGTTCAAACATATGGATGAGGCAAACAACATAACTGATTCATTAAAAATAATGGTTGAAGATGATGAGTTATGGGAAGAGATGGCTCATAGCAAGGAAGACAGAGCCATGTTTGTTGCTGTTGTTGGTGTCATGTCTATGAAGTTTATAGAGGTGCTTCAACCTGTTGCTGAAGAAGTATTCGGTGATGATGATACAGAGTGATGATGAGCCAGTTCCCAACTGGCGAGGCATACCTACTGCTATCTGTCCTGTGTGTGAATGTAATTGGTTTAGGGTATCTGTTCACTTCAATCCAGATACTTATGAGATTGCTGGTTGGGGTATCAATGATGCTGAATGTTGGGCTTGTGGCACCCTTGTTACAGCACCATGCCCACCAGACTTACCTAAGGAGTGGCTACAGGATGGCCCTTAAACGCGATTTAAGGCATCTTATAGCCACTTTCATCTCAGCCTAGTACTTAGTACCACCCTTTACGCTTGTGATGATGCAACGCTGTGCAAGGATTATCATATCGATGTTCGATATATTTGAATCCTCGTTCAACTTGTTCATCAACACCAGTACCAATAGGTGTTTTAAGTACTTGGAATAAACCATACGCACTAGAGTTAGGGTTGTCTGCTTGAGCGTCCCATCTTGATTCTTTATGGATGAGAACATCAAGGCAAGCCCACTGGCTACCAGACCAACCATTATCCAATGCCCTATGCCGAACATAACTACGAGCAATCTGTGGTCTATGTTCAGCAACTACAGCAGGTGGCTTTGTAATCAAAGCATCTACTGGTAGTATCAGTAAAGGTAACATTTACCTCCGATGTTAGTAGGAATAGTTACTTACTTATATATACTTACTTAAGTAAGTATATATATATAATTAATATAAGTAACTACAACACGCCGATGGTTTCACTCGGCGTGAAGTTTATGGTATTATGAATTACAAGATTGTAATGAGGTAGCGTGTTGTCCTCGACACACTACGAACGTACAACATGCTCTCACATGTTGTACACTGGTACAAGTGGTGGGAGTTTCCTCTCCGTTTCGCTCACCACTTGCACCAACTACGAAAGGAAGAAATGTTAAAAGTTAATGGACATGAAGTGCCAGAGCACACATCGTATTCTAGTTTAACCACGTGGTTATCATGTGGATACCAGTATTACTTAACAAGAATTAGAAAAGTTAAAGAAGAACCAGCAGTGTGGTCATTAGGTGGAAGTGCTGTGCACTTAGCAACAGAAAACTTTGATAAACAACTTTGGGAATTAGAACAAAGATGATAATCAAACTTGAAACATGGGAGTATGAATACGCAAACCACATTGGTATCCGTAGATTTACAGCCAACTGGAATAAATATGATGCGTCATACTATGACAAGAATCGAATGGAAGATAATCGAACAGCACAGGTAGCATCAGCAATCGGTGAATTAGCAGTTGCAAAAGCAATCAACGAATACTGGCACGCAAGTATTTGGGATGCATCTGAACATGAACAACATAAATTAATACCAGATGTTGGTAAGAACATTGAAGTACGTAGAGTTAGAACACAAGATGGTCCAGCAGTTAGAGAAAAAGATTTACTGAAAGAAAAGTTTTATATCTTTGGTGTCAAACCTGTGGCACCAGAGTTCACAGAAGTTGAAATACTCGGATGGATAAGAGCAGATTTTGGTTGGGAAATTGGAACACCAACAGCGTATGGTAAAGTAATACCTAAAATAAAACTAAGCCCAGTAGAAACTTGGAAAAACTTTAATGATTAAAAGAACAGCGAAAGAATTTTGGGAAGATGCTTGGAGTCAAGGCGTTGAAGAAATAAAACAAAAACATGGTGACGCATATAACCTTGCTGACCTTAGAAAATCTGTTAGAACAACTAAAGCAAATCCTGATGGCGAGAACGCAACATGGTGGTTTGACAACGGACAAAAGTTTGTTGAGTCTTGGATTAACTGGCGCGAAGGTTCAGGTTGGAAACTATGGACAACACCACAAGGTACGCCAGCAATTGAAATGAAACTTGAAATAAAAACAGGTGGCATATGGATGCAAGGTGGAGTTGACCGAGTGTTTGTAACACCAGATGGTGAACTAGTAATCTTAGATTTGAAAACAGGATTACGCACACCACAATCAGACCTACAGTTATCCATCTACGCATGTATGATGGAACGTGCTATAGGAGTTCGTCCAAGTTGGGGAACTTATTGGATGGCAAGGCAAGGCACAACCACACCACCAGTAAACCTAGAGTCAATGACTTTACAAAAACTAGATGAACTTGTCGCCCTCTTTGAGAAAGCAAGAAAAGAAAAAATCTTCTTGCCAAACTTTGATGGATGTAAAATGTGCTCAGTGATAGATTTTTGTTACTGGAAGAACGGAAACAATTCCGAACAGTTAGGAGAAATCAATGTCAGATGAATCAATATATGTAGTTAATGTTAAAAATAGAGCAGGAACAATCCTTACAGTTCGTGGGGATGATATAACATCATTTAGTAAGAATATAAGTGATGCTGTCGCTGGTCAAATTGATATAGTTATTGGTGCATTAGAAGATGCAATACTTGGACCAAATGCTGCAAAGAATTTGGAATATGCAACACAAACATTAGGTGCTAAACCTACGTTTGCCCCAGTACCACCACCAGCACAACCAACAACAGGTGGTGCACCAGCACCAACTTGTACACATGGTTCAATGATTTTGCGTACAGCAAAACAAGGGCCACGTGCTGGTAAAAACTTCTGGGCTTGTCCTGCTCCGATGAATGCTCCTGATAAGTGTAAACCAATCAACGCATGAGAACACTTGTTAGAACAATAGGCAAAACTGAATCAGGTGGCGAACCACTGCCACCTGTGTTCAGGACATTTGACTTATCTAAAATTGTTTTACGCCGTAGCGAAGTATCAATGTTTGCTGGAGCACCAGGAACAGGTAAATCAACATTGGCATTAGCAATAGCGTTAAGAACAAATGTTCCAACACTTTATGTGTCAGCAGACACAGGCGCACACACAATGAGTATGCGTTTGTTTTCAATGATAACAGGTAAAAGCCAAGAAGAAGCAGAACAAATACTTAAAAGCGATACTACCCAAGCAAAGGAAGCACTAGCACCAACCAACCATATTAAGTGGTCGTTTGATGCAGCCCCAACTTTGAATGATATTGATGAAGAAGTATTAGCGTTCGAAGAACTTCATGGTGAAAACCCACATCTAATAGTGTTAGATAACCTTATCGACATAACTGATGGTGGTGGTGAAGAATGGTCAGGTATGCGTTCAGTTATGAAAGAAGTAAAATATTTAGCACGTGATACTAACGCTGCTATTTTAATTTTACATCACACATCTGAAGCGTTTGATGGTAAACCTTGCCCACCACGTGCAAGTATCCAAGGTAAAGTTTCACAACTACCAGCCTTGATTTGCACAATGGCACAACTAGATAACGGTTTACTTGCTGTAGCACCAGTGAAGAACAGATATGGCAGAGCCAATGCAAGTGGAGAAGAAGCAGTTTATTTATCTTTCTCACCAGAGTACATGTATATTGCAGACTTGAGAGAGGGACAATGATAATTTTTGTTTTAACTTTACTAGTACTTGTTGGATTTGTTTTACACAATGAGTACAAATACTGATAAAGAACAGTGCTCAATATGTTTATCAACATGGTATTGCACTTGCAATAATGAATCAAACATTGGAGAAAAACCTTGAGCACACCAAGTAAACGTAAAGGTTCTAAAGCAGAATTAGATGTAGTTAAATACTTACGTAAAGAAGGATGGAAGCATGCAGAAAGAAGATTGGCAGGTAATTCGCAAGACAGGGGTGATGTTGCTGGGGTACCTAATGTTTGTTTTGAAATCAAAGACCACAAATCGAAAGACCTGGCAGGCTGGACCGAAGAACTAATTGTTGAAATTAAAAATGCCAAAGCAGAAACAGGAACAGTAGTACATAAACGGCGTGGCAAATCAAACCCAGCAGATTGGTATGCAACAATGCCATTAAACATTTATGTTGAACTGTTGAGGAAAGCAGGATATTAATGACATCACCAATTGGTAGACTGCTTGAACACTATGGTGCTAAACGTGTTCCATCAGGTAAAGGGTGGAAAAAAATAAACTGCCCTTTTCATAGTGATAAGCACGCAAGTGCAGCAGTTAACCACGACTTAAACGTGTTTAATTGTTTTGCTTGTGATGTTGCAGGTGATATATATAAAATAATAATGATTCAAGAAGGAGTTAATTTTCGTGAAGCAAAGTCAAGAGCAGAGGAAATTGTTGGAACAAGCGACATCCCACTACCAAAAAGCAATACACTTGGCAGAAGGGTATCTAACAAGCAGGGGACTATCTCTGGAAGACGCAAAGATGTTTCGCCTGGGAGTAGTATCCGAGCCAATCGTGGGACATGAACAATATGAAGGACGACTTGCCATCCCATATATCTCTCCATCAGGTGTGGTGGACATCAGATTTAGAGCCATCAACCACGAAGAACCTAAGTATCTTGGTTTACCAGGGTCGGAAACACGTTTATATAATGTCTGTTCCTACTTCCAAGCAACCGATTGGATTGCTGTTTGCGAAGGTGAAATTGACACAATTACACTTACCAAACTTGGTATCCCTGCAGTTGGGGTACCTGGGGTTAAAAATATTAAGAGTCACCACTACAGAATATTGTCTGACTTTCAAAGGATTTATGTCTTTGCTGACGGCGACCCTGCAGGTAAAGAATTTACAAAAGATTTATCTAGGAGAGTATCAGGAGTCATCCCAATATCAATCCCAGAAGGAGAAGATGTAAATAGTTTATTCACTAAACAAGGTTCAGTTTGGTTTGAAGGAAAGGTCGCAGCCTAATGTATAACGAAATAAAATTTGCTGAACTAACTTACAATTACACAGATGGTTTAGCAGAATTGTTAATTAAAAAACAAAAAGACTATGGTCCAAAAAATATATCTTTAGCACCAGGTGGTCCATTAAATGGGTTACGTGTGAGAATGTTTGACAAACTTGCTCGCATTAATAACCTTGTTGAAACAGGTGCGACCCCAGAAAATGAATCATTACGTGATTCTTTTATGGACATAGCAAACTATGCAATCATCGCCATGATGGTTCTTGATGACAAGTGGGATAAAGAATGAAACGCATTGTAGTTTTATCTGATATGCAAATACCTTTGCATAATAAAAAAGCAATAGAAGCAACAATAAAATTTGTTAAAGATTATCAACCCACTGAATTATTTTGTGTTGGTGATGAAGCAGACTGCTTAGCCCCTGCTCGTTGGTCTAAAGGTTATGTTGCTGAACATTCTAATTTGCAAAGAGATTTAGATGAAACAACAAGAATTATGGGTAAGTTTCGTAAAGTAATAGGTGATAAACCATTTCATTTAATGAGGTCTAATCACGGCGATAGAATACAAAGATACATTGAACGTGATGCGCCAGCGTTAGCAACACTTAGAGATTTAAAGTACGAAAAACTTTTAGGTTATCGTGATTTAGAAATTACTTATCACAATAAACTGTGGTCTTTTGCCCCTGGTTGGGTAATGGGTCATGGTGATGAAGGGTCAACTTCACGTTACGCAGGTGGCACAGCAGTAACACTTGCTAAAAAAATTGGCATGAGTGTTGTATGTGGACACACACATAAACAAGGATTGATTCATCACAACACATCATTTAATGGTAAACAAACATCAAGTTTGTATGGTTTTGAAGTTGGAAACATAATGGATTTAAAACAAGCAACATACCTCAAGGGAGGTAGTGCTAACTGGCAATCAGGTTTCGGAATCCTTTACATTGATAGAGGTAAAGTAACACCTGTACCAGTGCCAATGATAGGTAACTCGTTTACAGTAGAAGGTAAAACATATAAATGGTAGACTTTGTAAAAGAATATGAAAACATGGTACATACGATTGCTTTACAAAAACATCGTGAGTTTCCAATGGTTCCTAAAGATGATATTGTTCAAGAACTTTGGTTGTGGTTTATTACACACCCAAATAAACTTGAAGAATGGCACAACTTGGAAAGTAAAAAAGAATCAACTAAACTATTTGCAAGAGCATTACATAATGCTTCAAGAAAGTTTTGTGGAGCAGAGAAAGCAACGACAACAGGATACGAAATCTCAGATTTGTTGTATTATCGTAGAGATATTGTTGAAGAACTATGACCTAGTGTTGTTGCGGGTGATGTACAAGTAACAACCACT
>SXGQ01693235.1_pt1 | contig 10677 bp, 7 predicted proteins | sample 3178371 | NCBI WGS metagenome assembly SXGQ01 (sample SAMN11356859, study PRJNA531348) | freshwater metagenome | isolation source: freshwater sample F1-20 | place: China: Fuxian Lake, Yuxi | collected 2017-12-25 | reverse complement strand
GAGCCCATCGGTAAGGTTGACCGCATTGCTCGAGCCCACGATCACCAGGTAGGTCAGCACGATGAAACCCCAGACCCCCAGGGGGTAGCTCACCGTTTTGAAGAAGGGCACGAGCAGGTCGGCCCGCGGCGGCAGGTCGGTGTCAAAGCCACTGCTCACCCACACCACGAACAACTCCAGCACCCGTATGAAGGAGGTTTCAGACACCGCAAAGGCCAGGTAAAAAGACGCCAAGAGGCCGATCACCGACTGCCATAAGTACTTTTCGCGGGAGGACATTCCCTCGGGGTTCTTGTCGACCACCTTGCGCCAGTCATCGACCCAGCCGATGGCGCCAAAGCCGAAAGTCACGATCATCACCACCCACACAAAGCGGTTGTCCCAGTCGAACCACAGCACCGTGGCCGCTGCGATGCTTAACAGCACGAGCACACCGCCCATCGTGGGCGTGCCGCTTTTGGCCAGGTGCGCCTGTACGCCGTATTCGCGTATCGGTTGGCCAATCTTCAACTCGATCAGGCGCCTGATCACCCACGGGCCCAGGCCAATGCCGATCAACAAGGCCGTCATGGCTGCCAGCACTGCACGGAAGGTGAGGTACTGGAACACACGCAGGAAGCCCAAGTCCTCGGGGTAGGCGGCCTGCAGGGTCTGGAACAGCCACAACAGCATGTCAGCCGACCTCCGAGTCAGGGGATTCAAGCGCGGCGACTACACGCTCCATGCGCATGAAGCGAGAACCTTTAACGAGCACGCTGCGGCCCAGGGCCACCGCCTTCAAGGCAGCGGTCAATTGCTCGATCGAATCGAAGTGACGGGCGCCCGCGCCATAAGCCTGCGCGCTGTGTGCGCTCAGTGTGCCCACCGTCCACAAGCGCTCCAGGCTGCACTCGCGCGCATAGCCGCCCATCTCTGCATGAAAGGCCGGGCCTTGCTCACCAACCTCGCCCATGTCGCCCAGGATCAGGGTGCGCGGGCCCGGCATTTCAGCTAAAACCTCGATGGCTGCCCGAACCGAGTCGGGGTTGGCGTTGTAGGTGTCGTCGATGAGGGCCAGGGCTTGACCCTGATGCATCAGGGTACTCAGGCGCGAGCGGCCGCTGACCGCTTGGAAAGAGCCAAGGCCCTCAGCCACGGCCTGCAGCGGAGCGCCGGCTGCTAGGGCGGCTGCAGCCGCGGCCATCGCGTTGTGCAGGTTGTGGCGGCCGGGCAGGTGCACCCGGGTTTGCACCTCGCCCTGAGGCGACTGGATGAGCAACGACCAGTGGTCGCCGCTCCAGCGGGCCCGGCCTTGCACTTCGGATTGAGATGGGGTCACACAATTCGCGCTCCCACCAGACCCCGCTTGGGGGCCCAGCACCTCAAAGGCAAAACGCCACAGGCGAGCCGACCCGGCCATCTCGGCCCACAGCGGCGCGTAGGCGTCACCGGCGGGGAATACCGCCGTACCGCCCGCCGGCAGGGCCTTAAGCACCGCCCCATTCTCAAGGGCCACAGCCTGCACGGTGTGCATGAATTCCTGGTGTTCGCGTTGCGCGTTGTTGACCAGCGCCACGGTGGGCTGTGCCATGGCGGCCAGTTGCTCCACCTCGCCCGGGTGGTTCATGCCCAACTCCAACACCGCCGCCCGGTGACCGTCTTGGGCGCCAGCGCGCAAAGACAGCACGCTCAGCGGCACCCCGATGTGGTTGTTCAGGTTGCCCTTGGTGTGGCCGGCCCGCTCGCCCCACCAAGCCCGCAAAATCGAGGCCGTCATTTGGGTGACAGTGGTCTTGCCATTGCTGCCGGTCACCGCGATCAGCGGCAGATTCAACTGCGCGCGCCAGGCCCGTGCCAGGGCCTGCAGGCCCAAGAGGCTGTCGGGTACCTGCACGCCGGGCAAGCCGGCCTGGCCCACGCCCTGCTGCGCCAGCACCGCCGCCGCGCCGCTGCGCAGCGCTTGCCGCAGAAAGTTGTGGCCATCAAATCGCTCGCCTTTAAGTGCCACATAAAGGTCCCCGGGCTGCAGGGTGCGCGTGTCGGTGTGCACCCGGCAGATCACCGTGTGCGAGTCGCCGTGCAGCTCAGCGTCGGGGCCCAGGCAGGCTGCCACATCGCCCAAGGTCATAAAGCCGCGAGCCGATCGGGCGGCCAGCCCGGCCTGCACCACCTCGGCGTCGCTGAACGGATGGCGCACACCCTGAATGTCTTGGTGCGATTCATGGCCCCTACCGGCCACCAACACCACGTCTGGTGTGGCGGCCTGGTCCAAAGCCGTGCAGATGGCGCTGCGCCGATCGACAAAAACCTCCACCTGAGCTTGCGCGGGCAAGCCGGTGCGGATGTCAGCCAGGATGGCCTGGGGATCTTCGCTTCTGGGGTTGTCGCTGGTCAGCACCAGTGCGTCGGCACCGCGGTAGGCCGCTGCGCCCATCAAGGCGCGCTTGCTGCGGTCGCGGTCGCCACCGCAGCCGAACACACACCACAGGCGCCCGCCCCGGGCTTGCGCCACCGGGCGCAAGGCAGCGAGTGCCTGCTCCAGTGCATCGGGCGTGTGCGCATAGTCCACCACCGCCAAGGGCTCGCCCGCGCCGCCCAGTGACTGTAAGCGGCCCGGCACCGGAGACAGGCGCGGTAACACCGCAGCAATGTCTGCCAAGGCGTGGCCCAGCGCGCGCAAGCCCGCCACCACGCCCAACAGGTTGAGCACGTTGTAGCGGCCCAAGACCGGCAGTTCGACGGAGACGGTTTGAAGCGGATTGCCCGGCGCATGACCCGGCGCATGACCCAGCGCATGACCCAAAGCGTGATCGGGCTCTTCTGCAGCCGGCACTGATGGGGCCCGTGGTGATGGTCCGAATTCACACAGATCAAAGCGCACGCCCGCAGCAGTGGCTTGAACCGCACGCGCCTGCAGGCGAGCACCGTCACTCAGGCCCACCGACCACAGGTCCAACCCCAGTCGCTGTTGGCGCAACTCCGCCAGCAAGGCCGCGCCACGCACGTCGTCCACATTGATCACCGCCGCCGACAGCGCGGGCCAATCGAAGAGCTGACGCTTGGCGGCCCAATACCTGTCCAAGCTGTGGTGGTAGTCCAGGTGGTCTTGGCTGAAGTTGGTGAACATTGCCACCGTGATGTGCAGGCCCTGCAGGCGCTGCTCGGCCAGCCCGATGGACGAAGCCTCGATGGCGCAACGCCGAACGCCCTGATTCAAAAAGGCAGCAAGGCCGCCGTGCAGGGCTGCGGGGTCAGGTGTGGTCATGCCGCTGGGCGACCACGAGCCGGGCTGGGCGCCCAGCGGCGGCTCGCCCATGCCTAAGGTGCCCACCACGGCGCTGCGTTGGCCCAAGAGGGTTGAAGCCTGCGCCCACCACCAGGCCGACGAGGTTTTGCCATTGGTGCCGGTCACGGCCATCACCTGCATCGCCGCGCTAGGTTCGTTCCAGAACGCAGCACACAGCGAACCCAGCCGCTGCTTGAGCAGAGGCAGTGCGGCCACCCGCTCGTCCTCGAAGCCGTAGGCATCCGCCCCTTCTTGGGCTACCAGGCAGGCCACGGCACCAGCGGCCAGTGCCTGAGGGACGAAGCACCGGGCATCATGGGTAGCCCCTAACCAGGCCATGAAGGCGTCACCCGGGCGCACGGCTCGGCTGTCCACCACCAGGCGCTGCGCTCCGCAGGCGCGCAGCCAGTGCAGGGCCTCTTGCGCGCTGTCCAAGTGCAACATCCCGGAGGCCACCATCAGAAGCTCTCCTCCACCGCTGGCACCTTGGCCACGATCTGTGACTTCACATCCGCATCGGGCGGCACATTCAGCAAGCGCAGCGTTTGCCCGACCACCTGGCTGAACACCGGCGCGGCCACCGCGCCACCTTGGTACACGCCGTTGCTGGGCTCATCCACCATCACCGCCACCACGATGCGCGGTTGGCTGACCGGTGCCAGCCCCACGAACCAAGAGCGGTACTTGTTGCTGGCGTAGCCGCGGCCTTCCTGCTTGTGCGCCGTACCGGTCTTGCCGCCTACGGTGTAGCCCGGCGTTTGCGCCAAGGGCGCAGTGCCGCCCGGGCTGGCCGCCAGTTGCAGCATCTTGCGCACCGCGTTGGCTGTCTCGGGTGAGAAGACTCGGATGCCCGTAGGAGGTGCCTCGCGCCGCACCACCGAAACCGGCACCAGTTCGCCATCGCACGCAAAAACCGAATAAGCACGTGCCAGCTGGAACAGGCTGGCCGACAAGCCATAGCCATACGACATGGTGGCCTGCTCAATGGGCCGCCAGGTCTTGTAAGGGCGCAGGCGCCCGGTGACCGCACCAGGGAAATCCAACTCGGGCCTCTGGCCCATGCCGATCCGAGAGAACATCTCCCACATCTCGCGCGGCTGCAGCTCCATGGCCATGCGCACCGTGCCGATATTGCTGGACTTCTGGATTACTTGCTCGACGGTTAAGCTGCCGTGGGATTGCGCATCACGGATGGAAAGGCCACCGACGACCATGCTGCCCGTTGTGGCGTTGATCACGCTGGTGGGTTGTACCTTGCCAGTTTCCAGCGACAAGGCCGTTATGAAGGGCTTCATCGTGGAGGCAGGCTCGAAGGTATCTGTCAGGGCCCGGTTGCGCAGCTGCCCGCCACTGAGGTTGCGGCGGTCGGAAGGGTCGTAGCTGGGATAGTTGGCAAGGGCCAGCACTTCACCGGTCTGCACATCCAGGACCACTACGCTGCCGGCCTGTGCCCGGTGCTGGTACACCGCCTCGCGCACACGCTGGTAGGCAAAAAATTGCACCTTGGCATCGATGGACAGCTGAATATCGTCGCCATGCAGCGGGTCCACTGCGTCGCCCAGGTCTTCCACGGTACGGCCGGTGCGGTCGCGAATGACCATGCGCGAGCCGTTGCGCCCAAGCAGCCGCTTTTGGAAAGCCAGCTCAATGCCTTCCTGCCCTTGGTCATCCGCGTTGGTGAAGCCCACCACATGCGCGGCCGCTTCGCTTTCTGGGTAACGGCGCTGATACTCGCGCAGCTCGGCCACGCCCTTGATCTTCAGCGCCTTGACTTGTTGCCACAGGGCCATGTCGACATGGCGGCGCAGCCACACAAAGCGGCTGTTTTCATCGGCCACGCGCCGCTGCAAATCAGTCAAAGGTATCTTCAGAGCCTGGGCCAAGGCCTTAAGCTGCTCGGGGCTGGCTTGAAATTCTTGGGGGTCAGCCCAGATCGAGGGGGTGGCCACGCTGCTGGCCAGCGTGCTGCCATTGCGGTCCAAGATGCGGCCGCGGCTGGCCGGCAGGGGCACGGTATGCGCATAGCGCTTTTCGCCCTCGAGTTGGTAGAAGTCGGTGCCGATGATCTGGATGTACACCGCGCGGCCCACCAACACGCAGGCGCCCAAACCGCACAGCGCCACTAGAAAGTGACCGCGCCATACAGGGGTCTTGGAGGCCAACAAGGGGCTATTGCTGTAGACCACACCGCGGGCGCTCACTCGTTGCGCGGGCCTGCGCTTGAAAGGGTTCCAGGCCATCAGCGCGGCCCCCCCGGCTGGGCTTGAGTACCCGCTGGGCGGCCAGCGGCCTCCACGCCTTGCGGGGCTGAATGGGGCCGACGGGGTGCGTCGCTCACATACTGCGTGACCTGCGGGCTGATCGGTGCCATCTGAAGACGGTCGCGCGCCAAGCGCTCCACCCGCAGGTTGGTGGCCTGCGCTTGCCGTTCGGCCAAGAGCCGGGCGTGGTCCGACTCCAGACGCGCCAAGTCAGCCTTGGCCCTTTCGATCTCTGCAAACAAGCGGCGCGATTCATAAGCGGTTTGAACCAGGGCCAGCGCGCTGGCCACCAGCGCCAACAGCAACATCAGGTTGATTCGGGTCATGCGGCCGCTCCAGCCGGCGCGGGCAAGCGCTGCGCCACGCGCAGGATGGCCGAACGCGAACGCGGGTTGGCGCGCACCTCCTCTTCAGACGGGCGGATGCGGCCCAAGGACTGCAAGCGCATGGCTTTGGGTGGCGCGAGCAGGGCACGCCGATCCACCACCTCGCGGCTTTCACGGGCGATGAACTGCTTAACGATGCGGTCTTCCAGGGAGTGGAAGCTGATCACGGCCAGTCGTCCAACGGGTGCCAGCAGGTCGAGCGCGGCACTCAAGCCCTGCTCGAGCTCCTCAAGCTCTGCGTTGACTTGAATCCGAAGAGCCTGAAATGTGCGCGTTGCAGGGTCCTGGCCCGGCTCGCGGGTTTTGACCGTACGAGCCACGATCTCGGAAAGCTCGCCTGTGGTTTGAACGGGGCGCCCGCCCTCGCGGCGTGCCACAAGCGCCTTTGCAATCTGTAGAGCAAACCGTTCTTCGCCATAGTCACGGATCACCTGCGCAATTCGCCGCTCATCGGCATTGGCCAAAAAGTCCGCTGCCGTAGCGCCGCGGGTTGTATCCATGCGCATGTCCAGCGGCGCATCGAATCGAAAGCTGAAGCCCCGCTGCGGGGTGTCGATCTGCGGTGAGCTCACGCCTAAGTCCAGCAAGATGCCCTGCACCGTGCGGATGCCCTGATCGGCCAAGCACTCGGGCATCTCAGCGAAGCTGGCGTGGCAGATGGAAAACCGCGGGTCGCTGACCTGCGTTCCCGGCGCAGCGGCCGCCGTCAAGGCATCGGGGTCCTTGTCGAAGGCCACCAGTCGGCCCTGTGGCCCCAGAGCCTGCAGGATGCGACGGCTGTGCCCGCCGCGGCCAAAGGTACCGTCCACATAGACACCGGCCGGCTGGACCGACAAGGCCTGTACCGCCTCTTCGAGCAGCACCGTGACATGGCGCGCCGGTTCGGCCGCAGCCTCGGTGGGGATGGCTGCGCTCATCAGAAGACATGGTCCTTGAGGGCATCGGGCATGCCCTGCTCGATCACCAGATCCTCATGGGCCATTAACTTGGCCGCATCCCACAGCTCCAGCCGTTGGCCCATGCCCAGGAGCATCACCTCGCGCTGCAGGCCAGCCCAAGCGCGCAGTTCAGGCGCAATCAGCACGCGCGCACCGGCATCGATGTCCACATCCATGGCGCTGCCCAGAAAAATGCGGCGCCAGCCTTCGGCCCCCATTGGCAGCGACATCAGCTTTTCGCGGAATGATTCCCAGGCCGGGCGCGGGAATACCAACAGACAGCGGTGCGGGTGTTTGGTGACCGTGAGTTGGCCGGCCGCCGTGGCCGACAGCACCTCACGGTGGCGCGACGGGACGGTGATGCGCCCCTTCCCGTCGAGGGTGAGCGCTGAGCTGCCTTGAAACACGAAATGCGACACCGGTCGGCCTGGGTTTGGGAGATGAGCAGGCGCTGTGACCTGTCACAAACACCCACAAAAAGCCACTTTCCGACACTTTACCGGATTCCAACCCGCCCGGTCAACGAACTAGGCCAAAAATCTCAATCAAATCAATTACTTAGATGGTCCTTGAAAAACCGAGCTTTGCTCAAAATTATCAATCAAATGAAGCACTTGCCCACCATACTCAAAGTTGAGGTTGAGCAGTGCGCCAGGCTAGGACTTTCCCTGAAGCACGCCTGCAGGCTCAGACATTGGGCCTCTGATGTGCCGTGTCGACCTTCCAGGCGGCCCAACCCACCAGCAGCAAGCCCAAGGAAGCGCTGGCCAGCGCCAGGGCTGAATGCATCACCAATGGCACCAGCACACCGGCGACCAAGGCATTGGCGGCGCTGCCCACGCACATCTGCAGCGAACTCACCAAGCCTCGGCGGTCGGGAGCAAGGTCCAGCACCATCAGGGTGACCACGGGCACCATAAGTGCCCACCCCAAGGAAAACAAAGCCACGGGCAGCATGGACCAGGCCGCGTCAGGTGGCAACACGAGGTTCAAGGCCACGTTGGCCACCGACACCACCCCCATCACGGCATAGCCCCAACGGATTTGCCGCTGCGGCGCGATGCGCCCAGCCAAGTGGCCCGACAGCCATGCGCCCACGGTCAGGCCCGTCATGGAGAGCAGAAAAAACCAGAAGAACTCGGTGGGCCGCAAACCCAGGTGCTCGCCCAGAAAGGTGGGCGCTGCCAACACGTAAAGAAACATGCCGTTGAAGGGAATGCCGCTGGACAAGGCCAAGAGCCAGAAGCGGGGGCTCGAGCCCAAGCCCCAGTAACCGGCCATCAGGTGGGTTGGATTGAAGGGTTGCACCTGCAAGGCATGCAGGGTTTCGGGCAGCAGGCGCCAGTTCAGCCAAAACAGCAAGGCCCCGAGCACCGCCAGGCCCCAGAACACCGCGTGCCAACCACGCGCCACGAATACAAGACCGCCCAAGGCCGGTGCAATCACCGGCGCCACTCCGAAGAAGATCGTCACTTGCGACATCACCTTTTGCGCCGAGGTGGGCGGGTACATGTCGCGGATGATGGCGCGAGAAACCACCATGCCAGCGCCCGCAGACAGGCCCTGCAGGGCGCGGCACACGATCAGCTCAGTGATGGTTTGCGACAGGGCACAGCCGATGGAGGCCAAAGTGAACAGCGCCACCCCGCCCAACACCACCGGCCGCCGGCCAAAACTGTCGGCCAAGGCCCCGTGAAACAGGTTCATCACTGCGAAGGCCAGCAAATAGGCCGACAGGGTTTGCTGCATCTGCAGCGGGCTGGCGTCCAGCGTCTGGGCAATGCCTTCTGGCCCTGCGAAGGCCGGCAAATAGGCATCGATGGCAAAGGGCCCCACCATGCCCAAGCCGGCCAACAGCAGCGCCAACTGCCAGCGCGGGCGGGTCCACAATTGTTCGGCTTGGGGATTCATAAATGTGTGAAGCAAGCCGATAGGCCGGATTCTGTGCGCCGCCGCGGCCTTGCGGCCCCAACGGCGTGACCGCCATTCCTCTGGGCCGGGGGTCGCCCACCCGGCTCGATGCCACCTACCCGCCGGCTCCGCGGGTCACGTCAACGCCGGCCTACTTGGTGTTGCTGCGCGCAGAGATTGCCCGTTGCACCCTGCACGGGCTATGCCCGCACAGACTCGTCTCTGTTGCTCTGATCCTCACCTCGCGGTGGAGAGCTGTTAGCTCCTGCGCTGCCCTGTGCAGTCCGGACCTTCCTCCCGTGCCGCGTTTCCACGATTGCACCAGCGGCGGTCTGGCTTGCTTCACCCACCCATTATCGCGCGAGCAATGCGCCGCAACTTAGATGCAACTCAGATGCAACTCAGATGCAACAGGGCGGCGACGCAGAGGCGGACCCGCACCCCTGGCTCGCATCAGCGAGCCTTCTGGTCGACCGTTTCCAGGCCATCGTGGCCGAGACCGGCCAAACCGGCTTTCATTTCATGGACGAAGCCGCGCCTTTGCTGAGGCCGGCGTGATGGTGCACGCCTACTTGATGTACGGCTTTCCCACCAAACCGTGCAGGATATGGTGAACGCCCTGGGCCTGGCGCTGAAGTGGGCCCTGTACGACTACATGCTCGGCCACCTGCTCGACGAAAACGTGCGGGTGTGGTTTGCGGAGTTTGTCGACCGTGTGCCCAAGCCCACCGCGGAGCGGCAAAGCATTACCAAGGCCTTGGCGCGTTTGAGCTGATAGAAAACCTTTGCCTCCGCGGCCCCCATAGTACGCAGGCCACCGCTGCAGGCCGTCTAAGCACTCAGGCCACCTGGCGCCAGCTCAGGGTTTCACCCGCGCGCAGCGGCTTGAGCGCAGCGCCCCCAAAGGGCAAAAATTCGGGCAGGGTCCAGCTTTCGCGCCGCAAGGTCACGGTACCCGTGTTGCGCGGCAAGCCGTAGAAATCCGCGCCATTGAAGCTTGCAAAAGCCTCCAGGCGGTGCAGCGCGCCCACGGCTTCAAAGGCCTCGGCATACAGCTCCAAGGCGCTGAGCGCGGTGTAACAACCGGCGCACCCGCTGGCATGCTCCTTGAGCTGCGAAGGATGGGGGGCGCTGTCGGTGCCCAGGAAGAAGCGGGGGGTGCCACCCGTGGCCGCGGCCACCAGGGCGCGGCGGTGTTCTTCTCGCTTGAGCACCGGCAAGCAGTAGTAATGCGGCCGTATGCCACCTTGAAAGATTGCGTTGCGGTTGTAGAGCAGGTGGTGGGCGGTGATAGTGGCGCCCAAGCGCTCGTTGCCCTGGGTCACATACTGCACGGCTTCCTGGGTGGTGATGTGCTCGAAGACGATCTTGAGCTCGGGGAACTCGCGCCGCAGAGGCACCAAGATACGGTCGATAAACACCGCCTCGCGGTCGAACTGGTCAATCTCAGCGTCTGTCACCTCCCCATGCACCAGGAACAGCAGGCCTTCGCGCTGCATGGCCTCCAGGGTCTTGTAGGTCTTGCGGATATCGGTCACGCCCGCGTCGCTGTTGGTGGTGGCGCCGGCCGGGTACAGCTTTAGCGCCACCACGCCAGCGTCTTTGGCCCGCTTGATTTCATCGGGCGGCAAATTGTCGGTAAGGTATAGCGTCATCAGCGGCGTGAAGTTCAGGCCCACAGGGACCGCCGCCTCGATGCGCTGGCGGTAGGCCACGGCTTGCACAGCGGTTGAGACTGGCGGCTTCAGATTGGGCATAACGATGGCCCGCGCAAATTGCCGCGCGGTGTGGGGCACCACATCGGCCAGGGCCGCGCCGTCGCGCGCCTTCAGCGCGGCCACCATGGCCTCGTGTTCGGCCACGGCGCGCTGCCACTTCTCGCCGTCCTGGTTGGAACGGACGCGCAGCGCCTGCAG